>Ga0172377_10003036_pt1 | contig 17221 bp, 12 predicted proteins | sample Pumphouse3metaG_FD_119749 | JGI IMG/M metagenome (GOLD analysis project Ga0172377, IMG submission 119749) | Leachate microbial communities from a municipal landfill in Southern Ontario, Canada - Pumphouse #3 metaG | ecosystem: Engineered > Solid waste > Landfill > Unclassified | place: Canada...
TGCAGTTTCCCTGGATCTTTATTTATCAGATGCACAATACCGCTTTTGTAAGATATCTGGAAATATGATTGACAGAGAGCATAAGTTTTTAACTGATATGGTTAATCGTGTTAAGGAAGATTTTCTTGAGAAACAAAATAAAGAGGAACACCGATTTAATATTAATATAATTAAACTTAAAAATTCGGTTTCCAACTTTCTGGATCATCAGATGAATATATTCCAAAAAGATCAGAATCGTCTTGAATTATATGGAATAAAAAAATTAAAAGAAAGAATTCTACTGCTAAAAAATATTGAAAACAAATTAAAACCGGCTATTAGTTACGGCTTTAAAAAGGAAAGAAACCGTAATAAACAGTATATTGAAAAATTAAAAGAAAATTTACCGGGTATGCTAAAATCAGAAACAAACAGATTATTCTTTTATTTACAGAAAAATAAATTATTAGATCCTGTTAATGTTCTGAAAAAAGGATATTCTATTAATTACAAAGATGGTAAAATTGTTAAATCTATAAAAAACCTGGAAAAAGGAGACTCTCTTGTGACCAGATTTTTTGACGGTGAGGTTTCAGGAAAAATTATAAATATAAAAAGTTATGAAAAACGAGAAGATGACTTATAAAGATGCTGTATCAGAAATAGACGATATTCTTGGTAAAATAGAAAACGAAGAACTGGATGTTGACGAATTATCGCAAAGAGTAAAACGAATCTCACAGCTAATAAAATTTTGTCAGGACAAATTACATAAAACTGAAACTGAAGTGGAAGATATCCTTAAAGGTATGGAAGAAAAGGACTAAATTTATCTGCACATTATATTTCTAGCATAGTTATAGATATGGCTATTGCAAGATGTATTAATTACCTGCACATTATAATTTTAGCACCCTGTTCCTTTAAAAACTCAGCTGCCTTTTCACGAAAGTCTCCCTGAATGAGAATTTCTCCGTCTTTTACAGCACCGCCGGCACCACATTTGTTTTTAAGTTTCCTACCCAGTTCTTTTAAAGATTCATCACTCCCTTTATAACCGGAAATAAGTGTTACCTTTTTCCCTTTCCGGCGTTTTGTATCAAGACAAATTTTTAAATGTTGTTTTGAAGCAGGAATATCTTCCTGCTTTTCCTGTTCCTCATTGTCAAATTTAAAATCAGAATTAGTGGAGAATACAACTCCCAATCGGTCTTTCCAGTCTTGCGCCATAACTTTATAATTTCATTTTTCAGATTGTCAAATTTAAGAAAAATATTTTTTACAGTATTTTTTAATGATTAAAATATCTCACCCCTATTTGCAAAGTTATGCCGGCTCTGTTTTTTTGCCATATAGTTTCTACAGGAAGATTCGTTTTTATATGATAAGAACACCCTCCTTCCACATATAGTCCAATATGTTCCGATATTTTGTACTGTGCCCCGAGTACTGTTCCAACAGACCACTGAATTTTATTAATTTTAATCTTTTCTGAACCTCTTCTCCCATAAATGCAATAATCAGGAGAGATTCCAGAACCAAGATAAAACGAATTTTCATTAGTACGAAGAAATGTCCAGTTTAACCTGACAGGAATACTTAAATAATTAAGGTCCTGTTTAATTTCCCTTACATTGTTTAAAGTTACATTCGATGATAAAAGTGTATATGCTACACCTGTTTCAACAGCAAGATTATTGTACAATTGTTTCTGAACAGTCAGACGTATTCCAAGAGGTTGCTTATGATGATAAGAATATAATGATGATCTAGTCTTAAAAATACCATTCTCCATTATAAAATCGGATGATACCATGGCACTCATGGGATCAGAAAAATTTAAATGATTAGAATAAGAAAAATCAGTTCCTTGAAAATCATTGTTCTGCATGGTATTATAGGCTAATGAAACCGCCAACTTTTTAGCACGATATTTATTCTTAGCTTTCCCTTCCGTAGACGAATAAAACGGTCTGCCTTTCCATTGCTCTTTTTTCCCTGTTGTTTCCACTGATTCTTTTTTCTGACTTCTATTACAATGTTTTTTTACTTTTTCAGACGCAATTGCCTTTGTCGAATCTATTTTAATATCAACACTTTTTATAGAAGTTATATCCTCTGATGAAGATGCATTATATGTTTTAGTCATTGCAGTCTCCCCGAAGGCAACAAGTGAATGAGAATTTTTCAATGTCAGAACTTTTATAATTTCCTTTTCATTGTCTGTAATACCTATAGTATCCGATAATTTATTTTTAATTGAATCCTCAGATTTTGCTGCTATATATGAAGACTGCTTTTCTATTGGCATTCTTTTATTTTCTGCTTGCCATAGAATGTACCCTCCTATAATCAGTAAACCACAAAAAACGGCAGCTATACTTATCCATCGGTTTCTATTAAAGAAAAAACCTTTATCCCTTTCGGAAAGAGATTCTGATAATCTCTCCCATCCGTTTTCAGGTAATTTCGTGTCCACGCTTTCTACAGATTTTTTGAAAGCTTCGATCCACGAATCGTCGTATTCTATTTTCTTTTTCATACGGACTCCTGTTTTTTTCGGTAATTAATAATTTTTTTAGCCAGTTGTTTTCTGGCACGATAAAACTGAGAAGAAGAAGATTTTTCATTGATTCCAAGCATACCTGCTATTTCCCTGTGCGATTTTTTCTCAAATACATACAAATTAAATACTGTACGATATCCGTCAGGTAAAGAAAGAAGCATTTCCTGCAACACAGCGGGTGGAATACAATTTACATTTTCTTTTTCCGGTGATTCATAAGGTTTGTCACATGTATTTTTAGAATTTTCAACAGACTCACTAAAATCCAGCAGTTTCTTTTTTCTTAGTTTCTGCAGACATTCATTTATCGTTACGCGGGCTACCCATGAACGCAAAGAACCCTTCCCGAGCCATTTAAATTTTCCTATTACATCGAATATTTTAAGAAAACTCTCCTGCAACATATCTTCAGCATCGCTTCGCTGTTTCATATATCTAAGGCATATACGAAACAAATATTCTCCGAATTTCTCGTATAACTCCTGTTGCGCCTCACGATCTTTTCTTCGGCATTTATTTGCTATTTCCTGCTCTTCCACATTTACAATTATATTTTACTAATGCTTCATTATTATAAATACTGCTTGGAAATCAATCTTTTTCGAATATAAAAATATAAACCATAATTATGCAGTAAATCCCTTTATTCTGCATTTTATAAACAGAAAAAATGTTTAATAATTTTTAAATCTAAATAAAATGAACAAAAAAAAGTATTCCCTTTTATCATGGATATTAGTATTGTTAATGATTCCTGCTTTTCAATCATGTTTAAATGATGATGACGATTATAATTTTAACGACATTCCTGCTCTGGCAACTGTTCATACACTGGAGGACAGCAATTTTTATTTTAAACTGGAACAACTGAATAAAACATTCTATCCAGCAAACATCTATTCATCTTCATACAACTTAGTTGACGGACAACGTGTGTGGGTTTATTACGATCTTCTGAATGATTCTACTTCAGGATATGACAAAACAATTAATGTAAGATTTATTCAAAAAATTCTAACAAAAAATGTCATCCAGCTTAATGAAGAAAATAAAGATTCCATCGGCGATGACTCAATGATCCCATTAAATGCATCCATTACGGGAGATTATCTTAATATAACATGCTATATTCCTGTAAGTCCTACATCAACCTTGGTAAACTTAGTTAATAATACAATAGATACAGATTATTCGGATGACGTAAATTATCCTGAAAATTCTGAAAAAGAAAACTATACAATTCTGGAATTTCATTGCAATAAAAATTCACAGAACACAAACTTAGGATATGAAACAGCTTTTATTTCTTTTTATCTCGGGGATTATGCTCCGTCAAAAACAGGGAAAAATGGTTTAGTAATAAGGTTTCATAATAATAATATGGGAAATGATGTTTACGATTACGATATCATAGAAAATGATGGTAAGACATACGACTTAAGAAAATTAACCGGAGACACATCAAAATATGACTTTTATTGTGACTGATTTTTTTCATTATAACAATAGTTGCAAAAAATCTGAATAGAGAATTTTGTTCCAAAATGGAGGGGATCCTGCTAAATACGTTTCCCTGAATATTTTTAGAGCAAATATTTTAACGAAAAATTATATATATTTGTTATCTGACTTATTCGAAGGGGTCTCAATTTTAGACTACCAAATTTAAGAAAAATATCAAGACATTATATGTCTAATTTTTTGTTTATACAGATATATATCTTTGATGATTCCGGAATCGACATAAACCATTTTTTAATAGCTTCATTAAAATCCGGCAGTTCTTTTTTTCTTAAATAATTATTGTAACCCTAAAAAAAGTTCAATCAAGTTTAAAGAAAGTCTAACAATAATTCAAATAAGTTACAAAAACTTTTGTCTATATTAGTAAACTTAAAAATAAAAAATTATTTTATTAGAGGTGTTTCCTAAGGTGCTTATCTTATTACAGATGCGATCAAAAAAAATAAAATAATTATAAAAGATTTAAAAAAATGAAAAATAAGAAAAACTACCCATCGAAAGCATTATTCATTCTTTTTATATTTATGGTTTTTATTCTAAATACATCAGCACAAAATTTTTCGAAAGTAAGGATAGATGCTGACAAACGTAACTTCGTGAGTCCGGTCATCGAAAACAAAATTGTGAAGATGCAACGAATCATCAAAGATCCAGAATTGGCATGGATGTTTGGAAATTGTTTTCCCAACACACTTGATCGTACCGTCACTTTTTCAATAAAAAATGGCAAACCGAATACTTTTGTAATTACCGGTGATATACACGCCATGTGGTTGCGGGATTGTTCCGCACAGGTTTGGCCTTATATGCCTTACATGAAAAAAGATCCAAAATTACAACAACTCATAGCAGGAGTTATTCACCGTCAGACAGAATCGGTATTGATTGATCCATATGCCAATGCATTTAATATGGGCAAAGAAGGTGGAGAATGGATGAGTGATAACACAAAGATGCGTCCGGAATTACATGAACGCAAATGGGAAGTAGATGGACTTTGTTATGTTATTCGCCTGGGATACCATTATTGGAAATTAACCGGCGACAATTCATGTTTCGACGCTCAATGGCAGGATGCTATGAAATTGATAGTTAAAACTTTTAAAGAACAACAACGTAAAACCAGCCGTGGTTCTTACAGTTTTATGCGAAAAACAGAAAAAGCCTCTGACACACAATTTGGTAACGGTTTCGGTAATCCGATTAAACCAACAGGAATGATTTATTCCAGCTTTCGTCCTTCGGACGATGCCACTACATTTGGTTTTTTAGTTCCTTCTAACTGTTTCGCTGTAGTTTCGCTCCGTCAGTTAGCCGAAATGGTAACAGATATCAAACAAGATGCATCTTTTGCCGCTGAATGTACAGATTTAGCTAACGAAGTTGATAATGCTATTCACAAATATGCTATTGTCAACCATCCAAAATATGGAAAGATTTATGCTTTTGAAGTTGATGGTTATGGAAATTACCTTATGATGGACGATGCTAATGTGCCTTCGTTGTTGTCTTTGCCATATCTGGGTTATATTTCAATTAACGACCCAATTTACCAAAATACCCGCAAATTTGTATGGAGTTTGGATAACCCATATTTTTATAAGGGTAAAGCCGGCGAAGGCATTGGCGGACCACACGTGGGTATAGATATGATTTGGCCTATGTCAATTATCATGAAAGCATTGACAACAAATGATCCAACTGAAATTGCCGCTTGCCTGAAAACACTTAAACACACTAATGCCGGAACCGGATTCATGCACGAATCATTCAATAAGAATGATCCTGCCAATTATACCCGTTCATGGTTTGCATGGGCAAATACTCTTTTTGGTGAATTGCTTATCAAAACTGAAACTGAACATCCCGAGTTGTTGAATAAAACTTATTAAACGGATATTTACCTGACGTGGTTGAATTTTCATCCACGTCAATTTTCTAATTAAAAATGAAAAAAATTGTTGTTGTTTTTGTTAGCATTATTTTTTTATTAAACACTGTTAAAGCTCAAGACAATAAATCTTATATTGCATTATCTGAAAACTTATTGAATTTAATCGATAAGTATTATATATCAGAGGAAAATCCTCTTCTTTTAAACGAAACATATCCGTTTAATGCAGGGAATGTAGCCAGCTATACAGTTAGTCAGGATAAAATCAAAAAGAAACGTGTAGCTTATTTGTGGCCAACTTCCGGCGTCTTTTCGGGAATAGTATCTCTTATTCGTAGCACCGGTAATAATTATTACAAAAAGATTCTCGATACCCGCATTTTACCGGGTTTGGAATTGTACTACGATAACATACGCAAGCCCTCTTGTTATCAATCTTACTTAAAATCGGAAGGTAAATCAGATCGGTTTTATGATGATAATGTATGGCTAACTATTGATTTTGCCGAGGCCTATTTAGCAACAAAAGATCCAAAATATCTTGAGAAATCCGAATCTGTCTGGAAATTCGTAATCAGTGGTTGGGATAAAAAACTGGGAGGCGGTATTTACTGGTGTGAACAAAAAAAACATTCAAAAAATACTTGTTCTAATGCTCCTTCGGTTGTAGCAGCAACTAAATTGTATGAAGCAACCCGAAATATTACGTATTTGAAATGGGCAAAACGAATCTATGCCTGGACAAAAATAAATCTTCAGGATACAACAGATTATCTCTATTACGATAATAAATCATTAACCGGAAAAGTACAGAAAGCTAAATATGCCTATAATTCAGGTCAAATGCTTCAAGGTGCTGTATTGCTATATAAAATAACTCATGAAAACCAATACATAGTAGATGCTAAACGTATTGCAAAATCCGCTATTCCTTTCTTTACTGAAAATATGGAACGAGATGGAAAAACATATCGTGTTTTCAAGGAAAGAGGAGCATGGTTTGTCACTGTTATGTCAAGGGGGTATTTTGAATTATATAACCTCAACAAAAATCCGGAATACATAAATTTTTTCAAAACAAATCTGGATTACATGCAACGGTATGCAAAATATGACAACGGTTTGTTTTACGGTGACTGGAGCGGACAAAAATCCAATAAATTTAAATGGCTGCTCGATCAGGCTTGTATCATTGAACTATCTGCTAATTTAGCAGCTTACAATTAAAGGTTCATTTGTTTATCAATTGAATGCGAATCTTCGATAAATCAGATTTCGTATTTACGTCAAATTTTAAATAACCTTTTTGATCGGTTTTCAATATTTTATACTTTTGACCATTGATATAAATAACATATTTATTATCTGCTTTCAACTGGCAGGCGGAATAGGTTGTCTTTCCGGTATTGTGGGATACAATCTGATTCCAAACGCATTCGGTTTTATTCCATTTTAGAATTTCAATAGAAAGCGTACCAGCCATAATAAGTTGCGCTTTCAGCGAGTATTTATTATTATTCGAATTTCCACTAAATGATTTCCGTTGGAGTCTTTTTTTAGCATATATTCCAACGCTTTTTCACAAGATGACTTTTGTGTTCTAACCCAATTTAAATCGCCACATTGATTATAAAGTTCCGAAACATTGGCGACAAAATCCGGATTGGAATCAAGCAAATAGCCCCATTTTGCTTCATAAAAACCTATGGGTGTGGCCGTTCCCGGCATAGCGTCTTCGTCGGTATAAGCCCATCTTGCCAGTACCCTGCAATCCGCAAGGAAAGTTCACTAATTTATGATTTCATTGAACAATTGTTAATGGAGGTTTTTCGTAGTCAGTCATTTTCTTATTGGGCTTGTTTCCCATGAAAAATTCAAGAATGCCGCCATTCACTATGTCCTGATGCTTGATGTAATTCTTTTTATATGATTTACCATTCAGAATAATTTTCCGAATATAAATATTATCGCCGCCGACATTTTTTGCAGTCATCCTGAATTGCTTTCCGTTGGCCAGATTAATGGTAGCCTTTGCAAGCTGCGGCGAGCCAAAACAATAAACACTATTGGCAGGATTCACCGGGTAAAATCCCATAGAACTAAACAGGTACCATGCTGACATCTGACCGCAATCTTCATTTCCGGAGTAACCCGATTGTTGATCATTATACATTTCATGCATTATTTTAGCGCTGTAATATTGTGCTTTCCATGGTTGACTGGTAAAATCATACAAATAAACAACATGGTGACTGGGTTCGTTGCCATGGGCATACTGACCAATAAATCCAGAAGCATTTCCGTTTACATCGCCAGGTTTAGCGTCAAGCGTAAAAAACGTATCAAGCTTTTCAATAAAGTTCTGATCACCTCCCATCAAATTTATAAATGAAGGAACATCCTGTGGCACGTACCACAAATACTGCCACGCATTTCCTTCGGTGAAAGGGAACCCGCCATTGCCACCATAAGTTAACGGATTAAACGGTTTTATCCACTCACCATGACTGTCTTTTGCCCTGAAAAATCCTATCGATTTATCAAACAGATTTTTATAATCTCCTGATCGGTTTAAGAAAAATTTATAATCGGCCTCATGACCCATTTTTTTAGCCATCTGGGCCACGCACCAGTCGTCGTAAGCAATTTCAAGTGTTAGCGAAACCGACTGTGTTTGAATATTCTCAGGAAAATAACCGTATTTGTCCAAAATATTGAATGGAGCATTTCTATGCGAAGTGGTGGATGAAGCTTTCACTGCTTCGTATGCTTTTTTATAATCTACACCCGGAATTCCCTTTAAGAAAGCATCAACAATAACCGGAATTGCATGGTTGCCTATCATGCAGTAATTTTCCTCTCCCCAAAGTTGCCATATAGGCAGATAACCGTATGTATCATATTGGCGCAACATAGAATTAATAAAAGCGGCAGTACGTTTCTGCTGCACCAGAGTATAAAACGGATGAGCAGCACGATAGGTATCCCACAATGAAAAGGTACTGTAATGTGACTTATCAGCAGCATGTTTAATACTGTTGTCTGTAGCAAGGTATTCTCCGGAAACATCTGCTATATTGTTAGGTTGAATAAACAAATGGTACAATCCGGTATAGAATATTCGCTTCTGTTTTGGTGTTCCGTCAATATCAACAGACGAAAGCTCCTTATTCCAGCTTTCATTGGCTTGTGTCACAATACCATTGAAATTAAAATCCTTCATTTCTACTTCCATATTTTTGCTGGCGCCTTTTGCCGATACCGAAGAAAGTCCTACTTTTACCAACAACGGCTGCGAATTATTCTTATCGAAATTCAGAACCAGTTTTAAGTTAGAATTGTTGGCAATCGGTATATTTTCGAAAATATCCCTACCGGCTTTAAAAACATGTGAATCAAAAGGACGTGAAAATTCAGCCCTGAAATATACTTTTCTGAGCGGAGCCCAACCAGAAATAATGCGATAACCTTCAATAGTTTTGGAATCGACAACATGAACCTGCGCCGTAATAATTTTACAATATCGGTACGGACTGTTTCTGATAAGGGAATGATCCAGGTCAATCATTAGATGAACAGGATCGGAATTGGCAAAAGTATAACGATGCATTCCACAATGTTCTGTAGCTGTAAGTTCTGCACGAATATTATAATCATCAAGAACCACGCCGTAATAGCCCGGGTAAGCTTTTTCCGTTTCGTGCCTGTAAACCGAACGAAATCCTTTGGTTTTGCCATCATCACTGCCACATTGCCATTGGATATCGCCACCATATGGCATAAACAAAAAATCGTACAGGTCGGGACAACCTGTTCCGCTAAGATGAGTATGACTGAATCCAACAATTGTATTGTCATTATAATCATATCCACTACACGGATCGTCGGGATACTCTCTGGTATCAGGGCTTAACTGCACCAGTCCAAAAGGCATACAAGCTCCCGGAAAATTACTTCCTGATAAGCTGTTCGCATCAACAGCACCAGTTCCAATAAAAGGATTAACGAACTTTGTATAGTCTGTTTCTGAAGGTCCTGCAGCAAAACTTAAACTGAAAGGAAAAAACAACAAACTTCCGATCAATAAATATGTATATATGTTTTTCATATGTTTTTTATAGTATTAATTAATTATTTCTTTTTGATAGAAAGATTATGATTGAAAATAATGTTCAGCCACGTATTTTGAAAGATTATTAAATGACAACTTTTGCTACAACCGATAAATGATGATGATCGTAACTATCGGTAAGCATTGCATAATTGAACACCTTTCTATTTTACCAATTCAATCTCATAACTTCCGGCTTCCATTTTATATCCTCCCTCTGTTTCTTTTTGTAAAGTGATCTTACCTTTCGTGCTAATAAAAGCCTTTTTAATCTTAAAATTTTCAGGCAGATACAAATCAGCAGTAGAATTGGCAGGAATTACAACCGTATAAGTAATAGATCTCTTTTTCCTGTTCCACGATGAAACTATCTGACCATATGGTGACTGATGCGATGACTTCAAAAAATTAAGTTCATCAGGGAAAAAGGGAGTCAGAATTATATTTTTAAAACCGGGATGAGCCTGATCAGGATTAATTCCGCACAATCCTTTATAAAACCATGCACCAATCTCCCCAAACATGATATGATTCATCGAAATATCATTTTTAGAATCAATTTTCCAATTTTCATATAACGTGGTCGCACCATTGACAATCCACCATCCCCAGGAAGGATAAGTAACCTGTGATGCAATTTTGTACGCAGTTTCCGCATAACCATTCTCACTTAAGGCACTTAAAATGGTTTTCTGCCCCAGCAATCCCACATCCAAATGAAACTGATCTTCAACAACCCTTTTGTTTAAATTTTCTGCAACCTTCCCTTTTAATTCACCAGGAACTAATCCCCAATAAAGAGGGACACTCATTTCGGTCTGTGTTCCATCTGCATAAATACCTGTTGCCCTGTTTAAATATTTTGAATTGAATGCCTGTTTTATTTTTTCAACAAGAGCAGTATATTTTACTGCATCTGCCTGCTTATTCAACAATTTTGCAGCTTTAGCCAAAATGTTTGCATCTGTATAATAATAAGCTGTTGATGTTAATTCAACCGGAGATTTTGATTTCACCGGAACCCAATCTCCCAGTCCCCAGGTTGTCATTCCAGATGGGCTAATTTCTGTGATATGATCCACATACCTTTTTATGTTATCATAAACATTAGATAATAAGGAAGAATCTCCATAAAAAAGATAAATATTCCATGGAATTATCGCGATCGTACTGGTCCAATCGGGACCATTGCCCCATTCGTACCCCCAACCATTTGTTGGTATTATGGATGGAAGCACTCCATTGGATTGCTGTTCATCCTTGTGGTCAGCCAGCCATTTTTCATAGATGGTAATACCATCAAAATTGTACAACCCGGTTTCATTGGCAATATGGGCATCTCCGGTCCATCCATTCTTTTCCCGTTGCGGGCAATCAGTCGGATAGCCTAAAAAGTTAGAAAGGTAAGAGTTATTGGTAGCCTTCCATATTTTATTGATCACCGGATTAGATGTTTCTATCTTTCCGGAAACAGGAATATCACTATGCATAAAATATCCAGTCAAACTTTCTTTAGTCAATGAAATAGGATTGGAACTGGTTACCTCCACATATTGAAATCCCTTATAATTGAAATGAGGCATAAAAGTTTCTTCTCCTTTCCCGTTTAAAATAAATATATCCGTTTGAAACGGATCGCTATGGTCTGTAGGACGATAATGAACATCAATATTTGACATATCGACATGCCCGTTTTCATACAAACGCTCACCGTGTTTCAGGTGAATAATAGTTCCGGCAGTTCCTTTTACTGATAATTCACTTACTCCTGCAATATTTCGTCCCAAATTAAAGACATACGTAGTGTCATTTAGTTTTATAATACTTGTTGCCGGAATTTTTTCCACATTCCTAATCGGATACATAAGTTGAGAAACAATATTTAAAGATGGTGCTGACCGGTAAATGACTCCTTTCCAACGGGAATCATCAAAATTTACAGTGTTCCAACCCGGCTGTTCTAATCGGTCATCAACGTGTTCTGCAGTATAAATACTATTAAAAACAACAGGACTTAATGATGTTTTCCAATCCTTACCCGAAGTAATGGTTTCTACAGAACCGTCTTCATAAGTAATGCGAAGATCAAGACAAAAGGCTGGACGATTTCGCCAGGGAGCTTTGTCAAAATCCCAAACAGCTGTTGACTGAAGATTGTACCATCCATTGCCCAGCAACACACCAACTGCATTTTTCCCTGTCTTTATTTGAGACGTGACATCATAAGTGACATATAAAGTTCTTCTATCAAATCGGGTGTATGCCGGATCAAGGCGATGATTACCAATCTTTTCTCCATTAATATATAGTACGTACAAACCGGCTACTGCTACATAAGCCCTTGCCGATTTGATCTTCCTGGTTGATCCAAATACTTTGCGGAAATAAGGCGCAGGTTTACAATGGATATCATTCCCGTCACTAATCCAGGAACCTTTCCAGTTTTTCTTATCCATCATGCCGGTTTCAAAGGAAGATACCGCAGATTGCGATTCCACCTGACCTTTGTCAAAAACAGAAACACGCCAGAAATATTTAGTGAATGGTAATAATTTCTTTCCATCGTAATTAACTAACATCCTGGAAGAATTTACTTTTTGAGAATTCCACATTTCCCCTTCACCTTTAGCAACCTTTACAGAATCAACATCTACAACAATCTGGTAAGCTTTCTGTACAGCGCCGTATCGAACATCTTTCAACATCCAAGAAAAACGAGGAATAGGAGTATCTACACCCAAAGGATTCTGCAGGTATTCGCAACGAAGATTTTCCGGTATACATTGATTAGACTGAGCATTTAGGAGATTACTTATTACAAGTAAAGAACAAATAATTAAAAAGGATCGCATCATTTTAATTTAAAGGTATTTAACAATAAGTGTCAATATATAAATGGAACTAATTAATTTGATTTAGACAACAAAGATTGGTTCATTGCCTTTCATTTTAAAAGTATAAAAAAATTATCATAAAAAATAGCATTTGCCTATCCTAATAACTACAAGACCATCAGGACACCATAAATAAATACCATCTGGCTTAAGATAATCCTTAAGTTTAAAAGTCCAATACAACATCTCCAATTGTATTGTTCCGATCCGGCACACACAGACTCACGATTCGTCCTCCATAATCAGTAATTACTGTCTGAATATTTACCATATTCAGAAAATACAGTTTTGTCTTTTTACATTTAATGGCTATTCAACTTTCAATCCTACGCTTCTTGCCCATACCATCCATGCATGATTTAGTTCTTTTACTTTTTCAGGATACTGTTCGGTAAGGTTATTAGTCTCTGTATGGTCTTTTGTTATATTAAACAATTCCCATGATTTATTGGGCAATGATGACATTTTCCAGTCACCGACTCGTATAGCACGTCCTCTTTCATGTTCCCAGTATAGAGTATCGTGTATAGAAGTCTGCTTGCCTTCAATAAGTGGCATAAGATTTTTTCCCTCTGGATGAATCATTTTTGCATCATAAATTTTTTCAGAAAAAGATGCTCCTGCCAGTTGCATACAGGTTGGCATAATATCCATAACATGGGCTACTCCACGATTAATAGTATTACCTTTTATCTTCCCAGGCCAGACAACAATAAATGGAGTACAGCTTCCTCCTTCGTAGGATTCTTTTTTCCAATAACGGAACGGAGTATTAGAGGCGCTAGCCCAGGCATTTCCCAAATAAGACCAGGTGTTCTCTGCTCCCGGATGTTCCGAATTGTATTCAATAATAGTGGAATCACGTGTAAAACCAGGCCTGTCAAAACCAGGTTTATATCCACGTTCTGGAGAAGTACCATTATCTGAAAACAGGAAAATAATCGTATTCTCATACCTGCCTGTCTTTTTCAACTCTTCAATGATTTTTCCTATTCCACGATCAGCATGATCCACCATTGCTGCATGAACTGACATACATGCTGATTCATAAGCTTTTTTCTGACAATCAGACCAGTTCTTCCCTGATGAATTTGCCGGTAAATGATATGTTGTGCTGTCAATCAGCCCCATTTCAAGCATTCGTTTGTAACGATTTTCCCTCATAGTTTCCCATCCGTCTTTGTAAGTATTCTGGTATTTGGCAATATCTTCAGCCGGAGCCATTAATGGCCAGTGTGGCGCATCTTCAGCAACATACAAAAAAAACGGCTTATCATCTTTGCTAAACTCATCAATCATTTTAATACTTTTATCAGTAATAAAATCAGTCATATAAAAATTATCCGAAACTTCTTTAATTGGTGTTTCATTATGTACCAGACTAAAAGGATCATAATAGTCCACCACGCCCCATATCACGCCCCAATGTTCCTCGAAACCCCGGTTACATGGATAACTCCACAGGGGAGCAAATGGACCATAATCTGCCCGATGAGCCAGCCACTGCAACTGATCATTTAGATTAGGCTGTGGCTTAGTTTGTGACAAATGCCATTTACCGGCCATACCGGTATGATAACCGGACTGCTTTAAGACTTCGCCAATCGTAGGAATATCACGTGTCATGTTAACACCCATACCTACAATTCCACATTCCTGTGGATAAAGCCCGGTCATAAGGGTTCCCCGTGTCGGGCAGCAACGTGCACAGTTATGCATCTGCGTAAAACGAACCCCGCTGGCAGCCAGCTTGTCTATATTCGGCGTATGTATTTCGCCGCCATAACAACCTGGATCTGAATATCCCATATCGTCCAACATAATCAAAACAATATTCGGGCGTTCAGGAGTTTTTGCCTGAATTTGAAGACCTCCGATCAAAATAAGTACAAGTAAAAATAATATATTTAAGTTTTTCATTATTTATATATATATTATGATTCTAAATCCGGTCTTTTTAATTTTTCCCCGTCAATTTCTTAAACATTTCTATTTCTTTCTTATCGTAAGGAGTACCATCAGGTCTTAATAAATCATGAAACCATACTTTAGGTTCCGGATATTTATCACCGGATTTTACAAAATTTCCATTCAATCGTTCTTTAATTACATCTCTCCTTTTCCCATTTTTATCAGAACGGCTACTCCATGGCCAGATGGTTTCTGTCTTCCCTAACACAAAGCCCCAGTTTATTGCTCCTGCATTATATTTCTTCATTACCGGTAAACATGTTGCAACTGTTGAGTTCCGCGTACGGGCCAGCCATTCTGTTACAAGTACAGGGCGCTTATCTGACTGATATCTTTTTAGTAAAGATTCTAATTTTTCAGCATTACCATAAGAATGTATTGAATAAATATCAGAGTTGGAACGACCTATCTGACGGGCTATTGCACTTGAAGAGCCTTCTATAGTCGACATAACTGGCTGTGATGGATTTACTTCCCGTGCCCATCGCCAGGCATCGTATAGCAAATGACATGTTGCCACCTTAAAGTTATTTATATGATATAACTCACTTGTAGTTAAGTGACCTCCGCCTGGTTCATTATATAATTCCCAGCATAATATGCGATCGTCATCCTTAAAATATCTCATAGTTCCCTGAATGTAGCCTTTAAGTGACTTTTCTTCTTCTCTGGTTGCTTTCCCTAGTGAATAACGAAATGCTTCATCTCTAAGAGGACTGTTTAACCATCCGGAATTGTGATATGCTTTGACAGGCATTGGCTGTTTGCCTAAATGTCCGTCCGGGAAATGACAATCATCAAAAAATACGAAAAGTGGTTTTATTCCGTGTTTCTTACAGATATTCAGGAATTGATCCATTCTTTTGTATAATCCTTCGGCATCATCTTTCCACACTAAATCATGTAAGAATACTCTTAATGTATTATAGCCTATGTCTTCTGCCCAGCCTAATTCCTTATCTATTCTTTCCGGATCCCATGTTGAAGACTGCCACATCTCTATCTGATTGATAGCTGTTGAGGGTATATAATTCGCTCCGACAAGCCATCCCTGTTTTTTATACCATTTTTTCGCCTTTTCTTTTGTCCAGCGACCTTTTAATGGCGGATAACGATATATATTAAACCAGCTTAAAACTTTTTCCTTTAATTGCTTTACTAACTCAGGGTTCCCTTTTGCTACATCTGTTGTCTCTTTGGGATCTTTTTTCAGGTTGAATAATAAAATATCAGTTCCATCATTATTAATCAATAATTTCCATTCTCCTCTGCGTATGGCAAGATTAGGACTGGAATGATAAGGATTTTCAGGATGATTGAAAATCTTAGTCCTGCCAAATTCCCATATCAGATCTTTTTCCCTTAATGGTTCTTTATCTGTCAATAGTGCCTTTGATAAGTCCTCTCCGTCTATTTGCTCTTCTATATTATTATTAACCTTTACTCCGGCCATTGAACATAATGTCGGTAGAAGATCAACTCCATCAAGTATAGTTCTGGTATTTTTTGTATTTGCTTTGATTTTCCCCGGATAGCGAACAATAAATGGCATATTTATACCTCCTTCAAAGAGACTGTTTTTCTCACCTCTTAATCCTAATGTCCGTTTTTGATAAAAACTTGGTTTTGGTCCATTATCGCTTGTAAATACAACAATTGTGTTTTTCGCTACCCCTAAGCTATCCAATGCATAAAAAAAACGACCTAACTGTTTGTCCAATTCTTTTAATACAGGAACAAATGAATTCTCTTTCGTAAATAAAGAATTATATTTCCCAGGATGTTTTGATTCGTCTTCAAGGGATTCGGGTACCCATGGTGTGTGTACATCATCAGGCCACAGATTTAAGAAAAACGGATGTCCGTGCTGACGGGAAATGAAGTCTATACTTTTATCTACAAAATAGGATGTTCTGTTCCATCGCTTAATACTATCTTTTGCTGACCAGATCCAGTTTGTTGCGGTAATGGCAGGATCAGGATCAGGACTCTCATATGTTGAAATATATTCATCAAAACCATATTTTTTAATAGATGGCGCATCTGTTACGTCTCTTCCTCCACCCATATGCCACTTCCCGATATGAGCAGTTGCATAGCCTGCTTCTTGAAAACAACGAGCCATTGATGGAGACGACGGATCAAGAAAATTCCTTTGCTCTGAAAGCCGGTTATGTGCTATTGAAGCTTCAGAATTGGTTATCCCGTTACGTGTAGAAAATTTACCGGTAGTAATCCCTGTACGGGATGCTGAACATACCGGTGCTGAACTATAATAA
>Ga0172377_10003037_pt1 | contig 17220 bp, 14 predicted proteins | sample Pumphouse3metaG_FD_119749 | JGI IMG/M metagenome (GOLD analysis project Ga0172377, IMG submission 119749) | Leachate microbial communities from a municipal landfill in Southern Ontario, Canada - Pumphouse #3 metaG | ecosystem: Engineered > Solid waste > Landfill > Unclassified | place: Canada...
AAACTTCGCGGGCGACGGTCGGAACACGGTGCAGTCCGTTCTCGCTGTAGGCGATCCCTTCTTCGGAGAGGGTAATGAGCGGTACGCTTAAGCCGACGTTGCTCTGGAGGTATTTCAAGGCTGCTTGAAGCGATAATTCGTCATGAATGGAAATGCCGGTAGCTTCGGATGCCTCTTTTTTATTGGGAGTGAGAAGATAGGAACCACGGTATTTGGAATAATCTTTCCCTTTCGGATCGGCAAGGACTTTTTTACCGGCTATTTTCGAGAGGGTGATAATTTGCTGACAAAGTCCTTCGGTTAAGACCCCTTTTGCGTAATCTGAGAGGATGATGAGGTCGAAGTCTTCGACGATGGCGATGATTTTGTCCATCAGGATTTTCTGAGAGGTGATACTGATGGGGTTTTTCGTTTCGCTGTCGAAGCGTACGACTTGCTGATGCGAAGCGATAACACGGCTTTTTTTACTGGTGATTCGCCCTTTTTCGATAATACATAAAGAACGGTTGACATTGATTTCATCGAGTTTTTGGAGTAAGAGGGTTCCGTTTTCGTCATCTCCGATAACGCTGGCGACACTTACTGTCGCCCCTAATGCGACAAGATTATGAACGACGTTACCGGCACCGCCTAAAACGGTGCTCTCTTCTTTGACATCGACGATTTGTACGGGTGCTTCCGGCGATATCCGCTCGCAGTGTCCCCAAAGATAATGGTCGAGCATCATATCGCCGACGACAAGAATACGCGGATGGCTTTCAACAATATGCATTAGCGTTTAACCTCGGTTTGAAAAAGATATTTGATTTCAGGGAGATAACGTCGGATACCTTCTTCCAATGTCACCTGCGGGGTATATCCCAACCCTTCGATGCTCGGTGCGATATCGGCCTCGGTTAAAAATTGATATGAGCCGATATAAGGGTTGTCAATATAATCCGTTCCGTAGTCCGTCCCGAGCTGTTCTTGCAAAATATCGGCGATTTCCTGAAAACTTCGCGCATTCCCGGTACCTACGTTATAAATTCCGCTCTGTCGCGGATTGGCAGCCTTGATATTTGCCTGAATAACATCGTCGATGTAGATAAAATCCCGACGGATAGTATCGGAACCCGTAAAGAGTTTCGGTGTTTTTCCTGCCAAAATCTGGTGTCCGAGTTGAAGAACCATCGATGCCGTTTTATTCTTATAGAATTCTCTCGGTCCGTAAACGTTGAAATAGCGCAAACCGACGATCTTGGCATCAGGATAGCGCTTTAGCGTATCGCGTGTGAGATGATCCATCATCAGTTTACTGAATCCGTAGACGTTTTGCGGCGCTTCCCGTCCTACGGTTTGCGGCGCTTCGGCATCACCATAGGTCGCACCGGATGAGGCGTATACCAAGGGGATATTGCGTTCAAGTGCCAAATCGATGAAATATTTAAAAGTATTGAGATTGGTTTGCAACATTATCGTTTGATCGTACATAGTCGTATCGGAGATAGCCGCCTGATGGAAGATATAATCAAACCCGTATCCTCGCAGACGTTCCCAAAGGGTAGGGTCGTTTAAATCGGCACATAGGATTTCTCCGGTGAAGCCCAATAAGTTTTTAAAATGTCCGAAGCTTTTTAGATTTCCGTTGTCGAAAGTTTCGTTGTTGCGAAAAAGATCCAAAACGACGATTTTGGCATCGGGATAATAGCGTTGGAAATAAAATGCGAGATTGCTGCCGATGAATCCTGCACCGCCTGTGATTAAAATCGTCTTGCCGTTAAACGGTTCGTCACTGTAGATCATTATGGTCTCTCGATGGTATTGGATATCAAATATTTGGAATAATTATTGTAGCTTATTTTCTCTTATACCACGTTTTGGATGGGAGTACGGCGCGCAAAGGGGGAGTTATGCTACAATTTCGGAAAGAGAAAGAAATAAACGGTTTTTGCTAGCGGCGCAGAGACGATAAAAGGGTAATGTAATGATGCGAAAAGTTATTTTAATTATGTTGTTCGCAAGTTCCGTATTCGCAGCGCATCAAATCGAGGCAAACGTCAATAGCAGAGATGTGGAAGGTTCGATTCGACTCGACATGGGGCGTATGGGAAATGCAATGAACAATGCCTATATCGGAGCCCGTTTTTTAAAAGGGGACAATAATAATTCCAAAACGATTGTCGACCCCGATCCGCTGATGGAGGTCTCTTTTCTCGTTATGCGTCCTGTACAAGGTGTTCCGGGATTGAAAGTGGGACTGGGTATAAAGGGTGAATATACCAAATTTGACGGTAATACCTACAGTGCGGTACCGATGGGAGTCGAAGCGGAGCTTCGTCTGCCGCTGAACACCCCGTTTCCGTTTTACCTCGGCGGCGCACTGTATTATGCCCCTTCGGTATTATGTTTCAAAGATGCCGATTCGTATATGGAAACCCGTATCCACTTGGATGCCGAACCGATCACGAACGGGCGGCTGGAAGTCGGATATCGGACAATCGATACCGATGTTAAAGATCAAAGCGTCACCTATAACGATTCATGGTATTTCGGAATGCGGCTCGACTTTTAACGGTTCAGCTGTATTTTTGCAGATACCAGTCGATCGTTTTGACGATTCCGGTATCGAACGTTTCTTCCGCTTTCCAGCCTAATTCCGTCTCGATCTTGGTCGCATCGATTGCGTAACGGCGGTCATGTCCGGCTCGATCTTCGACGTAAGTTATCAACGTTTTATAGCTGCTTCCATCCGCTTTCGGTTTCATGCTGTCCAACAGGCTGCAGATACGCTCGGCAATCTGGTTGTTGTTGCGCTCGTTCCGTCCTCCGATATTATAGACTTCTCCGCTTCTTCCGGTATGATAGACCAGATCGATCCCTTTGCAGTGATCGAGAACGTAAAGCCAGTCACGAATGTTTTTACCGTCTCCGTAGATCGGGATGTTTTCGTTAGCTAGAGCTTTGCGGATAATGGTCGGGATCAGTTTTTCGTTGTGCTGTTTAGGGCCGTAGTTGTTCGAACAGTTAGTGATGACGGTATCCATCCCATAGGTGTGATGATAAGAACGGACGATCATGTCTGAACCGGCTTTGGAAGCACTGTACGGACTATTCGGCGCATAAGAGGTCTCTTCGGTGAAGAGGCCGCTCTCTCCTAACGTTCCGTAGACTTCGTCGGTACTGATATGGTGGAAACGGCACCCTTCATATCCTGCTTTATAGAGAAACGGTTTCTCCATCCACATTTTGTAAGCGACATCGATTAGGGTGAATGTTCCGTTGACGTTAGTCTGGACAAAGATACCCGGATTTTTGATCGAATTGTCGACATGGCTTTCGGCCGCGAAGTGGATTACCCCGCGAATATCGTATCGGGTAAACAACGATTCGACGAGGGCTCTATCGCAGATATCCCCCTGAATGAAGATATGACGTTCGGTATCGGTCACGTCGGAGAGGTTGGACAAATCTCCGGCATAGGTGAGCAGATCGAGATTGACAAGACGGATATCAGGGTATTTTTCCAGAAAATAGGGGACGAAATTGCTCCCGATAAATCCGGCGCATCCGGTCACTAAAAGGGTTTTCATGATAATTCTCCTAATTCATTTAAACAGAGGCGGAGAGAGTCTCTCCAATACGGGATGGTTATAGTGAAATCGTTTTTGATTTTGGTTTTGTTCAGCAGACTGTAATGAGGACGTTTTGCCGGCGTAGGGTATTGATCGGTGGTGATAGGATTGAGCGTACAGCCGATGTGGGACAATTCGAAGATCGCTTTGGCAAAATCGTACCAACTGGCAACTCCTTCGTTGCTGTAATGATAGATTTCAGGTGCGCGATTATCGATATCCGGCACAATATCCAAGATGGCCTTTGCCAAGTCTTTGGCATAGGTCGGTGTCCCGACTTGGTCGAAGATTACCCCGAGTGAATCGCGTTCTTTTCCCAGTCGGAGCATCGTTTTGACAAAATTGGATCCGAATGAGGAATAGACCCATGAGGTACGGATGATCAGTGTGTTTTGAGGTGCGGCGGCGAGAATTGCATCTTCTCCGTTTCGTTTGCTCATACCGTAAACCCCTTGCGGATCGGTCGGATCGCTTTCGATATAGGGGCGATGGTTGTTCCCGTCGAATACATAATCGGTAGAGATATGGATCAGTTTACTGTTGTCCCGTTTAGCGATTTTGGCCAGCATCGAGACAAAGCGGTGGTTGACGGTGTCGGCAAGCTCTTTTTCATCTTCGGCTTTGTCGACCGCTGTATAAGCGGCGCAGTTGATGATCGCATCGAATTGTTTGCTTTCGAAGAAATCTTCTATTTTGCATAGATTGGACAAATCGAGTGTGGTACGATCCGTAAAGGTAAAAGAGTATTGGGGATAGGAGACAGAGAGAACTTTTATCTCGCTGCCGAGCTGGCCGTTCTCGCCCGTCACAAGAATGTGTATCGGTTTACTCATAAAGATCGATCCCGTATTCGAATAAATCGGCGATTTTTAATAACGGCTGCTTGGTATCTTTGAGCGATAACTGCAGTTTGGCGGGATCGATTTGCCAGTCGATACCGATAGCCGGATCGTTATAGGCAATTCCGCGGTCGCACTCGGGACTGTAGTAATTGTCGACTTTATAGGCAAAAGTGCAGGTTTCGGAGAGGACGACAAATCCGTGCGCGAATCCGCGTGGAATGAGCATCTGGCGCTTGTTTTCACCGGAAAGACGCACTGCAATGTATTGACCGAAAGTCGGGGAGCCTTTTCTAATATCGACGGCAACATCGAGCACTTCTCCTTCGATAACCCGTACCAGTTTGGTTTGCGCATAGGGAGGAAGCTGATAATGCAGCCCCCGAAGGACTCCATACGTAGATTTGGATTCATTGTCTTGACAAAAGGGGATCGTATAGCCTAAAAATTCTTCGAGCTTGTCGGCTCGGAAGGTTTCGGTGAAATATCCCCGTTCATCGCCGGGGACTTTCGGGGTGATAAGGATAACATCGGTAAGTGCGGTATGTTCGAAAGTCATTCGCCGATTTTCCCTTCATTCGCACGACGGATCAGATATTGGCCGTACTGGTTCTTTGAAAGAGGTTGGGCCAGTTCCAATAGTTTTTCTTGGGATATATAACCCATTTCATAGGCAATCTCTTCGATACAGGCGACTTTTAGTCCTTGGCGGTTTTCGATGGTCTGGATAAACAGACTGGCTTCCAAAAGACTCTCATGCGTCCCTGTATCGAGCCAGGCATAACCGCGTCCCATGAGTTCAACCTTGAGTGCGTTTTGGGCAAGATAGGTTTGATTAACCGTGGTGATTTCAAGCTCGCCGCGGTCACTCGGTTTGACGTTTTTTGCGATTTCGACAACGCTATTCGGGTAAAAGTAGAGGCCTACAACGGCATAGGAACTCTTCGGTGATTTCGGTTTTTCTTCGATGGAAAGGACGTTTCCGGCTTTATCGAATTCGGCGACACCGTAGCGTTCCGGATCTTTGACCCAGTAACCGAATACGGTCGCTTTACCTTCTTCGGTAACGTTGCGAACCGATTGTGCCAAGAGTTTCGTCAACCCGTGCCCATGAAAGATATTGTCTCCCAATACCAGACAAACGTCATCACCGCCGATAAAATCGGCTCCGAGGATAAATGCCTGTGCCAAACCATCAGGCGAGGGCTGGACACAGTACTCAAAACGCATTCCGATCTCGCTGCCGTCGCCTAAAAGCTCCTGAAAGCGAGGAAGATCCGTCGGAGTGGAGATAATCAATATTTCACGGATGCCTGCAAGCATCAACACTGACAGGGGATAATAAATCATCGGTTTATCGTAAATAGGAACAAGCTGTTTACTAACACCTTTGGTAATAGGGTAGAGGCGCGTACCGCTTCCTCCGGCTAATATGATCCCTTTCATCTCATCCCTTATATGTATCTTGCATTAGGATTATAACATAAATAGTTTTTTTCAAAAAAATAGGTCATTTTAAGTAAAAATGGGATATACTTCCGCCTCTATTCGCCGGCATAGCTCAGTTGGCTAGAGCAACTGATTTGTAATCAGTAGGCCCGGGGTTCAAATCCTCGTGCCGGCACCACTTAATAACTCCCTTTTCTTGAAAAAACAACGATTGCAGTCTTGATAAGTATTTCGATATCGAGTTGAATAGACCAGTTGCGTACATACCATACATCTAACTGAACCCGTTCATCATAGCTGATGTCGTTACGTCCACTCACTTGCCATAATCCTGTAATACCGGGTCTTACTGCTGTAAAATATTGGTAAAAATCTCCATATTTGGCTACTTCATCCATAATGATAGGTCTCGGCCCTACTAAAGACATTTCTCCTTTTAAAACATTAATCAATTGCGGCAATTCGTCAAGTGAAGTTTTGCGTAAAAACTGTCCTACTCTCGTAACACGAGGATCATTTTTAAGTTTAAAATTCTTTTCCCATTCCGCTCGGGATTCTTCACAGGTTTCTAAAATGGTTTCAAGTCTATGATTGGCATCTAAATACATAGTTCTGAATTTCCAGACTTTAAATCGCTCACCGCGATAACCTACCCTCTTGTGGCTAAAGAGAGGATTTCCTTTCGTATCAATCGAAACAATGAGAAAGAGCAATATGAGAATCGGCATAAAGAGAATAATAAGTAAAATAGATGCTAAATAATCGAAAATTCTTTTGATATTTCTATCGACAATGCTTAATAAATTATTTTTTATATAAAACGCCATTCCTTTGTGGTGAATAGAACTGATTAATTCACCGTTAATGATAGGAATTTTAGAAATCTCCGGCAGTAAGATGACTCTGTGAAGGTTTTTTTGTATATGATCGATAAGATCATTAATCTCATGGATATCGGTATGGTTGATATCGATGATAGCGGCATGGTATTTATGAGTTTGAATTAACATCTCAATTTTTTTATGAATGAGAATAATCGGTTCTTCATCGACATTCAGGGTTACCGCAATATCGTAGCCGAAAGGGTTGTCGGGTGCAAACCATTTTTGTACGTTTTCATATCCGTTACTGTCGCATACCACAAAAACAGGTTTCCGCAATATACTGAGTCTGAGTAGCCGTTTTTTGATAAGATACATCCAGATAGGATTGAACGCATTGAGTGCAAAGTGCAGTAAAACGAGAGTACGCGAGATCGAATCCCCTAATTTCGCCAATACAACAACAAAGAAGATAGCCAGTAAAGCGATGAGATTTGATTTTAAAATAATCATCATCTCATTTGTCGTAACCATTCTGCGTGTCATCAGCCTATTCGTATAATAGGTAAAAATATAAATCCAACCTATCCAGAGATAATCAATAAAAAAATGGTTTTGAGCCTGAGCAATAATTTTATCGGCAATAAGAAAAACGATCCATAAATTACCAAATACTAAAAGAGAGAAAGTAGAAAAGCGGAAAGCAAAGTAATGCAAAAAAACTCCCTCTAGTAAATAGTGAATTTTATCTAAAAGGGGGATTTAAAAGCAATGAACTTTATAAGTGACTTTAGAATAGACTCCGGAATATAAGACGGAGCGGTCTTAAATAAGAATTTAATTTCATTAATCGCATGTGCCATTCCCGTCGTTTCCGCAGACCGGTATTTTGAAATTTCTGTGAGAATCCATGATTGGTTCCTAAAATATTCTCCTATCATCCGATAGCGTTTCCATAATTCTGTGTAGGATAAGTTATGAGAATGGTAGACTTTGGCATCAGGAACATAAGCTATTTTTTTATGATCTAAAATTGCACGGGCGCAGAAATCCATGTCTTCATTTGTGTGCAAGTTTTTTGTAAATCCCGCTACGTTTCTGAAATATTCTCCGCGATACATGGCACAACTGTCGGAAGCAAAAAAAGTTTTAATTCCCATTTTCGCTATATCGTCTTTGGTTTTAATACAAGAATGCTCAGGATAGTTTGTGTGACGGGCAAAGACTTCGATAGGATCAGCATAAGGGTACGGCAGTTGGCGTGCATACGCTACAACTACGTCAGGGTCTTCAAATGCTTTACATAAATTTGTCAGCAAATGGGAATCATAAGGGAGCGCATCCTGAGTCATAAAAAGATACAGATCAGCCGTGTATTCCAATGCGATATTACGGGTATTCGCGTGATTGAAAGTTCCTCTTTCAATAGAACGTTTTTCAAATTGACCGGTGATTTGAGAATCACCCGAATCGATCAATAAAATATTATTGGGAACAGTCTGTCGTGAGAGCATTTCGAGTACGGTAGTAAAAGCATTGTCCGGATTGAGAATAGGGATAATAATTTGTACACGCATAAACCGCTCATTCCATAACGATTTATTCTTGAATGTAGGCGATGATGCTGTTTCTGATATCGGCATCATTTAAATACAATTCTTCCGGATTTGCAACACCCATGTGCTTTAAATTGGTGATCTGCCAATAAAGAAGCCAAAAAACTTTGTCGTTATTCTGCAGATTGAATGATTCTAAGATTTTGATCGTGGACTGTATAAAATCTTCCGCTTTCAAGCTGGGTAGCAGCATTTTAGAAAATCGATCAATATTTGCCGCAATAATCCAGCAAATTTCAAATAACATCCATTTTCTATTGCTGGATATCGTGTTTGTGTTATGAATACGATAATTTAATAGCGGTTCCGAGAGATTATAACAGTGGTGATCGGAACACACTCGAAGTAGAAAATCCCAGTCATGGGTGAAGCGCAGATTTCTCATCCCGCCGACTTTTTCATACACGGAGCGTTTAAAGATCATATTACTGGTGGTTGAAACGAAGTTGGACATTAATGCATTTAACGCGTAATCTTCTGTCGAAGCAAACGTTTTTTGCTTGTTTTTGATTTCCCACGGTTCCATATTGTGCCATGCCTGTTTTGTACCCAGTTTTCGACTCTCAGCATCGACGACATCGATCCAGGTAGAGATCAAGTCAATATCCGCATTGACTGAAAAATACCGGATACATTTTTCAAGGCGTTGGGCATGATACTCATCATCGGAATTTAGAATAGTTAAATATTCCCCCTGTGCTAATGAGAGCCCTCTGTTAATGGCATTATGGGCGCCCCCGTTTTCTTGCATGACGTGTTTTATTCGTGTATCGGTATATAAACCGATGAGTTCATTGGATGAATCACTGGAACCGTCATCGATAATAATCAGCTCCCAATCCGAATAGGTTTGATTCAAAACGCTGTCAATACAGCGTTGAATGTATTTTTCATGATTGTAGCTCGGTATAATAATACTGACCAAAATTATCCCCTTTTATAATATTTTGAAATAAGATTTATTAAATAATCCTTGTTGAATTCTATGTTCAATTGAGCATAAAGCATCTGAACTTCTTCGGATAAAAGAACAGCAAATTCTGCCTCATCGCTTACAAGATCGTGTTTAACGGTTCTTTTTTGAAGGATTTCTTCAAAACTATGTACAATTTCATTAACGTCGTAATTGACGGGAGAAATGAGATTTACCGTTTGATTGGTAAATAAGTTATGGTTGTTTGCATAGGATACGATTTTGACAACATCGTCAAGATCAATTAGATTTCGTTTAGCTCCGCGATAAATGGACAAAGATTCGCCGTTGGAAATTTTATAGGCGATAAAATTGGTTAATGTATGCGGATTCGTTGATTTTCCGACAACTTGCGGAAGGCGGTATATCGTAAAATTCGCAAATGTTTTTTGAATTGTTTGTTCTATTTCCGCTTTATGCTGATAATATTTTTTTGTCATGTAACTTTCAAAATTGACAAAATAGCTGCTAAAGTAAATTAATTTTTTGTCGGTATTTGATAATGCCGTCAGGATGTTCATCTCTCGTCGGAACGCATCATCATTTTCTTCGTTTGAATTTGAAACTCCGCTGCAAAAAAAGATTGTGTCGTCGCTGTCATTTTCCATTAGCGCGCGCGCAATCATTCCCTGACCGATAATCATTTAGGAAGCCCCGATAAATGTTCCCTTGCCGCTTCAAAACATTTTAAGTAGTGGTCGGAGATATGTTCTGCGCTAAAATTATGTGCGATTATTTCTTTGTTTTTTTCTGCATTTTCTTTATAAAAAGAGTAGTTTTCGATAAAAGTCTCGAATACTGATACATATTCATCGATATCGCCAATCGTATGAAACATGCTTCCGTTACCGTATTGATCGAAAATCACTTTAGTGTCTCCGACATTCGTGGAGAGCCCCGGGGTACCGACAGATAGCGCTTCTAGCAAAGCGATGGATAGCCCTTCGAATAATGAAGTAAAGATAATGGCTTCAGCTATTCTGCTAAGTTCAAAAGTATTTTCAACATAATCGAATCGCACCACATAATCAGAAAGATCGTTGTTTTCGATATATTCTGTCATTCTTCCATTCAGCTCGCCGCTTCCGGCGATAATAAATTTATAGGTGCCGTCGTATTTTTGAACTATGGCTTTGATACATTTTAACAAATCCATAGGCGCTTTTTGCTCTGTCAGTCGTCCGATAAACACAAAATATTTTTGTTTGACATCTAAATTGAATTTATGATAAAGAGATTCTAACGAAACGCCGATAGCCTGTTCCCTCTTTGCCGTAGACATGACCGAATAGATCAAATCGACTCTATCGGCGTTAATTCCGACTGAGTTGATAAAAATATCTTGTATTTTTGAATTGATGGCAATGAAACGATTAAAGGAGAGAAGCCCGGCATCTTTATTTTTATACAGTTGTATCCATCCCGCTTCGGTATCATAAGCTTCCTGATCGATAATAGAGGCATCTTTGAAAGTGTTTCGAATATCGGTTGTATGAGCTGCAAGCCATGGAGAACCATTGCATATCCAAACAAGCTGAGGATCGTAAATTTGCTTTAATTTGTGCAAATATTCTAAAATATTCTGATGTGTAGAAAGTTCTGTCAGATCATAAATACCCATACAGGAGTCTAAAAACTGGTGATGCAGACTCCCGTGCGCTTCATGGAGTCTTTCGAAGGTAATGACAATGAAGTCATAGGTCTCTTTCAAATGATCGATAATTTCTGCCGTGTTTCTCTCTACACCGCCTACGGCTAAAAATACAGGGAATACAAAAATGACGGGTTTGGTGTTTTTTCCCGAAAGGCCATTAAGCGGAGTGGGGATAACCTGCATTTTTAACGCTTCTTTTCCAAAATAACCATAGTCATCAGGAAGAAATGTGTTTTCTTTTAGAAGAGAGTTAAAAAGGACTTTGTTAGCGTCAAAATGTTCAAATATCCTAATGATTTTCCCTTTTTTTATATCTTTGAGAGATATGGTGTCATCATTGATTTTGGTATTTTGATAGCTGATGCAGCTATTACGTAAGCTCCCCTTAATTCCGACATAGGGGAGATCGGATAATCCGAAAGAGAGAAAAAGAAGCTCCGTATCGTTATGGTATTGAAGAAAAAACAGTATCTGTCTCAAATTATTGATATGAAGGTAAAATCCTTTTTCCGGTCTGTAGAGCAATCCTTCAACGGCTGTTTGCGATCTTAGACGCAACCGTAGAAGTTCACCTAAGCCTCTGTAGCGCAGTAGCATTTCATTTAAATGTTCCAGATCGATAGCTTCTAAGGTCAATAAAGGACCATTTTGAATGCTGGTTTTGAGATAAGAGAGGATTGAATCATAATGAGGTACAGGAACGACTTCATTCAGGTTTTTGAGGGATTTAGAGAGTTTTTCGGAAAAAAACTCATGGATGAACAGCTTGTTCAGGTCATAGTTTTTAGAGCTAATTGTTTGCGAACATACTCCTTTCTCGTATGCAAATCGAAAGAGTGCGCCATATACTACGGAGAGGTCTTTGGATACACTACTGTTTCTTGTGTCGTAATTATTTTCGATGTATTGGCAAAATGAGATGAGTTCATTGTATAGGCCGCTACTTTGTTCAGCGGTATCGTCGCGTAGATATTTCGACCATTTGGATAGAGTTTGATCGATTTGGACTATCGGTTCAATATCTTTATGAAGCTGTTTGAAGACTAATGCCATCTCTCCCGCAGATTCTTGCCGGATACAGAACTTTTTGACATCGTAATAGGGATGTTGATGTTCGCCGAAAGCTTCCGGGTAATAAAAAATCTTCATCCCTTTTTTGGCCAGACGATACCCGAGTTCGATGTCTTCAAACCCGTATCGGTAAAACTTCTCATCGAAGATTGTTTTTTCAGAGAGTAAAAATTCGCGGTCAATACTGATATTGCAGGTGTAAAAATGCCTAAAATCGGTAAAATCGTGTTTCGGGAAATGTTTAAAAGAAAATTGTTCGCAGCCGAAGAGCGTAATATGATCCATCAAGTGATTAACCGTTAAATCGTTATGCCAGTCGCATTCGCCCAACACCGCGTCCGTAATCGTTAGATTGCGCAGCTTTTCAATATGCTGGTTAATGATTTGAGGATTGGGAAAAATATCATCGCCGATGATTAATAATTTTTCTCCCTTTGCGGCTTTGATGGCGCTGTTTCTTGCTTTTGAAGCACCGCCGTGGGTATTCTTGATCACTTTAAGAGGCAGCGCTTTTTCTTGGCCTAAAATCTCAAGACTCTGATCATCCGAACCGTCATCGGAGAAAATAATTTCATACGAATAGCGCGTGACGGCATCCACTTTTTTCCATGCTGCCAATAATTCCGGAAGCATATGGGCACGGTTATACGTAGGGATAATAACGCTCATATCATAGGTATGAGTCTGTTTTTTGGTACTGCGCCAAGGGTGTTTGACAGGTTTTAAAGCGATCAGGTCAAATACGGGACTTTGCGTCTTATAGTGTAAGTGCAATTTGACTTTTTGGATGGTTGCTTTAATGCCATGGGTTTGAATAGAGGCTTTAACCCGTTTTGCATTCCTGTATGCCATAGATAGTTTTCGTTTCACTGTCAAAATTCCTTATTGGTTTTTCGTTTTGATGTCGGTTATTAATTGTACGGCGGAACGCAACGGTGCCGTAATGCGCCAGCTGTTGGAAGAGAGTATCTGCGAGAGTTTATTTTGTGTAGATACAAGTTCGGCGTAGGTATTTTGCAAAGCTTCTTCTTTTATGGCGATGGTATGCTCTTTGTCAGAGAGCTCTTTCTCGAAGGTACGGGAAAGTGCCGCGATCTCTTCCGCTTTGTTATGCAATATTTGGCTGACACAGGCATGTACCGCTTCTCGTCCGATATAAACGTAACGGATGGATACTATGAGCTTTTTGGCTTTGGACGGCTCGGATTCGTTCGGCACTCTCAAAAAGATTTGAGAATCATCCGTTTCGAAAAAGAAACGCTTCTCACTGCGTGAACAGCAATTTGTCGATATTTCAGTGGTTAAATCGATTTGCATTTCATTTTCTTCGACGAGGAGTAAACTTTCTATTTCGATAACGCACGAATCATTGAGCGGATCAAGCCGGAGGTTTGTAAAGTTTTTATCCGAAAGGTCAAATACACATTCTTGGATGTAATCGCCTGCTGAGACGGACATTTTGATTGATGCCTCTTCGCAGATGCCTTCTCCGACGTCAAAAAAGAGCTGGATGAACGGAGTGGAGATCGTTTCGGTATTTTCGGCGGCTATGGGCGTTTGCCGACACAAATCGATTTTCTTTTCTCGGTAATACGCTACGTGTTTATCAAAAATTGCGGCTTCATTTCGATTGTTAAGTCGCCAGAGATAATAATCGTAGTCAAAAAGAAAATCATACGGGATGAGGTAAGAAAAAACGGCAAAATTCAGTCCGTAGAGCAATTCATCGGGATCGTCAAACTGTGTCAGAAATTTAAACGGATTGTCACCGAGTATAAGCGCTTTTTTCCCAAACAACAACGCTTCGAGGGCAACACTGGAGTTGATAGTAACGATAGTATCGCATCGAAAAAGAAAACTGAGAGAATTTGCCGAATGGTCAATTTCTCCCAGTTTGTCATAATGCAAATGTCCGCCGGGATGCTCGCGTAAACAGAGAGTTTTGCCTCTAAAGGTAGATTTGACCCATTTGATGAGGGAAATGGAATCAAAACCGTTTGAGAAAGCCAAGATATTAGAGTCGTCTTCGACTTGTAAAACAATGCCGAAGTCAAACGCAGGTTCTTCTTGTGCGACAAGCGGCTGAGCGTGTGTGCAGGTAATCAGATTTCGGATTTCTGGCAAAGTCAAAAGGGTATGATGGCTGACCTGTTGCTTAAAATGCTCGAATCTTGCCTCGGATTCCGTATGACCGTTTACTCCACTGAAATCAAAATAGGCTGTTGAGGCATACAGTGGTGAGCGCAAGGCTCCCAATTCATTGTGAATGACGGGGATACCCCATCCATCGGCAGCGGCTGAGAGGGAGGGGACGTTGCACCAGGAGAGAATACCTAAAACATCATAATCGTCTTGCAAATCCGAAATTAGGGTTTGTAAATAGCGGACGACGGAATCATCTGTATAACGAAGAATGTCTGCAAATACCTGATCGCTGTTGTAGGCATGTTTTTGCTCTAGCGGATCGAAGATAGCATTGTCAAATTCGATAAAACGGTAACGTGCCGTCTCCTCAGGAGAGGGGATGTCATAACCGAAAAAATGTGCCCCATCAAGGGTTAGTTCATTTCGGGAACTCTCGAAGTCAGACGCTGCTTTTGTATATGCGGGACTGCCTATAAAAATAATTTGATCGCTCCGAAATGAGGAGAGCTGCTTGTAAAAAATCCATAAATAAGGGGCTTCTATTCCCCGTATCGGATAGGGCATCAAGAACGAGATAAAAATTTTCGGTTTCATGATTGCGGCCAAAGGGTGATTCGTGCAGGTGCGTATGCAAACCCCTGATCGGTACGGTGTGAGGAAATAATGGTGATCTTTTGGCAGGGCCACCGTTGATCGAGTTCTACGCGGGGCTCGCCGCTGATGTCTGCCAGCCCTACAAAAAGACCGTACTCGCCTGCAACGACGTTTAGATTAAAGCTCATCGTGATTTCGTTCAATCCCATTCGAAGTCCGATAGGGGTATCTACCGTATTATCGCCCCAGATTAAAAGACCGTCTTTATTTTTCAAACTTGCTCCGATTACGACGGATGGGAAATCACGTCGAGCGTGGATAACAAAGCGCAAATGAACTTTTTTCCCCGCATGAAAGAGCGGATCGCTGTTTTCGGAAAACTCTTCGGATGATAGGATGACCCGGGCGAATAGTGCTTCATGCGTACCAAAACGATGTTCGCCGATTTCCGGGTTGAGGGAGGTGTCCAAATCAATATCCTCGGAAAGAGCAGGGGAGGGTGCCTGGTGCGGAAAATCGTGATGACGGATCAACATCTCGTATTCAAATGTCGTTTTTTCGACGTCTTCGGAGAAGGTTACCATTTTTCCTTCGTGCATCAATATTGCTTTGTTGCAATACTGGATGATCTGCTGCGTACTGTGGCTCACGAACAAGATTGTTTTTCCCGCTTCCTGAAAACGCCGAAAAGCTTGAAAACATTTATATTGAAAAGCGAAATCGCCGACACTGAGGGCTTCGTCTACGATCAGGATATCAGGATCGACATGGATGGCTACCGCAAACGCGAGCCGCGCAAACATCCCGCTGCTGTATATTTTAACGCTTTGGTAAATAAATTCGCCGATATCCGCAAAAGCGATAATATCGGCAATTTTTTCGTCCACTTCGGTACGGGTGTATCCGATTAACATACCTTGAAGATAGATGTTTTCGATTCCGGTATATTCAGGATTAAAACCTGCTCCCAGTTCTAATAAAGAGGCGATACGCCCATGCACTTTCACGCTGCCGGATGTAGGTGTCAATACTCCGGTAATGATTTTGAGGAGAGTACTTTTACCGGCGCCATTTTTACCGATAATGCCGATACTGTCACCTTTTGCTATATCGAAGCTTATATCGCTTAATGCTTTGAAGTCATGGTGGTATGAGCGTCTTAACGGATGCAGAGCTTCTTTGAGCCGATCGATAGGGTGATTATAGAGCTTGTATGTTTTATTCAGATCGTGAACGCTGATAGCGGTATTACCCATATACTATACCATCGAATATTAATTTCAGCGCGAGAATATTAGATGGAAACAATTCAATAGTCATTATGTCAGAGTCTCCTTTGGTGTGCAATACTGTGTATAGATTTTCTCCCGAAGAGAAAAAGGGAAGTGTTTGAGTGATTATTTGGCAATAATCATTTCGATCATTTTCTTACGGTTTTTTGCCAGTGCCTGTGCTTTGGATAGATCAATCGGATCCATCCGTTTTTTGAGAACAGCTGCATTATATTTCGAAGGTTCATATCCTAAGTTTGCATTATTTTCCCACAGTGCATATGCCAAGATGTTGTTTTGGGGCATCCCCAAGCCTCTTGCGATCATCAATGCTGCATTATGCTGTGCTTCTTGACTATCTTTGTGCAGTAGAACAGATTTATATAAGAGAAGAGCTTTTGTTTCATTTTTGTCACAGCCTTTTCCCAAAACGTACATTGTTGCAAGAGGAAGCTGAGAAAGGGTAAAGTTGTTTTCTGATGCCATTTGATAATAGTGGCATGCTTTTTTTAAATCTTGGTAAGGAGGATTTGTAAGTTCATATAAATTAGCAAGATTGTGTTGTGATGCTGTATGGCCCTTATCGGCAGCATAGGTATAATATGAGATAGACTGATTGTAATCTTTGCTCATTTGAAACAGTAAACCTAGATTATAATGGGCATCGATGTTCCCGAGTTCTGATGCTTTTGTATAATATTGTTTTGCTAAAGTATAATTTTGATCGCAACCTTTTCCGAGTTCATACATTAACCCTATTTTTTGAAGTGCTGCAGAGTTGTTTTGATCTGCTAATATCTTATATTGGCTAAATGCTTGAAGATACTCTTTTTTTTGATAGGCATTATCCGCTTGCTGTAGAATAGCTGTCGAGTCCGCATGTAGTATGTAAAAAGAAAAAAGAAATATAAGTGAACGTACAAAGAACATATGTGTTTTCCCTTTAATATATGATTCTGCGAATTATAACGCAATTATGATTAATTAATGGGATAGAAAAGAAGAGAGGAGGGGGAAAAGGCCCGGAGGCCTTTTCAAAAGCGTAATTATGGAGCTGTAGTTGTAGAAGTCAATGGGATAACGCGATCGCGTCCACCGTTGATCATCATTACAGATACTGCAGAAACACCAGTTTCGCTTGTTACGATTACACTTCCACGGAATTTTTGACCGATA
>Ga0172377_10003038_pt1 | contig 17220 bp, 15 predicted proteins | sample Pumphouse3metaG_FD_119749 | JGI IMG/M metagenome (GOLD analysis project Ga0172377, IMG submission 119749) | Leachate microbial communities from a municipal landfill in Southern Ontario, Canada - Pumphouse #3 metaG | ecosystem: Engineered > Solid waste > Landfill > Unclassified | place: Canada...
ATAACATCGAGTTTCAAGTTGTGGGTCAATCCTATGATGGTTTTGGCTATGGTCGCGACTTCTTCGTCAAAAGGGATGCTTTGGATAAAACTTTGATCGATTTTGAGCTTATCGATAGGGAGACGTTTGAGATACGAGAGCGATGAATATCCCGTACCGAAATCATCGACCGATATTTCCAATCCGTAACCCTTAAATTCTTGCAATATGGTCGTTGCCTCTTCCGGATTTTTCATAATATGCGATTCGGTGATTTCGATGGCGATGAACCTCGGATCGCAGCGGTAAAATTTCATAATGGCCGCTACCTCTTTGGCGACGAGGCGGCTCGAGAGGGTTTTTGCCGAGATGTTTACTGCCGTTTTGACGATTTTTATCCCTTGTTGTTGCCAGAGCATTTGCTGCTGAACAACGGTTTCAAGGACAAAGAAATCGATTTCTTGAATGAGTCCCGTCTCTTCGCATAAGGGGATAAAAGTCGCAGGAGAGACAACGCCCCACGTAGGATGATTCCACCGTACCAGAGCCTCCATCCCGATCAATTCGTAATTCGTAAGATCGATTTGGGGTTGGTAATAGACTTCAAACTGGTTCTCTTTAATCGCGATCCGGAGAGCATTTTCTAAAACGATCCGTTCAAAAGCCTTCTCTCCCATTTCATCGGCGTAAAAACAAAACGTGTTTCTACCGTCCGATTTCGCTTTATACATGGCGGTATCAGCATGCTGTAATAACGTTTCGGCGTCGGTACCGTCATGCGGATAGACGGCGATTCCGATACTGAGAGTCGTGTGCAGCGTTCGGCCGTCGATGATAAAAGGTTCTTTAAACGCATGGATCAGTTTTTCAACAATGTCAATGAGTGCGTCGGTTGTACCGACCCCTTCGAGAAGTATATTGAATTCATCGCCCCCCATTCGGGCAATCGTATCGCATTCTCGCAGCAGACTTTTGAGTTTTTGAGTCACGTTGACCAACAATGTGTCTCCGACGGGATGCCCCAACGAATCGTTTATTTGTTTAAAACGGTCGAGATCGACATATAAAACGGCGATGTTCTCCTTTTTTCGTCGATATTGCCGTATAGCCATACTGAGGCGGTCATAGAACAATACGCGATTCGGTAATCCGGTCAGCGAATCGTGTGTAGCAAGATGTAGCAGCTGATTCTGGGTTGCCGTCAATTCGGATATGTCGGTATCAAAAATAACGATGGAGGGTTTGCCTTGATAGGTTAGTTTGTGAATGCTCGATTGGACGGGATACATCTCACCGTTTTGCGACCGATGTTGGGAAATCGCACTCATAACCGGCGTGTCGCTCTCTAGGTAATGGAGAAAATCATCATCATAGATATCGGGAACAATCTCTTGTAATCGGCATTGGCACAGTTGTGAAAGGGTGTATCCCAAATTTTTAAGCGCCCCGTTATTGGCATAGACGTATTGCAGTGTTTCCGCATCGACGATATAGACTTCGACCGACGTGTATTGCACAATCGCGGCCAGTTCTTCATTATGGGTTTCAAGTTGTATCTGCTGGGTGATATCTGTCCGAAATCCGGCGATGATAAGAGGGTTTCCACCCTCGTCGTAGAGGATTTTGGCACGATCGTAGATCCATAGCCAATGACCGTTTTTATGCCGTATCCGATAGCGTACATGGGCACTTTCGACCTTTTCGGCAATCGAGCTGTAGAGTACCGCCAGTGCCCGTTCTCTATCATCGGGATGCAACAGCGCTTTCCATGATTCGACGGAACTTTGGTATTCATCTTCCGAATAGCCGATGATCTCAAGCCACCGTTTGGAGACGAATGTGGTATCTGTGAGGATATTATATTCCCAAATACCGTCTTCTGCAGAGTTGATGGCGAATATCAGTTGCTTAAGTTCGTCTGATTTCACATGATCTTGCGTTATTGTCGGCGAAAAAGAGCCGTTGTCCATTCTGGTAAACCTCTTATAATTTAATGCGCCAATTATTATGGAAATACAATAACATATTTTTTTATGAAAATTGTTTTAAGCAGGCGTTAAAATAATTTATTGCTTCATCAGTGCTGTTTTTGTAACGAACGATTGCCCGTGGGTAGTGCGGGAGAGAAGAATCGAAGATTTTTCTTTCGTCTGAGAGGATTTTGGGATCTATATGATCCAGATGCGGCAGCCACTTGCGGATATACGCTCCTTTTGTATCAAACTTTTTAGTCTGAACGTAAGGATTGAACACACGAAAGTAGGGTTGAGGATCGACTCCGGTTCCCGAACTCCATTGCCAAGAGAGAATATTCGATGCCGCATCGTAGTCTATCAAATGGCGTGCGAAGAAAGCTTCTCCCCATTGCCAGGGCAGCAGCAGATTTTTGGTAAAGAATGAAGCGCATATCATCCGGATACGATTAGGTAGCTCTCCGGTTTCCAACAGTTCGCGGATGCCCGCATCGATAATCGGGACACCGGTAGAGGCGGTGCAATATGCTTTGAAATACTCTTGGTTTTCCACTCCGTGAAACGGATATCGGAAGTTTTGGTAGGAGAGATGGGGAAAATGGTACAAAAGCATTGCGTAAAATTCTCGAAAAATAAGTTGTCGAAAATAGGGTTCCGTATCGACCCCTTGAGCTTTTTGATCTCGTAACCAGCGCAAAAGGGCGCGTATAGAGAGCGTTCCGAAACGCAGATCGACTCCCAAATGCGATGTCGCGTTTAATGCCGGGTAATCCCGATCGGTGGAGTACGTTTTTAGGGCAGATGCAAAGGATCGGAGTTTATCGCGGGGAGAACACTGCTGAAAATCGCTGAGAGATAGATGATTAAAGCCGATCGCTTCCGCTGAAACCGAAGAGATGTGATGGTACGAATCGCGAATGTGGTGTATTCCGTCGTAGTCAAACGGACATAAAGATTGACGAGCCGGCAGATATTCTTGCATATGCTCAGGCCGAAAGATCTTTTTAACCTGATTATAAAAAGGGGTAAAGACAAGATAGGGGTTTCCGTCGTTTTTGAGTACCTCGTCCGGGCGGAAGATATAGGTGTCATGTATGAGGTGAAAGGGAAGCACATGAGAGATCTCACGGTCGCGTTCGAGCGCATAAGGGTCATAATCTCCGGAAGCACATACTTCATCGTAGGACTCGCCTGCTAAAAGCCATCTGAAAGCATCGACTGGTTTCCCGTAAAACAGGGCAAGATTCAACCCTTTTTGTTGAAGCTCGGTTTTGAGTTTGACCAGAGTCTGAAAAATAAAGCCGACACGCCGATCGTTTCGTTCCAAAGAGTCCAAAATTTCAGAATCGAAAATAAAAATAGGGAGCACCTCTCCCTCGAATGAGAGCAGAGGATTGTCTTCTATCCGCAAATCGCGGCGAAACCATAAGATACGGCGTTTTTTATTTTCCGGCATCGATATGCGAACGCAAGGCAAGCGTTTTAGGGTAAGGATTGAGAAACGTTTGCTCTAGCAGATAATCGACTTGATAGTGCGCTGCATAGAGTGCGATGGTAGAGAGCGGGACGATCAGGGGGACGATTTTCTCTGCGTATTCGGCAAATTGAGTATGTAATACCTCTTTTTCGATTTTGGAGAGGTGATTTTTCAAAAAACCGGCCATGTGTTCGAGAACGTTGCGATTGCGTTTGATAGAACTTTTTTGTGCAATAGCGGTTTTATAGAGGGTCTCATAGAGTGCTATTTGTATTTCAAAGTCATAATGTTCATGATTGGCGACAATATTCCCTAAGGCACGATACATTTTTTCATCTTTGGATTGGAGCATGAATTTACGGGTGGTATGGAAACGGACGAGTTCACCCGGAGAGGGATTCGCGCTTTTAAACTGCTCAAAATCGTTGTAGGCGAAAAGCTGCATGATGAAATTTTCTCTCAGCCACGGGTCTTGGAGCCTCCCTTCCTCTTCCATAGGAAGCAGCGGATAGCGTTCACGGCACAATGCGGCAAAAAGGCCGTCTTCTTTTCCTTCGCACATTCCGTTTTCAAGATAGAGTTTGGCACTTTTCATCCCGCAGCTCGGAGATTTCGATTTGAAAATTATTCCGGATATAGGATAAGGGCTTAGCCGATTCAGCTCATTACGGCATGCATGGCAGAGTTGTTCGGTAAGATCGGTTCCGTTTTTGTTGGAATGAACATGAATCTTCTCATCTTGACGCATCAGACGAACCGACGGTCTGGGAGTTCCAAAAGCGAGATGTTCCGGACAAAAAGGGATAAATTCGGCCAATTGTCCTAATTCATCGGTAATAAAACGATCGTGTTTATGACCTCCGTCAAAACGGACCGATTCTCCTAACAAACAGGCAGATACGGCAATTTTCATAGAATGTCTCCCACTTAACGGAATTATTTTTGAAGTTCGTGAGAAATTTTTTCTAAATGCCCTTTCGGTGCATGTTTCGGCGGCTGATAAGAAGAGGTGTCTTTGATCGGGAGGACAAATGCCAAAAGGATAAAGATGAGACTAAAAACGATGCCGCTTAAAAGAGCTAATACAATTTTGAGTTTTTCATCATCCATTTGTGTCTCCCCGCACTCTCTGTAGTGGGAGTATTATACTATAATTTATAGAGGAGTTTTTTAAGAGAGTTTTCCGGATGAAACGAGATGGTTTACTAAATCCATATTTTTCATGACGCGATTATAATAAGGACGATTGACGGTTCCGCCGTTGTAACCGCTGATAGCATAAAAATGGTCGATACGTTGTTCATGGAGTAAAATGACATAGTGCGTAGCGATACGGGCTGAGAGTTTGATATCTCCTAAAAGGCGCCCCGCCAGCTGAATATCGCTCAATTTGTTGAGCCAACGGAGTTTTTTAACATTTTGCGCTACATGACGTGCGGTAGCGACTTGAATTTGCATCGGCCCCAGAGAAGCCTTGGTAAGTGATTTTTTATGTCGAAAATCGCCGATCGTATTTTTACCGGCGCTGCTTTCGGTCAGACAAATAGCGCTAAGTGTATTTTCATACGTTTTACCGTGTTTGTCGGGAATGGATTTGGCGACATCGCGTACCGTTTGTAAAACATAAAGTTGTTTAGGAGTCATTTTATTGACGAGATTATCGCCGAAAACGGATAGTGTCAGGAGTATCAATAGGGAAAGAAATCTCAAAATTTTGCACCTCTTAAATTGGATGTGGAATTTTAGGGTACTCGGCGGGCGATAACAATGGTGTAAACTTTTTAAATAAATGAGTTAAGAAAAACAAATAGAAAACATCCATATGCCACCGCCTATAGGGAAAGCCGACTTTAAGATTGGGAGAAATAACAGTTTTAATATGTTAATATATATGAATAATATTGGTGTTAGTTTAAGTTTAGAGGTAAAAAGTTTTCTAAAAGTGCTAAAAAAAAGGTCTAAAAAACATACCATGAGTAAAAATGAAACATTTTTTTTCCGGCTAATCGTTCTGATCGGATTGTGTAACCCGCTTTATGCAAAAAACGGGGTCGCTTTACTGACATCGATCAAAAGCAATGCGGATATCGAATTGTTGGATCGTAATGTTCCGGTGAAGTGCGAACCTTTCGGCATCATACCGTTGGAAAGGATGGCGGCAACAGGTGCTTCGCCCGAATTATGCCGATCGGAAATTCAGAAATTTTATCATTCCCATCCTCATTTAAAACATTTTGCACGGGAACATTTGTACATTCAACAATCGTACCATTATGAGACGGTCGGGAATCAGTGTATCTTATACGCTAACGCTCAGGAGAGCTACAGTGAAATGCTTTTGAACGAAGGGCTGGCGGTTGTGGACCCGAAAACCGATAATAAAGAGTGGAATGAGAAATTCAAAAGGGCAGAGAAAGGGGCTAAAAGTCATCAAAGCGGGCTTCATGAGACTTTGATCGGAAAGTATTGTATTAAAGAAGAGCAATAACGTTTTGGCTTATGATTGCTCTTCGCTGGTAAGATAGATCCAATACTCTTTATGCGTTCTTCCCTGATCGAGAAAATAGAGCTGCAAGATAGCGACCCGATAGAGGGTAATAATCATTTTCGCAAACGGTATCGCCAATGCGGCCGAAAGCCACCATGATTGTCGGCGGCTCCCTTTCGAGAGGATCATCTCTTCGACTCCGATGTTTTTGCTCAGATATAAGCCGAATGCAATCGAAAAAATAAAATTGAGTATTAATCCGAAAATGGCATATGAAAAAACATACGTCGAGTCAAAATCGATCATATCATTTTACTCTTTATAGTTGTTGATCGCGTCTTGAAGTATTTTAGCCGCCGCCGCTTTATCTTCAAACCCTTTTACTTTTACCCATTTGCCCGGTTCGAGCATCTTATACGTTTCGAAAAAGTTTTTGATTTTAGCCAATGTATGTTTCGGGATATCGCCGAGGTCTTGGATCTCTTCAAAAGTAGGATCGATTTTTGACGTCGGAACGGCAAGAAGCTTTTCGTCGATACCGCTCTCGTCTTCCATAATCAAAACACCGACCAAACGGCAATTGGTGACACACCCCTCAACCATAGGATATTCGGTAAGGATCAAGATATCTGCAGGATCGCCGTCTTGTGAAAGGGTTTTGTTGACGAAGCCGTAGTTGGCAGGGTAGTACATTGCAGAGTGCATGACACGGTCAAGTACCAAAGCACCGCTCTCTTTTTCTACTTCGTATTTAATATTGGACCCGCACGCAATTTCGATAATTGCTTTTACTTTATCAGGGTTTTCGCCGTAGCCGATTTTACTTAAATCCATGGAGTACCTCTTTTAACATTGTAATGATGGGATTGTAGCCAATCAAATTTTAAAGATAGCGTAGGGTAACACCTTTTTTGCGCTTTAGGCGTTATACGGGCATGGTAAATAATCTTTAAACATCATTGCGATAAAATCTTCGCGTTACGATTTGATTACACCAAAAGGATTGCGAGTGTTTTTTGAAAGCATCAAAATCATGTTTCTGGGAATGGGAACCGTATTTTTGTTCTTGATTATCATGAACTATTTAACGATTCTTCAGTCCAAGATTATTCTTAAATATTTCCCCGAAGCGCCCAAAGCGCCTGAACCGACACGTGCGGCACAGGTTAAACGGAGTGATGACAAAGCAAAAGTCGCCGCAATAGCGGCAGCGATCCATCATCACCAAACTACCCAAGGTTAGGACTCAGAATGGCCAAAAAATATATTGATATCATGGATACGACGTTTCGGGACGGATTTCAGTCCGTTTTCGGAGGGCGTGTCCTCATGGAAGACTTTTTTCCCGCAGTCGAAGCAGCAAAAGAAGCGGGAATTCGCCATTTTGAATTCGGCGGAGGCGCTCGCTTTCAAAGCCTGTTCTTTTATTTGAATGAAAACGCATTTGACATGATGGACCGTTTTCGCGCCATCGTCGGTCCGGACGCGAATCTGCAAACTTTGGCCCGCGGGGTCAACACGGTTATGCTTGATACCGGAAGCCGCGAATTGGTAGATTTGCACGCAAAAATGTTTAAAAAACACGGAACGACTACAATCCGTAACTTTGATGCTTTGAACGATGTAGAAAACCTAAAATATTCGGGTGAGCGTATCGTTCATCACGGCCTTAAACACGAAGTTGTCGTGACGTTGATGGATTTGCCGGCAGGCTGCGAAGGGGCACATGACGTCGCTTTTTACGAACGTACGCTTAGAGAAATTCTCGATTCCGGTATCCCGTACCACTCGATCTGTTTTAAGGATGCGAGCGGAACTTCAAGCCCTCATAAAATCCACGAAACCATTAAAATGGCTCGCCGCCTCGTACCTGAGGGGACTCATTTACGCCTTCATACACATGAAACTGCCGGGGTCAGTGTAGCGGCGTATCTCGCAGCGCTGGATGCAGGAGTAGACGGTATCGATATGGCAGCCGCTCCGGTGAGCGGCGGTACTTCCCAGCCGGATATCTTGACGATGCTGCATGCGGTCAAAGGGATGAATTACGACCTAGGCGGTCTTGAACTCGAAAAAATCCTCAAATACGAAGACGTATTGGGCGATTGTCTGAAAGATTACTTCATGCCGCCGGAGGCAACCCAAGTCTCACCTTTGATTCCGTTCTCTCCTATGCCGGGGGGTGCACTGACGGCAAATACCCAAATGATGCGTGATAATAACATCCTTGATCGCTATCCTGAAGTGATCCGTGCAATGCGCGAAGTGGTTGAAAAAGGGGGATTCGGCACATCCGTTACTCCGGTATCTCAATTCTATTTCCAACAAGCACTCAATAACGCATTAATGGGACCGTGGAAAAAAATCGCTCCGGGTTACGGACGCATGGTCCTCGGGTATTTCGGTAAAACCCCAGTCGCTCCGGATCCTGAAATCGTGCGTATTGCCGCAGAGCAGCTTTCACTCGAACCGACGAGTGAACATGCCATCGACCTCGCCGATAAAGATGAAACAAAATCGATCGCATTCTGGACTAAACGTCTTGAAGATGAAAAAATTGCGGTTACCGACGAAAATATTTTCATTGCCGCTTCATGCGATGAAAAAGGGATTGCCTTCTTGAAAGGCGATGCCGTGATCAACGTTCGCAAAAATATCCCCGAAGCCGTTGTCCCTGCCGGACATGCGCCACAACCAATCAAAAAAGAAGGAACCAAACCTATGCCAAGTACAACCGGAAACTATACTGTCGTCGTAGACGGCCAAAAATACAACGTGCAAATTGCTGCAGGAAATGTCGACGTTCAAGTGATTCCTCATGTGGCTACGGCCGCACAGGCACGTGATGAACTTCCGGCTGCTGAAGGCGCTGAAGTACGTGCTATGTTGCCGGGTTCAGTGTTTAAAATTATTGCTGAAGCGGGAACTGCGGTTCAAGAAGGGGACAAAATCATGATCCTCGAATCGATGAAAATGGAAGTGGACATCGTCGCTCCGTGTAACGGTGTGGTTCAAAGCGTTCTGGTACGTCCGAATGATAAAGTTGTAGAAGGCCAAGCATTGGCAATCGTCGGATAATCACGTGATGAAGCGCCTATTTTTCACTTTGATTTCCGTATTTGCGTTCTCGACGGGAGCTATGGCTTCCGAAGAGATAAGCACTGTGAGCGTCTCTGTGGAGACGAGCACGGTTACCGAAGCATCTGCTCCGGCTGAAGCTCCGAAAAAAAGTACCTATCGTGAAGAAACCTATCAGCCTGCCGCATTCGGAGATATGATCAAGAGCTTTTTTGATACGACCGGCTTGAATGCGTTTATTAATGCTAAAGAGGGATTATTGAGCTCTTCGGGACAGGTAATGAGCGATTTTCACCAAACGTGGGGACGTGTTATCATGATTTTGGTAACGTTCTTGCTCTTTTATTTGGCCATTGCTAAAGACTTTGAACCGTTATTGCTTCTTCCGATCGCTTTCGGCGGTTTGCTGGCAAACGTTCCGATCGCTAACATTGCGGGACCGCACGGCTTTTTGGGTATCATCTACAATATGGGGATTGCTAACGAGCTTTTCCCTTTGTTGATTTTCATGGGTGTCGGTGCGATGACCGATTTCGGTCCGTTGTTGGCAAACCCTAAACTGTCGTTATTGGGTGCTGCGGCGCAATTCGGAATTTTCGGCACGTTGGTAGGTGCTTATGCACTGAGCCAATTTACACCATGGTTCGACTTTACGTTGCAACAATCATCCGCTATCAGTATTATCGGAGGAGCGGACGGCCCGACATCGATTTTCATCGCGTCGTCATTGGCTCCTGAACTTTTAGGGGCGATCGCCGTAGCATCGTATTCGTATATGGCATTGGTTCCGATCATTCAGCCTCCGATCATGCGCGCGTTAACAACACCGGAAGAGCGTAAAATCCGTATGCATACATTACGTCACGTTACGGCTCTTGAAAAGCTTCTTTTCCCGTTGTTGGTATTCGTAATGGTTATCTTGATTCTTCCGGATGCAGCTCCGTTGGTCGGTGCTTTTGCATTCGGTAACTTTTTGAAAGAATCAGGTGTTGTCGATCGTTTGAGCGATACGATGCAAAATGCATTGATCAATATCGTTACGATTTTCTTAGGACTCGGTGTCGGTTCAAAGTTGGCAGCCGATCAGTTTTTGGTGGTCGATACTTTGGCAATTTTGGTTCTCGGTCTACTGGCATTTTCTGCCGGTACGGCAGCCGGCGTTATCATGGCTAAAATCATGAATATGTTCAGCAAAGAAAAAATCAACCCGTTGATCGGTTCGGCCGGCGTTTCGGCTGTACCGATGGCGGCACGTGTATCGCATAAAGTGGGGATGAAAGAAGATCCTCAAAACATGCTTCTTATGCACGCTATGGGACCGAATGTAGCCGGTGTAATCGGTTCGGCGGTCGCTGCGGGTGTAATGCTCTCTATCTTCAAATAAACTCAAAACTCCCTTTTCCGGGGAGTCTTTTTCTTTAGTCAATATCCAAACATTTCTTACTTCGGCAAAAGCTTTGTTGTCATCTCTCCCATTTTTTCAACGATGAGAGGGAGGATATTTTCGCTTTTGGTTTTGTCGATAAAACCGTCAGCTCCCAATCCCGCCGCTTCGCGTTTGTTATTATCTCCCGTCATAGAACTGTTGACAATGATCGGAATGGATTTGGTATTTGGATTGGCTTTGAGTTGTTGGATAACGGTAAATCCGGACATTTCAGGCATTTCGATGTCGGTGATGACGGCAGGAATTCGATCGGGATTCGGGTGTCGTGCGATAAACTCGACCAGGTCTTTGCCGTTATTGAAAATCTGATAGCCGATTTTGGCATGCTCAAAAATTTGGCGAAGGTGACGCTGTGCCGTTTTAGAATCTTCGGCAATTAATACGACCCCGTTTTTAAGTTTTTCGGGAATCGTCATATTGGCAAGCGATTGGACAGACGATTCAACATTTACCATTGCCTGCGGTATAACGTCGGCCAAGAGTTTTTCATAATCTAAAACGAGGCACAGGCTTCCGTCATCGAGACGGGTGTCGTTTATGACCAGTCCGTCGTCCCCTAGGCGATAACTGTCGGGAGCATGCATTTCGTTCCAGTTCTTTTTGATGACACGATAGGCGTACATAATACGAATTCCGATGATTATGCCGTTGAAATCGCAGATCAAAAGGTTGGATGCTTTCTTTTTTTCGTCACTGAGCTCGACACCGAGCCATTTTGGAAGGTTCAGTATCGGGATTTGAAGTTCGCGAAGTACGATGGTACCTTCCAGCAGCGGGTGTGCCCCCGGAATTTGAGTAAGATAGTGCCGTTTCGCTTCTACGACTTCACGGGTTTTAAAAACATTGATAGCATAATAGGGAGATTCCTCAGCCGCATCGATTTTAAAAACCAAAAGCTGCACTTCATTGTTTTTGGCAAGGTTTGTCGCTGCGTCGACGTGTTCCAAAAGAGACATTGTGACCTCAATAATTTTATATTTCTTAATCATATCCTATTCAGGAGGTTTTTTTACTAAATTCTAAAGGGTGGTGACTGTAAAATACCGATAACATCAAGAAGGAGCGACGATTGTGCGTATTATAACCGTGTTGACAATACTGGCCGTTGCTCTGGGGGCAAAAGAGTATTATGCCAAAGTCGAGCCTTACGAGATACTAAACGTCTCATCAAACGTTTCGGCTGAAGTCCGTTTCGCCGACAGCGCCAATCAAGGGAAAGTATTGGGGAAAAATCCCTACATCGTGATGGATGACAAATTGGATAAAATCGAGCTTTCAAGCGTCGAAAACAAAATCCTCTCCCTTCAAAAAACATTGGAACATAATCAGGAGATGAATCGAAATTATGAGCAGATGGTTTCGATGAAGCAGGCTAATTTCGACCGTATCAAAGATTTGAAAATCAAATCAACGGTTGAAAAAGATCGGGAATATTACGATCTGCTCGGAAGCCAAAACTCTTTATTGGCACTTCAAAAAGAGATCGAATCGCTCAACATTCAGTTGAACGATTTGAAACTTCGCCGTGCGCAGTTGCTGAAAAGTATCGCAGATAAACACCTAAGCGCTCCGGGGTTCGTTTTGTACCAGTTGCTGGTGAAAGCGGAGGCGTTCGTGAATCCCGGGACACCGTTGGCTCAGATCGCGGATGTACGCAAAGCAAAATTGACCCTTTATCTCAGTGCTTCGGAAGCCCGGGAAGCACAAAGCAAAGCGATTTATCTCAACGGAGCCAAGAGTACGTATAAAATCAATCGGTTATGGAAGATTGCCGATGCGGCAAAACTCTCCAGTTATCGGGCGGAGATCGTTATCGCACCTCCGGAACGGTTTTCACAACTGATGAAAGTAGAATTCAAATGAGCCAGACGACGGCATGCCCGCTGGATTGTTATGATGCCTGTCGGATCGTCATCGATGAAAAAGGGGCGATTAAAGGGGATAAAACCCATCCTGTGACACGCGGATATCTTTGTCCCCATTTAAACCATTTCCAGCACAACGAGCGCATCTGCGCTCCGAGATTGCACGGTGAAACGATCTCTATGGACGAGGCGCTCGATATCTTGATTGCGACATTGCGGGAGACGAAGCCGGACCATGTTCTGTATTATCGCGGAAGCGGTAATGTAGCTTTGATGCAGCGGGTGAGTGAGCATTTTTTCGCTTCGATCAAAGCGGTAGGGACTTCAGGCTCGCTGTGTGACGGAGCCGGAGAAGCCGGAGTCCTTCTCGGGCGGGGTATAAATCATGTGTTGACGCCGCAGGCATTGACTCAAAGCGAAGTGGTTGTGTTCTGGGGTCGGAATCCTCATGTAACCCATTCGCATCTTTTACCGTTTTTGGAAGGAAAAAAGATCATTGTCATCGATCCGGTTAAAACCGCGATCGCCAAAAAAGCCGATCTACATATTCAGATCAAACCGCACGGCGATTTGCATCTGGCCCTTTTATTAAGTCGTTTTGCCGTGATCGAGGGAATTTACGATCGGGATTATCTGGAAGAAAATGCAAGCGGATACAGTGATTTTTATGAATTGACCCAAACAGTCAGGATCAAAGCGACTTTGGAAAAAATCGATGTTTCCCTCGGGCAGATCGGGGCTGTTTTAGAGATGATTCAGGGGAAAAAGACGGCGATTCTGGTCGGCGTAGGGGTGCAAAAGTACCGCAACGGTGCCGATGTTGTCCGCGCGATTGACGGATTCGGCGCCATCATGGGGTTGTTTGGAAAACAGGGGTGCGGCGTCAGTTATATGGGAAGCTCTCTGGAAGGGATCGAAAACCCGTTCACACCGTTTTCGAATCGGGTTAGTAAGCCCACCGTCGATTTTTCAAAGTATAATTGCGTGTTCGTTCAGGGTGCCAATCCTTTGGCGCAAATGCCTGATGCGATCCGTGTCCGCGAATCGTTCGATAGGGCCGGATTCAAAGTTTATTTCGGATTGTATGAAAACGAAACGTCCCGTTCGGCTGATTTAGTCATACCGGCAAAGACGTTTTTGGAAAAAAATGACATTCGCAGTTCATACGGCGATTATACGCTTCAAGAGATGCCGCAGATGTCGGGAAATGAATTCGGGATTAGTGAATTCGAATTGACCCGCAGGCTGTGTGAAGCATTCAGGATCGTGCTGGAGAGCGAAGAAGAATATTTGGAGTATTTCCGATCGAAGATCGAGTACGATGAGGGGACGGGATACCGTTCCTCAAGGCCAAACATCGCTTATGAAGAGGGGTTTGCCGAAGGAGAATTCGTTTTTATGGATGAGGTTGATTTGGAAATCGATACGGATGAGGGGTTTCATTTCATCACAGCTAAATATCCCAAAGGGCTTAATTCTCAGTTTCACAGGCCATCGGGTGTCTATTTCCATCCCGAAGCAGGGTTTGAAGCGGGAGAAAGTGTGTTGCTGGCATCATCCGTCGGATCGGTAGAGATGGAAGTCAGGCACGATGAGAGGCTGCGGCAGGATTGTCTGCTGATCTATTCCGGGACACCGGAGGTCAATGTGCTGACTCCGCCGCTGCTAAGTTATGAAGGCGAAAATGCCGTATATCAAGAATTTAAAATAAAGGTTACAAAAATATGACGAAAAATTTTGAAAATTATGTATTGCCTACGTACGGACGACAAAAAGTGAGTTTCGTAGCGGGTAAAAATGCCGTTTTGGTCGATAGTGAAGGGAAAGAGTATATCGATTTCGCCGCCGGAATCGCAGTATGCAGCGTCGGACACGCCAATGAACGTCTGACCAAAGCGATCTGTGATCAGGTATCCAAAGTGATCCATGTCTCCAATCTCTATTACATCGAGACCCAGGGTGAATGTGCCCGCAAGATTGTAGAACAAAGCGGCTACGACATGAAATGCTTTTTTGCCAACAGCGGTGCGGAAGCGAATGAAGGTGCTATCAAAATCGCACGCAAGTACGGAGAGGTAGAAGGAAAGCCGAAACGGTATAAAATCATTACACTCGATCATTCGTTTCACGGACGTACGATTACGGCCCTCAAAGCGACGGGACAAGAATCGATGCATAACTATTTCGGGCCGTTTCCTGACGGATTTGTCTATGCAAAAAACATCGATGAGATCGAATCGCTGATCGATGATCATACCGTGGCGGTCATGCTCGAACTGGTGCAGGGAGAGGGGGGCGTACAGCCTCAGGACAAAAAGAAAGTCCAAGCTCTCGAGCAGTTGCTCAAATCACGCGATATTTTGCTGATGGTCGATGAAGTTCAAACCGGCATTTACCGCACAGGGGAATTTTTAGCGTCCAATCTGTATGAGATTACACCGGATGTGATTACTCTGGCCAAAGGTCTGGGCGGAGGCGTTCCGATCGGAGTCGTCATGACGTCGAAAAAAGATATTTTTGCTCCCGGAGATCATGGGTCGACATTCGGAGGGAATTATCTCTCCACTGCGGCGGCAAACGAGGTTCTCGATATTCTGTCCGAAATTAAAGAGAACGGCGTATTGGATGAACAATTGATCTATTTTGAAACTGCGTTGGCAAAATTTGCAGCGGTTCATCCGGCTATCTTTTTGGAACATGTAGGTCTGGGGATGATGCGCGGATTGCGTGTCGTCGATGCCGAAACTCTGGGCAAAGTGATCAATGCCGCACGTGAAGCGGGTGTTATCGTCCTCAAAGCGGGGCGTAATACCCTCCGTTTTCTCCCTCCGCTGACGATTACCAAAGGAGAGATCGATGAAGGATTCGTGCGCCTTGAAAAAGCGATGGCTTCTCTGTAGTCTTCTGTGCTCTTTTTCGCTGAGTGCGGATGACATCCTCTCCGACCTTAAAGAAGAGCAGTTTAGGTACGATTACCGCAAAGCACAGCTTCAAAGCGATATGTTGCGCGATTCGTGGCTGCAACCTTTGCAGCTTCGCTATTCATACGGAAAAAGCGATCAGTATGACGGCGACAGTACGACGCAAAATGCTGCGATTTCGATCGATCAGCCGATTTTCAGGAGCGGCGGAATCTATTACGGGATCAAGTTTGCCGAAGCCTCCCGCCGGTACTCGGCACTCTCAATCGATGCCGCACGCCAAAAACTGATTAAAGAAGCCGTATCGCTTCTGATGCAAATACGCCAAAGTGACTTGCGTATTGCGAAGCAGGAGCTGCTGATCGCCAATGCCGGATTGAATCTCGAACTGAAAACGGAAGCGTATCTGCACGGAGATCTCGATTCCGGATTCTTGGATAACGCCATTATCGATAAAAACGTACTGATACAGTCACTCTATGATCTGCAAACGCTTAAAGAGCGCCAGATAAGCTCGTATGAAAGCATCAGCGATGCTCCTTATGCGACGACGCCGGTGCCGAAGCTGACGCTGATCGAAGAAGATGCCTTTACCTCCGAAGCGATAGATTTGGGGCTCTCGGGACACGAGATGGAAAAATCCCGTTGGAACAGCAACGTGACTCGTGCCAAGTACCTTCCTCAGATAAGTCTCAATGCCGGATATAACTGGAATAAAATTGAAAATCCCGCTTTTGCGGGGAGCGTCATACCGATTCGAAACGAGAGCCGCTACACGACATATGGAATGAGTGCGTCGATGCCGATCGATTTCAATGAGTTTCGGGATATGCAAATCGCCCGGATCGAAGAGCTCAAAGCCGGTGTCGCCTTTGCGGATAAAAAACGGGAACTTCAGGCGCTCTATCGGCAAGTGCGTCATAATCTGGATAACAGCGACAAAAAAATCGCATTGGCACATGAAAACCATGCTTTGTACGAAAAGTTGCTGAATGATACGAAATCACTCTTCCAAGCAGGGTATAAAACTCAATACGATGTGGAGATGCTTGATAACTCGGCTAAAATTCAGGATATCGAAATCGGGATTTTGGAATACGACAGACAGCTTGAACTTCTGAATCTTTACGAAAAGGTGAACGGTGCGATTTAGCGAATATATGAACGAATGGCTTTACGGAGAGCAAGGGTATTATGCATCGTACCGTCCGATAGGGAAAAAAGGGGATTTTTATACGGCGGTCAGTACTTCCAAGTTTTTCGGCGGCTCAATCGCCAAATATATTCTTTCTCGCATTGATGAAGGATTTTTGCGTACCGATTCGCTTATTTGCGAGATAGGAGCCCATCACGGCTATTTATTGGCGGATATCATCGAATTTTTGCATACACTCCGCCCCGAATTGCTAAAAACATTGCGTTTTGGGATTGTGGAGCGTTTCAGTGCATTGCGAAAGGCACAGCAGGATTATTTTGACGAATCGTTCGGCAATGCGGTCACATTGGAGCATTACAACGATCTGCAGGAAGTACATGAGCAATGTACGTTTTTTATTGCCAATGAGATTTTCGATGCGTTCGCCTGCGAACTGTTTTATAAAGGGAAGATCGGCAGTGTCCGGAACCATCGCATCGTGTTTGAGGAGGAATCACCTGAAATCGCCACTTTAGCCCAACGGTATAATCAAGATCGGGGGGAAATCGCGATAGGCTACGAATCGTTTGCATCGGTCATGAACCAAACATCGGAACGATTCGAGTTTATGAGCTTCGATTACGGAGAACTGGATGCGCGAAGCGATTTTTCGATCCGAGTCTATCAAAACCATCAGGTCTATCCGTTGTTTGACGAATCATTAGACTTGGCGGAGAGTTTCGGCGGAAGCGACATCACTTATGATGTCAATTTCACTCAGGTCCGCGAAGCGTTTGAACAAGCAGGGATTACGTGCGCCCAATACGCGACACAGCTCGTCGCTCTGATCGAGATGG
>Ga0172377_10003043_pt1 | contig 17197 bp, 13 predicted proteins | sample Pumphouse3metaG_FD_119749 | JGI IMG/M metagenome (GOLD analysis project Ga0172377, IMG submission 119749) | Leachate microbial communities from a municipal landfill in Southern Ontario, Canada - Pumphouse #3 metaG | ecosystem: Engineered > Solid waste > Landfill > Unclassified | place: Canada...
ATATATTACTGCATGACTGATTTGTGTAAAAAATGACAGAAATTTATAAGTTTTTTTCCTTTCTTGTATAGTGGGTAATAAAAACAACTATTTTTTATAATTTATAAAACGTTTTTATTAATTCACAGATGATAATTTATAACGCAATAATACACCATAAAATATCGGAGGTCGTTATTTATGAAAAAATTAGCGGTATTAATGTTAACAACATTATGTGCAGTATCAAGTATCTTTGCTGGAGGACAGAGCGAAGATGTAACAAACAAAAGTGGAGAGACAGTAATTACATATCCTACCTACAGAGTGGGATCTCATTTATATGCAAAAGCAGAGTCAACTTTAATCAATGGTTTCAATGAAAAATATGCAGGTACATACAAAGTTGAGGTTGAAGAGCTCCCAAGTGATCAATCTTATGTTGAGAAGATGAAAGTTTTGGCATCTGCAGATTCACTTCCTGATGTAGTTGAGGGAAAGAATGGTGTTCTTGAATTGGCTATTAAAACAGGCCGTGCGATTGATTTGACAGCTTATCTTGAGGCTGACCCTGAATTTGTAGCAGAAATTGGCAGTGCTGCGATCAAAGCAAACACAATCGATGGTAAGATATATTCAATAAGCAATGCAAATTCATTAATTGGATATTTCTACAATAAAAAGCATTTTGAAGATGCTGGTATAACACCTGCAAAAACTTGGCCTGAATTTATGTCTAACTTACAAGCTTTGAAAGAAGCTGGACACACTCCAATTTCAATGATGACAGGTGAGAACTGTTGGACAACAAACCTTCTATTTGCTGCTTATGTTGGCACAAGTGAGGAAGGTGAGACTTTCATGAATACAAAATACCCAACTGATTATGACAATCAAAGAGTCAGAGAGGGGCTTGAGATGATTCAGACAATTCTTCAGAATTATACAACAAAAGATGCTATTGGTGCAAAATATGATATTGCAGCAAACCATTTCCTACAGGGAACAACATCAATCATATGTAATGGACCTTGGATGGCTGGAGATTTCACAAATGAAGCTAAGGCTTCTGCAGATATTATGAACAATGTTGGCATTGCAATGTATCCAGACAATGGTATGTTTGCCGAATATGGCCATGGCTACATGGTTTGCTCAGAAGATAAAGTCCATCAGGATGCTGCTTGGGATTTCATAAAGTACAAAACAAATGCAGCAGCTCAGTTAGTTATGCTTGAACAAGGGAACGTACTTCCTCTAACAGGAAATGTTAAAATGAGCGATGAATATAAAGCTGCTAATCCTTTGTTAAGTGAATTGATCACATTATCAAAAGATGCTGAATATGAATTCATAACTCTTGATACAAACAGTTATGCAAGTGTTATAGATGAAATGAGCCGTGACTATCCAGCTCTCGCATCAGGTGATATCACTGTAGATGAGATGATTCAAGATATGAACGCTGCGGCTTTAAGAAGCAAATAAATAATTCATACAATATGGTGTTGCATTCTGCGGCACCATAATTAAAAGGTCAATAACAATGAAACAAAATAAAACTGTCCAGTACCTATTTTTGGTACCTGGGTTGATATTATTCGCTTTAATTTTTGGATTTTCAATTATATTATTGGTATCTACTTCTTTGACTGACTGGACAATCGGTTCAGATAGAGTGTTTGTTGGTTTGAAAAATTATATAAATCTGATGCATGAAACAAGCTTTCTCTCTTCATTGAAGAACACAATAATTTGGATTGTACTTCAATCTACAGTTCATGTAGCAATAGGAACATCTGTAGCTCTTATATTGATGAGAAAGAAGTTCTATTGGAAGTTTGTTAGAACTGTCTATATGATTCCAAATATTGTATCAGCAGCAGCTGTTGGTATGATGTTCTCAATTATATTGAATCCTGAATTTGGAGCAGTTAACAACTTTTTGAAAATATTTTTGGGACACGATTTCTCACAGAACTGGTTCATGGATAAATCGACTGCATTTGGATCGGTTACATTCACATGGCTTCCATATGCAGCAACAATAACAATTCTTGTACTAGCTGAGATATCAGCAATAGATTCCAGTATCTATGAAGCTGCAAAACTTGATGGAGTAACAGGTTTTCAAGAGGTAATATACATAACACTGCCTCTCTTAAAAAATATTATTGGAACATGTGCAATTCTTGGTGGAACCAGCATGCTTCAAAAATTAGATATCATCATGATGACAACACAGGGCGGACCTCGTGATACCACAATGAATCTTCCTTATTATATATATAAAACTGCTCTAACCAACAATGATTTTGGTATGGCAAATGCTTCAGGTGTTTATTTAATTATATTGGGATCAATTACAGTATTTGCAATCAACAAACTCTTTCACATCGGAAAAGACAAAGGCTAGAGGTTTACTATGAAAAAACTTGGAACAGTATTAATCGGAATATTTATTACTTTAATTATTATTATATCAGTGGTCCCTTTTGTATGGGTGTTTGTATCATCATTCAAATCAAATTTTGACATCATAAGTGGGAATGCAGGTTTTACTCAAGGCTTACATCCTGAGAATTATATAACAGCTTTTAAAATGGCACCATTTTTAATATTCTTTAGAAATAGTTTGTTGATATCAATAATTGGAACAATGTTGAACTTAGTTACCATGAGCATGGCTGCATATGTTATTGCAAGATTCACTTTAAAATTTGGCAATGTTGTTAAATTGCTCTTTACATCTGTGCTTTTCATCCCAGGAGCTGCTCTCCTTTATCCGTTATTTACCACTATGAGATTGTTGAATCTTTACAACTCAAAGACATCTTTAGTTTTGGTTTATGCAGGACTTGGAATGGCAACAACTTTCTATATAATGCTGAGTTATTATAGGACAATACCGAAATCACTTGAAGAAGCAGCTTACATTGATGGTGCATCTTTCTTCAGAACATATATGCAGATAATATTGCCTCTTACAAAACCTTGTTTTGCAACAGCTGGAGTATTGCAGTTCTTATTGTGTTGGAAAGAATTCCAATTTGCATTGACTCTTACAACAGGGAATGAAGTGAGAACAGTTCCTATAGCTCTTTATTACTTTACATCTCAATTTGCTTCTGATTATGGAGCTATGTTTGCAGCTACTACAATAATTGCAATTCCAAGCATCATCTTCTATGTTGTTCTGCAGAAACAAGTAATCAATGGTTTGACAGCAGGTTCTGTCAAAGAATAAAAAAAACTACTTCTGTATGGCTATATATGATGTATAATAAAAGAAATAATCATTGAGGATGTACTGTTAATGAAAAAAACATTTAGAGCTAAGATTATACTGATGAATACTATTTCTGTAGTGATAGCTCTGCTCATTTCATCTACATATCTTCTTGTTTCTTTTTCAAGAATAACAAGAGAGAATGCATTTGAACAGATTGAGAGAACCATAGATAATCAATTGGAGCAGTATAGTTCAAATATTGAAGATCTTTACAATTTGTCATATTCATTGATAGCAGTTCCTGCAATACGACAGTGGTTTTCAAAAGATGTTGAGTTAGCAGGGGATGGACTCAAGGATGCAATATTCATACAGATTTTAAAGCTTCAAACAGATTCAACACTGATGTTCAATACAACATGGAAATCGAAGATTGTCACAAACATAGGTCTGTTCACTGATGATTATCATACAATTTTAGCTCAGAGACTTTCTGGTAATGTTGATGATGTACAGTTATCATTATCAGAGGTATATAGAAAGACCAAAAAAATTGATGATTCAAATTTTTTCTTCAGAAGTGGAAATGCAATATTTTACATACAGAGAGTTTACAACAGTACATGTGATGAGGCAATTTCATATATATATGAGATCAATACTGATATATTTGTTGATTATTTGGAATCAATACCTGATGAGATTGAATTGAATATTTTGTTTTATGGGAGCACAATTTATTCACATAAACCAAATATTGGAAAACAAAGCTTTGCTGTTGAGATATTAAACAAGTTATACCCTGATGTGGGTTTCAGTGAGATAAGACCTATCGATGATACCCCTTTTGAATTTGAGATAGTGGTCCCAAATGCTTACTTAAATAGACCTACTGTGACGACACTTAATACTTTGTTGATTGTTTCAATAGTTATGCTGATAATCATAACTACCATTGTTGCTATGCTATCAAGCTCCACAACAAAGTTCATTGTTCGATTGATTGATGGAATCAATGAAATTAAGACACATAAGATGGGTACAACTTTAAAGAGAGACAGAAACAAGGATTTAGATGAAATAGTTGATGCATTCAACTCCATGTCTTTAGAGCTGCAGAGATTGATTGATAAAGGTTATAAAAGTGATGTTCTTCTGCTGCAGTCAGATATAAGACAGCTGCAATCACAGATGAATCCTCACTTCTTGATAAACACACTCACATCAATTTCAACAAATTCTCTTTTGAATGGAGATGAAAAGACCTATGAGATGATAACAGCTTTGAGTACAGTATTGGAGCAGTCAATGTTCAATACAAAAGATAATTCACCTTTTATACCACTTGAAGAAGAGATGAAATATGTAAATTGCTATCTTAAAATACAGAAATTTAGATTTGAAGATAAATTGAAGATAAATGTCAAAATAGATGAGTCTCTCTATCCTGTATTTGTGCCAAGACTATCAATAGAACCACTTGTAGAGAATGCAGTCATTCATGGAGTCGAAGACAGTATAGAACAAGGAGTCATAGATATTGAAATAAACAGAGTTGAAGATGATCTGTATGCAATTGTAAGTGACAATGGAAAATCTTTTGAAAGAGATTTTACTTTCATCAATAAAGACAGTCACTCACATCATATAGCAGTTAAAAATACAAACAGCAGAATTCATCTATTATTTGGTGAGGAATATGGAATAACATATAATTTTGAAATAGCCAATAAAACCAAGGCTGTGCTGCACCTCCCTTATATAGACAATAAAGACAAACCAATAGAGGAGTTATACTCATGTATAAAGTAATGCTTGTAGAAGACGAAAACATATTGAGAAAAGGTATAGAGGTTTTGACTGATTGGGCCTCTCTCAATTGTTCTGTGGTCTTTGGAGCTTCCAATGGAATTGAGGCTCTAAAATATGCAGCATCAAATCCAATTGATATTCTTATTACAGATATCAGAATGCCTGGTATGGATGGCCTTGAGTTGATAAAGAGACTCAAAGAATTGAATTCAAATATATCAGTGATCATTCTATCTGCCTATGGAGAATTCAGTTATGCACAAAGAGCTCTTGCTTTGGAGGTCAAACAGTATGTATTGAAAACAAATTACAGAGAGAATCTACCTATTGCCATCAAAGCTACAATTAAAGAAATTGAAATGCGTGATGATATCAAAATCAATTTTGAATCTTTGTTTTTAAAAACAACTGAACAATCTGAAATTGACTCATATTTTGAATTAAATTTAGATAAGGATGAGCCATATTACATCTTGAGTATTGAGACATTGAATAACAACGAAAATTCAAACTTCAAAAAATTTATAGAGTATGCTTATAAATCTTTATCACCTAAAATCACAAAGAGATTTGATAGTCTATATATCTTACTTGTCTCCACAAAAAAAGAAGAGTCCAATAGAATTGAAATTATAAAGCAGATGAGTGAGCAATTCATAACATCGTGTACAACTCTTGTGGAGATGAAGATTAACATCGGAATAAGTGGAGAGTACAGAAAATCAATTGATTTTAAAAAAGCTTATCTTGAAAGTTTGAGCAATCTTGGAAGAATATTTGATGAAAATAGCTACAGTATAACAGAGGCAAATGATGACGATGGCAAACCCTCATCTCTTGTAGATTGTTCTCTTTATGCAAAAAAGATAATAGATGGTTACATTTCTTCAAATATAGAAGATCTGAAACTTATAAATGATGATTTTTTTGATGAATTCAAAACAAAGAATTATGATATTGACCATGAAACAAACCAAGTTGGAGTGCTGTTCTCTTTGATTGGAACATCATTTCAAGAAAGATCAATAAAGATAGATGATTTTTTAAAAGTCTCAGATGAATTGAGTGAGCTGATGAAAAATTGTTATAGCAGTTATTCTCTGAAGAAAGCTGTGATGGAGACTCATTTGATATTACTAAAATTATTCTCAGTATATATGAATAATTCGATATCTCTGAAAGTTAATACTTACATTGAAAACAATTATATGAATCCAATATCAATTGAAGAGATATCAGAATCATTGCACCTCTCTTCAAATTATGTTGGTCGTCAATATAAAAAAGAAACGGGTAAAAATGTACTTCAATATTTAAATGAATATAGAGTTGAAAGAGCAAAACATCTTCTTAAAGAAGGTCGACTTCAAATAAGTGAGATTACATTTCAAGTTGGGTACAGCAACCCTGCATATTTTTCAAATGTTTTTAGCAAAATTACTGGGGTATCCCCTAAAAAATTCGTACAGAACTAAAAAAGGAGCATTATATGAGTGCAAATAATTATAAGATTGATGGCAATATTGTCACATTCAAGAGTGTTAGGATATCTGTAATTACAGATAGATTGATTAGATTTGAGTATTCCAAAGATAAAAAATTTATTGATGATAAATCAATGATGGCAGTGAACAGAGATTACAAGAAGGTTGATTTTACTGTCGAAGAAAAGGATGGATATTTAAATCTTTACACAGATGAGCTTATCGTGGAATGTGATGGCTATAAATTCAGTGAAACAGGATTGTTTGTAGCACTTAAGAAGCCAATTCTTGAAAATGGCCACAAATGGTTCTATGGAGAAGATGTTGTTACTTTTGGAGGAACTGCCAGAACTCTTGATGATGTAGATGGTGAGTGTGAATTGGAGCCAGGATTGTTCTCACAATCGGGATATTCTGTCATTGATGATTCAAAGACAATGCTTCTAACTGATGATGGTTTTGTAAAACCTAGAACTGGTGGGAATGAAGATCTGTACTTCTTTGGCTATGGCAGAGATTTTAAAGCAGGTTTGAAAGATTTCTACGAATTGAGTGGTAAGACTCCTCTGATTCCACGCTACGCTCTTGGTAACTGGTGGAGCCGATATTATAAATACACTCAAGAATCTTATTTGGCACTCATGAATGAATTCACAGACCATGATGTTCCTCTATCTGTCTCTGTAATAGATATGGATTGGCACTATGTAGATCTTCCTAAAAAGTTCGGCAGTGGTTGGACTGGTTATTCTTGGAATAAAGACTTCTTTCCTGATCCAAAGGGCTTTTTAGCAGAGTTGAAGAGAAGAGGTTTGAAGGTAACAGTCAATGAGCATCCTGCAGATGGAATAAAGTCCTTTGAAGTCAATTATGAAAAAATGGCTGAGAGCATGGGAATTGATCCTAAAACTGAACAGACTGTGCTTTTTGATGCAAGCAGCAGACAATATCTTGATGCACTTCAAGAGAACATATTGGGCCCTCTAGAGGAAGATGGTATTGATTTCTGGTGGATTGATTGGCAGCAGGGCTCTTTCTCAAAGATTGAAGGACTTGATCCATTGCTTGTGTTGAACATAACAAGATTCAATGCAAATAAAAAAGGAAACAACAGGCCATTGATATTCTCAAGATATGCAGGACCTGGCTCTCATAGATATCCAATTGGATTCTCTGGTGATACACACATCACTTGGGATAGCCTAAAATTCCAACCTAAGTTCACCTCAACAGCGTCAAATATAGGATTTGGATGGTGGTCTCATGATATTGGTGGTCACATGCTAGGAATAAAAGATAATGATTTGGAAATCAGATGGTATCAGTTGGGAGTGTTCTCACCAATAAACAGACTTCATTGCTCAAACAGTTTGTTTACAAGTAAGGAACCTTGGAGATATGAAAAAAACACATCCAGAATAATGTGTGAGTATTTAAGAATAAGACATCAATTGATACCTTATCTATATACAATGGCTTACAGAGCATTTAAAGAAGATACTCCTCTTGTACTTCCTATGTATCATGTAAATCCCGATGAAGCAGAAGCATATAAAGTTGAAACTGAGTACTATTTTGGAGATAATATGATTGTATCTCCAATTGTAACTCCTCAGATTGATAAACTTCTTATGGGTAAAGCTAAGGTCTATCTCCCAGAAGGTAAGTATTATGATTTCTTTTCATCAAGAAGATATGAGGGAGGAAGAACTACATTCATGTACAGGTCTCTAGAAGAGCTGCCAATTCTTATAAAGATGGGTGATATCATCCCTCTTACAGATGAAAAGATAGCTGATATTAATCCTAAGAATCTAACATTCAAAGTTTACATGGGTTCCAATGGCACTTTTGATCTTTATGAGGATGACAACATGAGCTCCAATTATGAGAGAGGTATCAATGCAACAACTCTAGTGGAGAATAACTTTGATAAGAAATATTTCAGAATCAACAAAGTTCAGGGAGATCGATCTCTTGTACCTGAAAAAAGAAATTACACAGTGGTATTTGTTGGAATTGCTGAGTGTGATTTAAGTGTGAAGGTGGATGAATGTGATGCTAAATTTGAATCATCTTATGATGACAAGAAAAAAGAGCTGTGCATGACAGTGAAAGGCGTTTCAACTGCATCTGATGTTGAGGTTTATTTTGATGAATCATTGAGTCTGATTCAGAGAGATAAAAAAACTGACCTATTTGATCTTCTTGATAAATATGAAATCTCTATTGAACTTAAAGATTCCTTGTTCGGAGCATTTAATGAGAATTCAATTATCAAAACAGTGAGCACTCTTGCTTCCTTAGAAATTGATAAAGATATTTTTGATAGCATAAATGAAATAATTTTATGTGATTAAGTCAGAATATTGGAACCTTCTTCTTTTGAAGAGAAGGAGGTTCCATATCTCAGAAAAATTAGACAGTCTTGTTATTTCTTAAATCAGAAATAGTTTTGGCTATCAAATTTCTTGCTCTTATTGCTTCTTCCTTACTGGCTTCTCTGACTCCTTCAAGAGGATATTTCATCCCAAGACTTTCGTACTTGTTTACTCCCATTGTGTGGTAGGGAAGAACATCCAAACTTCTGACACTTTTATAAGGCGCTATTAGCTTTGCAAGATTTACAAGCTGCTCATCATTCATTGTGATTCCAGGAACAAGAACATGTCTTATTTGAATGTTCACATTTCTTTCATCCATGAATGATAAGAACTCCAGAGGAAAAAGTTGATTTGAATTGGTCAGGTCTTTATATCCATCAGGATCACTGTGTTTTATATCAAGCATGATCAAATCACAGACAGAAGCTAATTTTGCAAGTAATGGCTTGTTGTTTTCATTTATAGCAATTCCACCTGATGTATCAAGACATGTATTGATACCACGCTCCTTTGCCTTGGTGAAAAGTTCAACAAGAAATGCTAACTGAAGAAGAGGCTCTCCTCCAGTCGCAGTTATCCCACCATTTTTGTAGAATGCTTCGTTTCTTTTATAATCATCAAGGATTTCATCCTCTGTCTTTTCTATTCCTGCATTTGTCTCCCAAGAGTCGGGATTATGGCAGAATTTACAACGCATTGGGCATCCTTGGAAAAAAACTACATATCTAATTCCTGGTCCATCAACAGTTCCGAAAGTTTCTAGAGAATGAAATCGTCCTATCATATTATATTGCCTTATGGAATGTTCTGCTGATTACCTCATCCTGCTGCTCTTTAGTCAGCTTTACAAAGTTTACAGCATATCCACTGACCCTTATTGTCAGCTGAGGGTACTTCTCTGGATGTTTCTGGGCATCCATCAAAGTCTCTCTATTGAAAACATTTACATTCAGATGATGTCCACCTTTTGAAGCATAACCATCTAAAAGTCCAACTAAATTATCTATCTGTTCATTTGAAATATTGCTATCCATATTTTACTCCTAATTAATTGATGTTGCAGGCTGCACAGCCTTCATCAAGATCTATAATCAATCCACCTTTACCCAAAGCATCAGGTATGATTGAGAATGTATTTGAAATTCCATCTTGAGCTTCGCTGAAAGGAATCTTTGCTACACTACTTAGAGATGCTACTGCTCCCTTGGAATCTCTTCCATGCATAGGATTTGCTCCTGGTGCAAAAGGTTGACCAGCTTTTCTTCCATCAGGAGTGTTTCCTGTTGCATTACCATAAACAACATTTGATGTGATTGTCAAAAGGGAAGTGGTAGCCACACTGTTGCGGTAGGTTGGATGTTTTCTGATGGCCTTCATAAAGCGTCTTACAATATCTGAAGCTATCTTATCAACACCATCATCATCATTACCAAACTTAGGGAACTGTCCTTCTACTTCGAAATCTGTTGCAATACCATCTTCATCTCTGATTACCTTAACTTTTGCAAATTTAATAGCAGAAAGTGAATCAGCTACAACTGATAGTCCAGCAATTCCTGTAGCGAACCATCTGTGAACCTCTTTATCGTGAAGAGCCATCTGAATTCTTTCGTAGCTATATTTATCATGCATTGTGTGTATTATGTTCAATGTATTTACATAGACACCAGCCAACCATTCCATCATATCAACAAATCTTTCCATAACCTCATCGTAATTAAGATATTCCGATGTTATAGCTTGATATTTTGGTCCAACTTGAACTCTGGTCTTCTCATCAATACCACCGTTGATTGCATATAACAAACACTTTGCAAGGTTTGCTCTAGCACCAAAGAACTGCATTTCTTTACCAATACGCATTGAAGATACACAGCAAGCAATTCCATAATCATCACCATGAGTCACTCTCATGATATCATCATTTTCATACTGAATCGATGAACTCTCTATTGAAACCTTTGCACAGAATCTTTTGAATCCCATAGGTAACTTTGTTGACCAAAGAACAGTAAGATTTGGTTCTGGTGCAGTACCAATATTTGAAAGAGTATGAAGGTATCTGAAGCTCATCTTTGTTACAAGAGGTCTGCCATCGATTCCAATACCACCAATAGATTCTGTTACCCAAGTAGGATCTCCTGAGAATAAATCATTGTATTCAGGTGTTCTAGCAAATTTAACAAGTCTCAATTTCATGATGAAATGATCAATGAACTCTTGAATTTCTTTCTCTGTATATGTACCTTCTTTTAAATCTCTCTGAGAGTAAATATCTAAGAAAGTTGAAGTTCTACCAAGACTCATTGCAGCACCATTCTGTTCTTTTACAGATGCAAGATAACCAAAATAAAGCCACTGAATAGCTTCTTTAACATCATTTGCAGGTCTTGAAATATCAAAACCATAAGTGCTACCAAGTTCTTTTAATTCCTTGAGAGCTCTTATCTGCTCTGATAATTCCTCTCTATCTCTGATTGTTTTATCATCCATGATAGAAGAAGTGGAATCTTTTTGGTTCAATTTATCTTCAATTAGTTTATCAATACCATATAGTGCAACACGACGATAGTCGCCAATTATTCGACCACGACCATAAGCATCAGGAAGACCTGTTATGATATGGTTTGATCTACATTTTCTCATTTCTGATGTATAAACATCAAATACAGCATCATTGTGAGTTTTCCTGTAATCAGTGAAAATATGTTTTACATTATCATCAATCTTGTAGCCATTCTCACTCAAAGCCTTTTCAGCCATTTTGATACCACCATTAGGTTGGAGAGATCGTTTGAATGGTTTGTCAGTTTGGAAACCAACAATAGTTTCCTTATCTTTGTTGAGATATCCTGCATCATGACTTGTAATTGTAGATACAATCTTTGTATCCATATCAAGAACTCCGCCTTTAGCACGTTCTTGTTCTGTTAGACTCATAACCTGAGTCCAGAGTTCTGTTGTATTCTGTGTAGGTCCTTCAAGAAATTGATCATCACCTTCATAGGGTGTGTAGTTCTCTTGAATGAAGTCTCTTACATTGACCTCTTCTTTCCAAATGTATCCATTAAATGATCTCCAACTAGAGTCCATTGTAGCTCCTTAGCAGTTACTGCCTGCATTCTGTTGAAATTTATATCTTTTACTTTAGTAAAAGCCATCTCTGTGAGATGATTTTCTTGTCTTTAACTTAAATTCATATCCAATGTATAGGAAATGAAGAACCTTGTCTGTTGCATTTGACACAAACTGGCATAAATAGGCCATCTTTTTTATTAAATCTGTGTAAGTTTTGCTTACGCCATTAACAATCATTGAACATGCATAAAAAAGGAGCAAACAATCAGTTTGCTCCTTGATAGAGCATGTTATAAAATTACTCTACAGTTGTCTTTCTAAGATTGGTATCTAAAATCTTATGATATCCAACCCAGTTTCCTTCAGTGGTCTCTTTTTTAAGTGATTCCTTAATCGTCTCCATAGTTGCATCCACATTGTCGGCCATATTTAAAGCAAAAGCTTCTGCAAGTGCTGGCTTTTTAGGAGAACCATATTCAAGCTCTCCATGATGGGCGAGAATCATATGCTGCATTTCAAGTTTCAAATCATAAGGGAATCCTTCAATCTCATCGGCTCTTCTACCAATCATCTCAGAACCCATAACAAGATGTCCCATCAGATTACCTTCTTCGGTATACTCATTTTCTGGCATAGGAGAGAGCTCTTTGGTCTTAGCTATGTCATGCATAATAGCACCTGTAATCAAAAGATCTCTGTTTAAAAAAGAATAATTCTTTGAAAAGAAATCAGCATTCTTGGTAACACTTAAAGTATGTTCTAAAAGTCCACCTCTGAAACCATGGTGAATGGAACGAGCTGCTGAATGGATTTTAAATTTCTCTGCAAACTCTTTGTCATCAACAAAGAAAGATGTGAGTAATTTGTTTAAATATTTGTTCTCAACAGAATCGATGAAAGATAGAAGCTGTTTGAACATCTCTTCAATATCATATTCTGATGAAAGCATGTAATCTTCAATCGAATATGTATTATCATTTGCAACTGTAGCTCGTGAAAGATTTAGTTCTAGTGAACCATTGTAGGACTGAACTTCACCCATCAAGCTTACGTAATCCATTGTACCAAAATCATCTACTGAGTAGTTATCTGTATTCCAGATCTTACCATCGATCAATCCTGTTTTATCTTGTAATTTAACAATATCAAATTCTTTTCCGCTTTTTGTGGTTACTGTGAATCTTTTCTTACAAAGGTATACACCTTTGATTTTTTCGCCTTCTTTGAAGGTATCAATATATCTCATTATTCGTCCTCTATATAAATAGTGAGTACATAATAACTCAAAAGAAGATAAGGTAAAAGATGAAACAGTGAATTTGATTGAAACCTATATAGTTTAATAATAAAATTGAGATTTACATAAAATCAACGTTTTGAATTGCCATTATTTTATTAATGTTTTGCTTATAATTATGTATTGCTCAAAAAAAAAATGATCTGAAATTAATCAGACCATTATTTTGATACAGTTTAATGAAATTAACTGATATCTTTTATATCTTTTTTGTAAAATATTTCCTTATCAACACCACCATTAAGGTTTGCAATTACTGTTGTACATACTGCATCACCTGTGATATTAACAGCTGTTCTTGTCATATCAAGAATTCTATCGATACCCATGATAAGAGCAATAGCTTCAATTGGAAGACCAACTGAGTTGAATACCATAGTCAATGTGATTAGACCAACACTTGGAACACCAGCTGTACCAATAGATGCAATAGTTGCAGTACCGATAACAGTGATGTAATCAGCCATTGAAAGCTGAATACCATATGCCTGAGCTGCAAATACTACTGCAACACCTTGCATTATACTTGTACCATCCATATTGATTGTAGCACCTAGAGGAATTGTGAATGATGATATCTTCTTAGAAACGCCAAGTTTTTTCTTAAGAGTTTCAATTGAAAGAGGAATTGTAGCATTTGAAGTTGCTGTTGAAAAAGCAAAAGCCATTACTGGGAAGAATTTCTTCAAGAACACAACAGGACTCAAACCTGTACTTGCTTTCAATAATCCTGTATATACAAAGAAACATTGAACAAATAGAGCAAGTAATACTGCTAACATATACTTCAACATTGGTAAGAAAGCACTGAATCCAGTGGATGCAAAAGTTCTTGCTATCAAGCAGAAAACACCAAAAGGAGCTGCTTTCATAACTAGCATGGTCATTTCCATCATAACATCATTGAATTCATTGAAGAAGTTACTCACTGTTGTAGCTTTATCATCAAGTCTTGTTAATATGATACCAATGAATAATGCAAAGAATATTACCTGAAGCATCTTACCGTTTGTCAAACCATAAAAAATATTGGTTGGAATGATATTCAACAAAGTCTGTGTTATTGGAGTTTTTGTTGAAATTGTTACATTATCTGCAGCTTGAATTGCATTCATGTTCAAACCAATACCTGGATCGATGAAGTTTGCAACTGTAAGAGCAACTGTTATAGCCAATGCTGTGGTAACTAAATAGAAACCAATTGTTCTTATACCTACTTTACCAAGTTGTTTTGTATCACCAATAGCCATACTACCACATACAAGTGAACAGAATACCAATGGAACAACAAGCATCTGCATCAATCTAATGAAACCTTGTCCAACAACATAGAATATACCATCAATGAAAACAGTATCTCTTACATATCCCTGTGGAATTAGATAGTTAAAAAGCAGTCCAACTAACGCACCGCCAATCAAGCCAATAAATATTTGAGAAGTCAATCCCAACTGTTTCTTTGTTTTTTTTACTTCTTTACTCACTATTTTGATTCCTTTATATATTCTTGTAATGCATCTTGCCAAGATTTTGCTTTGTACTTATTTTCAATTCTTATGATAAAATTATCTAATACTGCATAAGTTGGGTGATTCATAGAATATTCAGAATCAGACTTATGAACTTCATGAACGATTGTGTTATCAAGGCCAGCCTGTTTCAAAATTTCTTTAGCAAAATCAATTCTGCTACATCTACCACCACAGGTGAAATGGTAAGTACCATACTCGTTTGTGTTGATTATGTATAAAATAAATCTTGCTAGCTCTTTAGCACTTGTAGGTGAGCTGCTTTGGTCTCTTGATATATTCAGAGCCTCTCCACGCTTTGCTTTATCAAGGATGTAAGTTACAAAGTTCTGACCTTCGCCATAAACCCAACTGGATCTGATGATGAAATGCTTTGGAGCGAATTCTTTAACAAAATTCTCACCACATTCTTTTGATTTACCATATTCAGAAATAGGATTGGTCTTATCAAATTCAGTAATAGGAGAATCACTTTTTCCATCAAAAACATCATCTGTTGATATTTGAACAAGCTTGGCATTGATCTTAAAAGCTGCGATTGCAACATTTCTTGCACCTAAGGCATTGACCTTGTAAGCAAGCTCAGGATTGTCCCTGCATTCTTTCTCATTAGCGATACCAGCACAGTTAATAATTACCTGTGGTCGATTTGACTTACAGAAGTTTAAAACTTCATCAAGATCTGTTATATCCAATACTTCGTGGTCTGTATCAAAAACTTCGTAACCTAAAGGGTTTAAGATCTCATTGATAGCAGTACCAATTTGTCCTGTGGATCCAGTAATCCAGATTTTTAACATATTTTTTCTTTTCCTTTAAAAATAATTTGTGTTTCAGTTTATAATTAAGCAAAGAGTTTGCTCAAACTCGATTATACAATAGACATAAAAACAATGTAAATAATTAATATAACGTTATAAATGATTAAATATAAGATAAACTTGTCTTAATTTAAATCTAACATCTCATATTCTTCAAATAAAATCAAATGGTCACTTGATTTAGCCAATCTCATGATATCATCAGAGAAGCCAGTTACTGAGAATAAACCGTATATAATATCTTTTTCATTGAGAAATTTAGCCTTTTCTTTTAATCTATGATAAATTCTCATATCCACTGGTTTTGTCTTGAAAAACTTACATTCACCTAAAAAAACTTTATAGGTTTCATTGTCCTTTGAAACAACATCTATTTCAATAGAATTGGAATTGTTCCAATAACCACCCAATGTAGATGCTGTCCATTCAAATTGCCCACTGCTCACTGTATCTTCAAACAATTGTTGGCATATTGATTCAAATACCATACCTTGATATTGATATTCAAAGACTGTATCAAAATGTTCAAGCGCATTCTTTTTGAGCCCTCTATCTAACTCGGATAAATATGGATACATGAAATTGTAGTAAAAATTTAAAAAATTATTGTCGATAGAATATAAGAATTTATTACTTTTTGAATCTCCTTTTAAAACAAGTGAAATATTTTTTTTAATCAGAAGATGCCTTTCAAGATTAGCTAATGAATATTTAATCAGATGTTCTTTAATATTCAATGAATTGGCAATAGCTGTAGCAACTGTTTCACCTCTTCCTACTGCAGTAAGAACAGCACTATCTCTGGAACCAATGTTATCTGATAGAATCTGTTTTTTTTCTCTATAAAAATATCCAGATGGATCGAAAAATTCCTCTTCAACAAAAGCACGTATTTTCTTTGACTCTGCAATATTTAAATAAATAGGTATTCCGCCTGTTATTGAATACAACCTCACTTGCTCTTTGAAAGATCTTGTACTCATCAGTTTGCAGGCATCTGTGAATGAAAGCTCATTCACTTGAATTGTATCAATTACAATATCGGCAATTGGACTCCTTGCAGAAGTACAATCTCTCATAAGTTTTACATTTGAACCACATAAAATGACCTGTATTTTATGCTTTTTAAGCTTTTTGGTCCAAACCTCTTTGAATACAGATAAGAACTTTTTGTTCTCATGGATAAGATTTGAAAATTCATCGATAACAAGAATATTTTTATAGCTATCATCAATATGTTTAAGATAAAAAGAAAAAGCATCATCCCAAGTTCTTATTGGCATCTTTGAATTGATTTTATATGTTGATGAAAACTGCTCAACAAAAGAAATGATATTCATCTGTTCATCAAAGGCAGGTGGAAGAAAATAGAAACTGCTCTTATTTGAAAGGAACTTTTGAATTAAAGTTGTTTTCCCGCATCTTTTTTTACCCAATATAATGAGCAAGCTATGGTCCAATTTATAATAAGATTCAAGTAACTTAAGTTCATTATCTCTTCCCACAAACATATTTACCTCTTCAATAAAAAGATTACTCCTTTTAAGGAATATTTTGAATAGTGGTCTAACAGAATCCAAC
>Ga0172377_10003044_pt1 | contig 17195 bp, 14 predicted proteins | sample Pumphouse3metaG_FD_119749 | JGI IMG/M metagenome (GOLD analysis project Ga0172377, IMG submission 119749) | Leachate microbial communities from a municipal landfill in Southern Ontario, Canada - Pumphouse #3 metaG | ecosystem: Engineered > Solid waste > Landfill > Unclassified | place: Canada...
AAATAATAATAGCGTTTTTATTAATAAAAAACGCTAGATATTATCGTGTTATTCAGAAAACCTGTACTTCATCGGATGCTTACTTTTTTTGTAAAAATTCTAATTAAACAGAAGTAATCATGGTCTACAAAATTATGTAATACGCTGTAAAACTGATATTTACAGCTATATCCAAAAGATACTATTTCTTCGGTGAGTTTGTACAGCACATTCTAGAAATTCATGTCTGAGCGAGAATATTAAGATAATTAATTAGCTGATAATATGGTTTATTATACATTACAAGATTCTAGGATTTCCATATAAGTTTATATATTTCCATCTAATTTTAATTTTTTTTATTAATTTTGTGGCTTATCAAAAAAATACACAATAAAACATATTATCATGGCAAAACCTACATTACTTGTACTAGCTGCTGGAATGGGGTCACGTTACGGTTCATTGAAACAGATGGATGGTGTCGGACCTAGTAAAGAAGCTATTATTGATTATTCTATTTACGACGCTATACGTGCTGGATTCGGAAAAGTTGTATTCGTTATCAGACATTCTTTTGATAAAGCTTTTCGTGAAGTTTTTACTCCTGAAAAATTTGGAGGTAAAGTTGAAGTAGAATTTGTATATCAAGAACTAGAAAATTTACCTGAGGGTTATACAGTTCCTGAAGGAAGAGAGAAACCTTGGGGTACTAATCACGCTGTAATGATGGCTGCTAAAGCTATTGATACTCCTTTCGCTGTTATCAATTCAGATGACTTTTATGGAAGAGATGCCTATAAAGTAATGGCAGATTACCTTAACACCATTAATGGCCAAACAGGTAAATATTGCATGGTTGGATATAATTTAAGAAATACTCTTTCAGAAAATGGTTCTGTATCTCGCGGAGAATGCAGTGTAGATTCTGAAGGTAACCTTATGACTATAGTTGAAAGAACAGCTATCGAAAGAGCTGCTGACGGTAAAGTATTTTATAAAGATGAAACTGGCAACCATGAAATAGATGAAGACACTCCTGTTTCTATGAATCTTTTCGGATTTACTCCTGATTTCTTCGAGGAATCAGAAAAACTATTTAAAGTATTTTTAGATGATCCTAAAACTAAAGCTAATCCAAAAGCTGAATTCTTTATTCCTTTATGTGTAAATAACCTTATAGCTCAAAAGAAAGTTTCTCTTAAAGTTCTTTCAAGCGACGCTAAATGGTTTGGGGTTACATATAAAGAAGATCGTCCTAGTACTGTTAAAAAGATTCAAGAGCTTGTAGATGCTGGAGAATATCCATCAAATCTTTGGGCTAAATAATCTCAATAAAAATATTTAGAGACTATTTTATAAAATACCACGTTAAATGCAAAAGTTTAACGTGGTTTTATTTTATATATACAAAAGTATGGTAAAATCGTCTTGGTTTTATTTCTATTATGGTCTGATAAAAATCATATTTGTATATAAGATTCTTATTTACTGAAAGTAAAAGCTGGGTAAGCTTATATTTGAAAAAAAATTAATTAAATTTGTGGATTATCTTCTTAAAGATTGAATACTATTTATGAAAACATATTTCTACAATAAAACAGTACTGATTACTGGTGCGACTTCTGGAATCGGTGAATCCATCGCATATAATTTAGCTAATAAAGGTGCTTCTTTAATTCTTACTGGTAGAAATGAAGATAAATTAAAAAAAGTAAAATGTAAATGTGAAAACATTTACGAAAAATCTAAACATAAGAATAGCGATAACGAAGAAAAAATTATAGAAAGAATTAGAACATATAAATGTGATATGTCGAACTTAGATTCTATTAATTCTTTTGTAAAGTTCATTAAGAAAGGAGATTTTCCAGATATATTTATTTTAAATGCTGGTATTTCTCAAAGATCTTTATCTCTTGACACGGACATAGATGTAGATCGTAAATTAATGGATGTTAATTATTTTTCTGGTGTTTATTTTATTAAATGCTTTAAAGAAGAACTAAAAAAAGCTAAACTCACACAAATAGCTGTCACTACCTCTATATCAGGGCTCTTCGGTTTCCCTCTAAGATCTGCATACTGTGCATCTAAACATGCTTTACATGGTTTTTATGAAAGTCTGGACCTTGAGAATGATAATATTAAAGTAACATTTCTCGTTCCTGGTAGAATTAACACTCCTATCTCTATGAGTGCTATTTTAAACGATGGTACAAAATATAACAAGATGGATTCAGGACAGGCCCATGGAATGAATGTCGATAAATGTGCTAGCATAGCAGTAAGGGCTATTCGTAAAAGGAAACATATAAAATTAATAGGAAATATAGAATTAATCATGGCGTATTTTCATAAGTATTGCCCATGGTTGTTTTGGATACTCGCTAAAAAAGTATCGGCTAAATAAAAAAATTATGAAAGACAAAGTAATAAGCGGCCTGCAACAAGTAGGTATAGGTGTTAAAGATGCCAATAAATCATGGCAATGGTACAAAAATGTTTTCGGGGTTGATATCCCTGTCGTAGCAGACACTGGAGTGGCAGAAAGAATGCTTCCATATACAGGGGGAAAACCACAACCAAGATATGCTATTCTAGCTATCAACCTTCAAGGAGGAGGTGGAATGGAGATTTGGGAACCTCAAGGCAGAGAACTTAATTATATAAAAGATGAAGCCCGTCTTGGTGATTATGGTATTTTCGTAGCTAAAATTAAGGCTAAAGATGTTGATCTAGCATATAAAGAATTCAAAAATAAAGGCATTAAGTTAATGACTGGTGTCACTATAGCTCCTGATGGTAAAAAACATTTCTTTTTACAAGACCCATGGAATAATCTATTCGAAATATGTCAAGATGTAAATACATTTACAGATATTAACTATACTACTGGTGGCACCCATGGTGCTATTATTGGCGTGTCAGATATGGATAAAACCCTTCAATTTTATAAAGCTATAATGAATTATGACGTTATAGAATATGATAAAGTGGGAGTTTTTGAAGATTTGAAAGGCCTAACCGGCTGTGAGAATAAAGTTAGACGTGTATTAGTATCACCTTCTACGATAGCAGATGGTCCACTAGGTATGCTTTATGGATATTCAGCTTTAGAATTTATTCAAGTTTTAGATTCTTTCGATTCCCCTGCCCCTAAAAAAATATATGAAGGCAGAATGTGGGGTGATCCTGGTTTTATTCATATATGTTTCGATATTAGAAATATGAACGCAGTCGAAGAAGATGTAAAATCTATTGGTTCAAAATTCGTATGTGATAGTGGAGCAGATTTCGATATGGGAGATGCAAATGGGCATTTTACATATATTGAAGATCCTGATGGGACATTAATAGAATTTGTTGAAACCTTTAAAGTGCCTATTCTTAAAAAATTAGGTCTTGCTTTGAATCTTAAGAATCGTGATCCTCATAAGAATTTATATCCTTTCTTGATTAAAGCTCTTAAATTCATGAGAAAAAAATAACTTTAATTATAAATTTAATTTAAAAAATACTATAGATGACTAAAAAATTATTTATGTGCGGACTTTTATCTTTAAGTCTTGCACTTCCCTTTTCAGCTTATGCTGAAGCTTCAGATACGGTTTCAGATAAGAGTGATACCGAGAGCATAAGTAACATTGCCTTTAATTCAAGCTCCTCTAGCTCGAATACTAAACTTCCTTTGATGCAGCGAATCACACCTTACGGATTCATAAGAAATTATTTCTGCTATGATTCTCGTGATAGCTACTATGGTTCTGAAGGTTTGTTCTATATAATGCCTAAAGATGAAAATTTAGATAAAAATGGAAAAGATTTAAATGCTTTCGGTAGTATGAGGTTTTTATCTATTACTACTCGTTTAGGTTTTAAAGTTGACCTTGATAAGGTATGGGGTGCCGACGCATCAGCAGTAATTGAAGCAGATTTTAAAGGTGGAAGTAGCATTCCTTACGTATTTAGATTAAGAAAAGCATATTTTAACTTAAAATGGGAACATAATAATATATTAGCTGGTAAGACCTGGCATCCTATGTCTTCATGTCTTGTCCCTGATGTGCTTAGTTTAAATACTGGAGCTCCTTATAATCCTTTTAGTCGTACTGCACAGATTACATGGACTGGTAAATATGGCAAATTCTCTCCTATAGCAGGTTTAATGTTCCAATCACAGTTTAACTCTCCAGGACCTGATGGTATTTCTTCTTCATATGCTAGAAAATCATGTGTTCCTGAATTATTCGCATCTGCTAATATGCACCTTGAAAATTTCACTTTCGGTGCTGGTGTAGATATTCTAACTGTTAAACCTCATGATGTAACTCCTCTTGGAACAAAAAGTAATGATAAATTAACTACTCCTACTTTCTTTGGTTATTTCAACTACGTAACAGGTAAATTTACTTTTAAAGCTAAATATCTTTATGGCTTAAACACTGCTCATTTGTTCGGCATTAGTGGTTATGCTCAAACTTACGACACTACAAATGATAGTTATTCATATTATGGTTTAGCTCAACATACTTCTTGGGAATCTGTAACATATAAATTTAATAAAAATTGGAGAGCCTCTCTTTTCTTTGGGGCAATGAAGAATTCTGGATGTCCTAAAGATAATGCTTTCATATCATCTCCTGATGATATATTTGTCAGAGGTTATAAGAATGTAGATTCAATGTATAGAATAACTCCTAATATTTTATATACAAACGGAAGTCTAAATCTTGGTCTTGAGTATCAAGCTACAACAGTAAATTACGGAGACATATATTCAAACTGCACTGTAAAAAACACTCATAGTGTATTAAATAATGGTATAACAGTATTAATGAAATATAATTTCTAAATATTGAAATTTATAAATATAAAAAAAGCCTCTGAAATTAATCAGGGGCTTTTTTATTATGTACTGCATAAATAATCTTTATGCAAATATGTTAATAAGCCATAACTAAAATTTAATTATGGCTATATTAAACTAGTCTTCAGCTAATTTCTTATAAGAGTTATATCTTACTTTAGCGTATTTCTCAGTTTTACTGAATAATTCAGAAGCTTCATCTGGGAATGTCTTAAGAAGAGAAGCATAACGAACTTCACCTTTAATAAAGTCTTGGAATTTAGTCCAATCTGGTTCTTTACTATCTAATGAGAAAGGATTCTTATCTTCTTCAGCTAAATTAGGATTAAATCTGTATAAATGCCAATAACCACATTCTACTGCATGTTTTTCTTCTGCTTGACTCTTACCCATTCCGGCTTTAAGACCATGGTTAATACAAGGAGAATAAGCAATAATTAGAGATGGTCCATCATAAGCTTCAGCTTCACGAAGTACTTTGAAGTATTGAGACTGATTAGCACCCATCGCTACTTGAGCAACATATACATAACCATAACTCATAGCCATCATACCAAGATCTTTCTTTCTGATTTTCTTTCCTGATGATGCGAATTTAGCGACTGCACCAACTGGAGTAGATTTAGATGACTGTCCACCTGTATTAGAATAAACCTCTGTATCAAGAACCATTACATTAACATTCTCTCCTGAAGCTAATACGTGGTCTAATCCACCGTATCCGATGTCATAAGCCCATCCATCACCTCCGATAATCCATTGGCTTCTTTGAACTAGGTAATCTTTATATTTAAGTAATTGTTTGCATACATCACTATTGCATTTTTCCAATAGTGGAAGTAATTCAGCTTTTACTTCTTTAGTAGCTTCTGCACTATATCTATTTTCAATCCATTTAGTGAATAATGGTTTCATTTCTTCTGGGCAGTTAGCATCAGCAAGAGCATCTTTCATAAGTTTTTCAACTGTATCACAAAGTCTTTCTGTTCCTATCTTCATACCCATACCAAACTCAGCATTATCTTCAAATAATGAATTATCCCAAGCTGGACCACATCCGTTTTTATCTGTAGTATAAGGAGAAGATGGGAATGAACCACTATAAATAGAAGAACATCCTGTAGCATTAGCTACCATCATTCTATCACCAAATAATTGAGTAATATCTTTCAAATATGGAGTTTCACCACAACCTGCACAAGCTCCAGAGAATTCGAATAATGGTTGAGCGAACTGAGAGTTTTTAACACTCTTAGTTTTATCATCTATACCATCTTTATAACCAATAGTATGATTTAAGAAATCAAAATTAGCTTGTTCTTTTTGTTGTGAAATATATGAAGAAAGTTTTAGAGCTGCACCATCTTTAGAAGGGCAAATATCTACACAGTTTCCACATCCAGTACAGTCATCAACAGATATTCCAATAGCGAATTTATATCCTTTGAATTTACCACCTTTAGCATCGGTATATTTCAATCCTTCTGGTGCCTTAGCAGCTTCTTCTTCAGTCATTAAGAATGGACGAATAGCAGCGTGAGGACAAACAAAAGAACATTGGTTACATTGGATACAAGCTTCTGGATTCCAAGTAGAAGAGTGAGTAGCAGTTCCACGTTTTTCGAATGCTGCTGTTCCTGCAGGAATAGTACCATCTACTACGTTTTCTTTAGCAAATGCACTTACAGGGATATCATAACCACTTTGTGAATTAACGACATCAGCTATATCTTTAACGAACTCAGGAGCTAAACGATTATATGAAGATGGGCTAAATTTAGCAGAAATAGATTTCCATTCAGTTGGAATTTCGATTTCTTCATATTCGCCACCTCTATCTACAGCTGCGAAGTTCATGTCAACGATTTTCTGACCTTTTTTACTATAACTCTTAACAATGGCTTCTTTCATAAATTTAACTGCATCTTCATATTTTAAGATTCCAGTAATTTTAAAGAAAGCAGATTGAAGAATAGTATTTGTTCTATTACCTAGACCTATTTCATCAGCGATTTTTGAAGCGTTGATGATATACATCTTCATTTCTTGTTTAGCAAGAATTTCTTTTACGTGGTCAGGAATTCTTTCTATAGTTTCTTCTTTGCTCCAAAGACTATTTAATAATAAAGTACTTCCTTTCTTAGCACCTTTCAATACATCATATCTATTAAGGTATGCTGCTACGTGGCATGCTACGAAGTCAGGAGTATTGACAAGATATGGAGAAGTAATAGGCTGATCTCCGAATCTTAAATGAGAACAAGTATATCCACCTGATTTCTTAGAGTCATAATCAAAGTATGCTTGAGAATATTTATCAGAGTGGTTACCAATAATCTTAATCGTATTTTTATTAGCACCTACAGTACCATCTGAACCAAGACCAAAGAATTTACATTCATAAGTTCCTTTTTTAGCTAAAGAGAATTCTTCAACTACTGGAAGTGATTTAAATGTTACATCATCAACGATACCTATAGTGAAATCATTTTTAGGCTCACTTAATTTAAGGTTGTTAAATACTGAAACGATTTGTGCTGGAGTAGTATCTTTTGAAGATAAACCATAACGACCACCAACGATCAATGGAGTATTCTTTCCTAATTCAGTACATAATGTAGTTTTAACATCTAAGTAAAGAGGTTCACCTGCTGAACCTGGCTCTTTAGTTCTATCTAAAACAGCTATTTTTTTAACTGATTTTGGAAGAACTCTAAGAAGATATTTAGCTGAGAAAGGTCTGTAAAGACGTACAGTAATAACACCAGTTCTTTCACCTTCAGAATTAAGTTTGTCAACAACATCGCGTACTGTTTCACAAACTGAACCCATAGCTATGATAATATTTTCTGCATTCTCATCACCATAATAATCGAATGGTAAATAATGACGACCAGTTAATTCGCTAATTTCGCCCATATAACGAGCTACGATATCTGGTACTGCATCATAATATTTATTCTGAGCTTCACTTGCTTGGAAGAATACGTCAGAATTCTGAGCAGTTCCTCTTGTTACAGGTTTATTAGGATTAAGAGCTCTTTCACGGAATTTGTCAAGAGATTTTTGACTTATCATTCCTTTTAAAGCATCTGCATCTATTTCCTCTATTTTTTGAATCTCATGAGAAGTACGGAAACCATCAAAGAAGTGAACGAAAGGAACACTTGATTTAATAGCAGCTAAATGAGTAACTGCAGCTAAATCCATAGCTTCTTGTACACTTGATGAAGCTATCATACTGAAACCAGTCTGTCTTGTAGCCATAACATCGGTATGATCTCCAAAAATAGAAAGAGCATGAGTAGCTAGTGCTCTAGCAGCTACATGAATAACTGCTGGAAGAAGTTCTCCTGCCATTTTATACATATTAGGAACCATAAGGAGTAAACCTTGTGAAGCTGTATATGTAGTAGTTAAAGCTCCTGCTTGAAGTGATCCGTGTACTGCACCTGCAGCACCACCTTCACTCTGCATTTCTGTTACTTTTACTGTTTCGCCCCATAGATTTTTTACTCCATGTGCTGACCACTCATCGATTAACTCGGCCATCGTAGATGAAGGAGTAATTGGATAAATGGCAGCATGTTCACTGAACAAATAAGCTACATGAGCTGCAGCATAATTACCATCACACGTGATAAATTTTTTTTCTTTAGCCATTGTTTTATATTTTATAATTGTGTTATATTATTTATTAGTTTTGGCACCTTTTACACATCTTTTAATAAGTCCACATAGTACTTTTCCTGGACCTAATTCTACGTATTCTGTAGCACCATCTTTTTCCATATTTAATACAGTTTGTGTCCATCTAACTGGAGAAGTCAGCTGCATTAATAAATTATTCTTGATCTCTTTAGGATCTGTATGAGGAAGAGCATCTACATTTTGATAAATAGGACACTTAGGTGTTTTAATATCTGTAACTTTTATAGCTGAAGCTAATTCAAGCCTTGCTGGCTCCATAAATGGAGAATGAAATGCTCCACTTACTTGTAAAATTAAAGCTCTACGTGCACCTGCTTTAGTAGCAGCTTCACAAACTGCGTTGACAGCTTCGACAGCTCCTGAAATTACAATTTGTCCTGGGCAATTATAATTAGCAGGAATAACTACTCCTGCTACATCGTTACATATTTCTTCAACTTCTTCATCTTTTAGGCCAATAATAGCAGCCATAGTTGAAGCTTGACTCTCACATGCTTTCTGCATAGCTATAGCTCTTGCAGAAACCAGTTTCAATCCATCTTCGAAACTCATGGCACCCGCTGCTACTAAAGCAGAGAATTCACCAAGAGAATGACCTGCTACCATATCAGGTTTAAAATTTTCTTCTGTAAGAGCAAGTGCTAGTGAATGTAAAAAAATAGCAGGCTGAGTCACCTTAGTCTGTTTTAAATCTTCCGCACTTCCTTCAAACATTATATCTGTTATGCGAAAACCTAATATATCATTAGCTTGTTCGAATAGTTTTTTTATTTCTGGGTTAGTATCATATAAATCTTTACCCATTCCTGTAAATTGTGCCCCTTGTCCGGGGAATACATAAGCTTTCATTAAAAATCTTCTTTTTATTTATATATTTGCATTCAATTAATGCTCCCGTATTTCAATGGATAGAATCTAGGATTCCGGTTCCTAAGATGAGGGTTCGATTCCCCCCGGGAGTACAAATTTATACTTTATTTTTATTTTTCTCTTCTTAAGCTTTATAATTATTCAAGTTTTTAGGTTGTATCTAGTCATTAATTATCTCTTTATCAGATACATCAGTGTACGGAACTGTTTTATGAAACAAGATAGTTAATCGTAAATCTGTCACTCCATATATTATTAAAGCTATACCAAAAATAGTAAATAAAGTTTTTGGCAAAACATCTGGTCGAAAAGTAATCCAAATACCAGTGATTAATAATACGGCTGAGATTAAAAAAATTACTAAAGAAACTTTTTTAATTTTTGATAAACGAATAGCAGCAAATAATTGATCAACTCCTACTAATATTAATCCTATACCAAAAATTAATGATATAATATTTATTACATGATTAGCAGAAAAAATAAATATTAAACCAAATAATATACTAATAGCACCACTCACATTTAACAGATAATCTCCAAACTCTCGTATATCTTTCTCTTTATTTTTCTTCGTACTTTTAGCTGAAGATATGATAGAAGTTGTTCCAAAGATTAATAATACGAAACCTAAAATACGCAATATTAATGTATTGGATGTCTCAGGCCATATTACAAATGCTAAACCTACTAATAAAGCAAGAATCGCTCTTACATATCCATAGGTACTTTTGCGAATAGTAAATATTGATTTCATATTATATATTTATATGTAATTCCACGTTCACAAAAGTACAAAAAATATGCCTACTTAGAAAAAATAATACATATTAAAGAAAATAGCTATTTTATAGGTCATGTTGATATGTTTTTATTATATTTGACGTCATTAACACTAAAAATAAAAGGCTATAATTAAATCGAAAGTAATGAGTACTAAATTAAGACTTATCATAATGAATTTTCTCCAATACGCAGTATGGGGAGCATATTTAACATCTCAATCAAGATATTTAGCAGACATAGGAATGGCAGATAAAATAGGAAACTTTTTCGCCATTCAAGGTATAGTATCCATATTTATGCCTGCTTTAATAGGAATAATAGCAGATAAATGGATACCAGCTCAGAAAATGTTAAGTCTCAGTCACTTAATCGCAGGAATCTCGATGATAGCTGCAGGTTTTTATGGGATGACTGCAGGTGCTGATGTTCAATATAGTACACTATTTGCTTTATATACATTAAGTGTAGCTTTCTATATGCCAACGATATCATTATCCAACTCCGTAGCATATACTGCTTTAGATACTGCACATTTAGATACTGTAAAAACTTTTCCTCCTATCAGAATATGGGGAACTATTGGCTTCATAGTATCTATGTGGGCTACAGATTTACTTGGATTCCAAGGTAATTCTAAACAATATATACTTTGCGGAGGCTTGAGTTTAATTCTAGCCCTATATTCTCTGACACTTACTAATTGTCCAATAGATAAAAATCAAGGCAAAAAATCTTTTGCAGAAGCATTTGGACTTAAAGCCTTTACGTTATTTAAAAGTAAAAAAATGGCGATATTCTTTATATTCTCTATGCTATTAGGCGTTTCGCTTCAAATAACCAACGGATTCGCTAGTCCATATTTAGGAGACTTTGGTAATATCACGAAATATGCTGGCACTTTCGGAGTAGAACATTCAAATATATTAATATCACTTTCTCAGATATCTGAAACACTTTGTATCCTTCTTATTCCATTCTTCCTGAAACGTTATGGAATTAAAATCGTAATGTTAATATCAATGTTCGCATGGGTACTTAGATTTGGACTTTTAGGAGTAGGAAATCCAAAAGAATTAGTTTGGTGCTTCGTTCTATCAATGATAGTATATGGTGTAGCATTTGACTTTTTTAATATTTCCGGCTCATTATATGTCAATGAAAACACTGATACTAAAATACGTTCTAGCGCTCAAGGATTATTCATGTTAATGACTAACGGCTTTGGTGCTACTATAGGTGCTAAAGGAGCACAAATCATTGTTAACCACCTGGTTAATCCTTATAAAGACGATATTTTAGCTAAAATGGCAGGCTGGGCACACGCATGGTACGTATTTGCAGGATATGCATTAGTAGTCGCAGTTTTATTCTGGATACTATTTAAATATAAACATACACCTGAAAAGAAAATAGCATAATATTATATGGCAATGGCTCTGCCGATTATGTGCAGAGCATCATTGCTAATATACTCGCGTTAAACCCTATCGAATAACTTTTACGCTTCCATCTAAATCAATCTTAACGATTGATGAAGATTTATGAGATGATTTTGATTCTAAATCTTTAGGTGCTACCCAATCAACCTGTTTTAAAATTTCTTCTGAAATTTCAGAAAATTTCAGAGCAGAAGCTTCACCAGATATATTGGCTGAGGTAGATACTATAGGTTTTCTATACTTTCTTATTAAACGAGTGCAGAATGGTTCATACAGAGTGTTGTTCTTAAACGACCTAGATCTGTTAGCCACAGATTTCGCATTGCCATAAGAAACATCTTCATCGTCTTCAGGCTTATTATAATAAGGTATTCTGATCCCGACGCTGCCATCTTCTGCTATAACATTTGGTGCTAAATTTATGCCTTTAGGATATATTATAGTTAGAGGATTGCTCGTTATCTCTGCCATATCTACGGCCATTTCAGGGATTTTATCTACATAATGGCAGATCATATCCATATCTGAGACTAATATTATCAGACTTTTAGAGTCAGCTCTTTTTTTAATTTTATATACTTTTTCGACAGCCTCCGCATTAGTCGCATCACAACCTATGCCCCAAATAGTATCTGTAGGATAAAGGATAATCCCTCCTGCTTTAAGAATCTCAATAGCTTCTTTTATAGCTTCATTCATGATATTTATTTTATATAAAAAGTAGTATGGACCGGATAATGGTCCGAATAATTTATTTTATCTGTTTCGTGATTTTTCACTTTAAAATCTGAAGGAATAAGAACATAATCTATTCTTAATAAAGGATAAAATCTATAATATGTAGAACTAAATCCTTTACCAGCCTCCATAAAAGTATCTATGCGACCTGTACTTAATTTATGATATGTATAAGACATTGGAGTATCATTAAAATCTCCACATATAATAGCTTGATAAGGGCAAGTATGTATATTTCCTAGAACCAAATTCGTCTGGCTAGCTCTTTTAATTGATCTCCCGAGCATACGATTATGTACATTATCTAACTCGTGTGATATACTATCATAATTACCACTCATTTTCTTAATAATTGATGAAAAAGACAGATTATAAGACTCTAAGTGACTGTTATAAAGACGTATAATCTTCCCCGATATCATTAAATCTGTGTAAATAGATAAATTAGTACTTTTCGGAAATGAGATACTCTCACCTCGTTTTATTGGATATTTGGAATATGTAATATTGCCTACATAAGTACTAGAATTCCATTTAATAAAATGATGATACTGATAAGGATATTCCTTAAATCTCATAATATTTTTAGCGGAATCTGAAGTTTGATATTCTTGCAGACAAACTATATCAGCATGGCTGTTTTTTATATAATTTCGTATTTTATTCAAAGATACTATAGAACTTGAGCCATCTCTATTAGCTTGAAAACGACCTACATTATAAGTTAAAAGTTCTATTTTTTCTCCTTCAAAAGTTAAATGCTCATTTTTATTATTGACCTTATAAAAATACTCTACGAAAAATAGAGTGGGAAGAAGAAATAATAATAAAGACCAAGCTGTTTTGGACTTGTTTAAAATAGAGCAGACAAATAAAGCTATATTTATTAACACTATTGGAATAAAAAATAGTCCGAATAGCATAGGAATACGAAAAATCGCAGGATTAATAAAGACAGCTATATAAGATAAGAAAAGCGAAGCGACAGATACTATTATAATAAGTCTATAAATAACTCTGAAAATAAAGAAAGGCTTTCTATCTTTAGACTGCTTTGAATTATATTTTCTGCGCTTTGCCATATTCTTTAATGATACATTCTATTCGTTTTCTTCCAATATAACATTAATAACCATCCAAATAAAGCTCCTCCTAAATGAGCGAAATGAGCTACATTACCTCCAATACCAGCTAGGCCGAAGAATAGTTCTATTCCAGCGAAGATTAATACGAAATATTTAGCTTTTAATGAGACAGGTGGAAAAATTAAAGTTAAAACATTATTAGGGAATAACATTCCATAAGCTATTAATAAACCAAAAATAGCTCCTGATGCTCCAACTGTCGGTATTGAATTCAATACAGCTAAAGCTTGTGGATCCATGCTACTAGCTTGAAGATACATTACCAATTCATGAAGTCCAGCTGCTCCTAATCCAGTTACGAAATAATATAATAAAAATTTATTACTTCCCCACATATTTTCAAGAATACATCCGAATAACCATAGAGTGTACATATTGAAAAATATATGGAAAAAATCACCATGCATAAATAAATGCGTTATGATTTGATAAGGATGAAAGAATGGAGATCCTACATAAAACAAGGACATGTATTCATACATTAAATTCCCTGTAAATTTGGTAAATATCCAAACTATTATATTTATAATTATAAGTCTTTTAACTACAGGTGTAGTCATTCTAGAAAAATTTTCGAGTAAAGCCATATTACATATATCGTTCTAATTCATTTATTGAAATTATCGTCATGCACTTTTTACCATCAGGAGCCCTGTCTGGTTCTCTGCATATGAATAAAGTATCTACCAATAATTGTGCCTCTATCAGATTTAAATTCTCAGAAGAAGATGAAGCACCACTTTTAGCCAATTTTCTAGCTACTTTTTCTCTTACACCTGCATTTTCCAAAGATTCGCCACTCATATCTGACAAAATGTCTATTAACTCATCGATACTTTTACTCACACTGTCATTTTCAGTAGTGAATCCCTCTGGCAAACCAAAAATTTCCACTTCATCATCATTCTCAGAAGGACGAATATCAAAACCTAGAAGTTTTAATTTTTGTGTGTCTGACATTAAAATTGAATATGCATTTTTCTCTAACTGTATCTTAATAGGAAATAAAGAAGTCTGAATAATAGGATTAAAATTATCAAGCGAGGCTAAAATCCTTTCATAAAAGATTCTTTCTTTAGACCTAGCAATATGAATCATCAATATACCTGATTTAACAGGTGTTATTATATATTTATTCTTTATGATTAGCAAATTTTTTGAATCCATTTTTTCCTCGAATATAGCACCGTAACCGTTCTCCATAGAAGTTAACGGATCTACGATATTATTAGCTGGTTGATAATTATGTATAAACAGTTCTTCTTCCTTAAATGGATTAAATAGGGGATCATAATCAACTTTTGGAGGCGGAACATACTGCCCTTTTTTTGGCAGCATTGGTATTTCAGGAGAACCTTCTGTATCAAAATCAATACTTGGTCCCAAAGCATTCATACCTATACCTTCGCGAACGGCAGAATGTAATATCTGAAAAATAGCAGACTCTTCTTCAAACTTCACCTCTGTTTTAGAAGGATGAATATTAAAATCTATAGTCTCGGGATTAGTCTCAAAATATATGTAATATGAAGGATTATAATCAGAAGGTATTAAATTTTCGTAAGCCTTTGTTACTGCTTTATGAAAATATGGACTTTTAAAAAAACGTCCATTCACGAAGAAAAATTGATGACCTAATCTCTTATGAGCATTCTCTGGTTTTCCTATAAAACCTGTTAATTTCACAATAGATGTTTCTACATTTATATCTACGATATTTTTAATAATATCCTTAGTTCCAACTGCCACTATTCGTTGTTTCAGATTAGGCACAGCAGGAAGTAAATAAACATTCTTTTTATTATGATTTAACATAAATTTTATATCATGATGACATAAAACTATTCTTACAAACTCTGTAACAATATGTCTAAATTCCGCAGCATCAGACCTTAAAAATTTTCTACGTGCAGGTATATTATAGAATATATTTCTAATAGAAATATTAGTTCCTACAGGACAAGAAATAGGTTCTTGTGAAACAAGTCCTGACTGACAATAAACTACCTCTGTACCTACCTCATCCTCCTTTCTTCTAGTTTTAATTGACACATCAGCTACTGCTGCTATCGAAGGTAAAGCCTCTCCTCTAAAACCATAAGAACGAATTTTATCTAAATCGTCAGCACTAGATATTTTAGAAGTAGCATGTCGAGCAAAACATAAAACAGCATCAGTCTCGGACATACCACTACCATCATCGATTACCTGAATAAGTGTTTTTCCTGAATCACTAATATTTACTACAATATTTGAGGCTCCTGCATCAATAGCATTTTCAATTAACTCTTTTAAAGCAGAAGCAGGTCTTTGAACTACTTCACCTGCGGCTATTAAATTTGAAATTTGGGGTGGAAGTATTTTAAGCATGGGTTAATTTACATTATACTGAATAGATATGCTGCATTACGAAAGAAATACCATATAAGGCCAAACAGGACTAATAAAGATATCGCTTTAACGATAGACATTAATCCATTTTTATCTTTATGCCAATAATCCTCACGTCGGTACTTTTTACTATTCTCGCGAATAATACTACCAGGCTTATAATCAGGATCATGCCATTCTCTCCCTTCACGAATAGCCTTCTCCATCTGAGCATTCTTCGCTACTTTTTCCCTTCTCTCTTTTTTCTCATCATAATACCTTGGTTCATAATGAAAAAATCTGTGACTAGGAGTATTAAAAAAATTCATAAATGCCATAACTTCTATTCTTTAATTAAATACAAAGATACAAATTTTAAAGCAGTAATATAGCAATTTTTTATTACTCCATAAAATAACTATATTTGAACGAAATAAAAAATTAGCACAAAATAATGTCAGACATTCGTATTGGTCAAGGATATGACGTACATAAACTCGCTGAAGGTGAGGCACTTATATTATGCGGAATTAAAATAGACTATCATAAAGGCACAATAGCACACTCAGATGGAGATGTCGCCATTCATGCTCTATGTGATGCTATTTTAGGAGCCCTAGCACTTGGTGATATAGGACAACACTTTCCTGACACTTCAGATAAATTCAAGAATATAGATAGCACCATACTGCTTACCGAAGTAATGAAAATGATTAACACCCATGGCTATATTCTAGGCAATGCAGACATCACTTTAGCACTAGAAGAACCAAAAATGAGACCATATATCATGGCAATGCGAGCTCGGTTAGCGCCATTATTGGGTACAGATATCAGTAGAATATCTATTAAAGCTACCACTACAGAACATCTAGGATTCACAGGCCGAGGCGAAGGTATCGCAGCCTATGCCTCCGTTTTATTATTAGAAAGACTTTAATAATAATACAAACATTCAACATATTTTAATAAAAAAATACAATTATATATTAGTATATATATAAGTAATGCATTATACTAAATATATAAATACAATCAAAGTAATAAATGCAAACAGTAGCCGTTATAATTCCAATATATAAAAAGGAATTAACTGAAAATGAACAAATATCTTTCAACAATATAACTTCAGTATTATATCAACATCCAATCATAGTTATAAAACCAGAAACATTGTCTTTAAATAGTTTATTATCTTCACATTCTAACATACATGTAGAATCATTTGATAATGCATATTTTAAAGGTCGAGGAGGTTATAATAGACTAATGATGGATTCTAAATTT
>Ga0172377_10003045_pt1 | contig 17185 bp, 11 predicted proteins | sample Pumphouse3metaG_FD_119749 | JGI IMG/M metagenome (GOLD analysis project Ga0172377, IMG submission 119749) | Leachate microbial communities from a municipal landfill in Southern Ontario, Canada - Pumphouse #3 metaG | ecosystem: Engineered > Solid waste > Landfill > Unclassified | place: Canada...
CCGACAGTGAAGTGGCCACCCAGGTGGATTTCGATTTCGGACGGCTGCGCAATGTGGGGCAGACCTCTTCAAACCTTGGCACCAACATCACCGTTCGCGGCCTCTTCAAAGCCGTGCCGGCCCGGCGGAAATTCCTGAAAAGCGCGCAGGCCGAGCTGCGCCACATCCTCAAATATATCCACTACCAGGCTGTGCTGCATCCCGGCATCGGCTTCAAGCTCTTCGTGGATGGCAACCAGAAGCTCTCCTTCGTGGTTTCAGAAAACCGGGAGCAGAGAATGGGAGAGGTGTTCGGCTCCGGGTTTTTCAACGACGACATCATTCCCATCAAAGCGGAAACGGAAGGCTACAGGCTGGAAGGCTACATCTTCGGCCTCGAGGACCGCAGCGACAAACTGGTGGACATGCGCTACAGCTTTATAAACGGGCGCTATATAACCGACAAGACGGTGAGGCACGCGATCAAAGCTGCCTACGAGCCCTTCGTGCTGAAAACCCGGGTTTGGCAAAAGGGCAGCACCCCGCCCTACGTCCTCTTCCTGGATATCCCGGCGGAGCAGATCGACGTCAACGTGCATCCCGCCAAGCAGGAAGTGCGCTTCCGGGAACAGCAGAAGGTCCATTCCCTGGTGTTTTTGACCCTCACGGAAGCCCTGAAAGCCTATGAACACCAGAAATTCGCCTCCGCCCGCGAGAAATTTGAGCATGCCAGACAGGTGGGCGAGGCCACTTTCGCCGAACGCACCATCTATGGCAACAAGGTGGATGTGCCCCGCTTCTCAGAATACAAGAAGGAATTCGGGAACCTCTACCAGGATGAGCTCTTTCCCAGACCAGAGGCGGAAGCGGAGCGGCCCCGAAAGATCGAGGTTCCACTGGTGGATGCTGATAAGCAAGACAGCGAAGAGCAGCTCGAGATCGCCGACAACCTGCCCAACGAATCTTTCCAATACCGGCTGCTGCTGCGCAACGAAGAGGATTACATCAATCCCTGGCAACTGCACAACACCTACATTTTCATCCAGGTGGAAGACGGTTTGGTGATCATCGACCAGCACGCCGCCCACGAGCGCATCATCTACGAAAAGCTGGTGCAGAGAGTGCAGGGAGCCCCGCCCGTGCGCCAGAAGCTGATCATACCGCTGGTGATCGACATCCCGCCGATCATCGCTTCCGAGATCCGGGAACTGGTGGAACAAAACCTCGAACTGCTGGAAAAGACCGGCTTTGTGTTGAAAAAATTCAGCGGCGACTCGCTGGTGATAGAAGAGATCCCGGCTGAGCTGGACGATTGGCAGGGCGGCAAGATCTTCATCGAGATCCTCAAGCAATTGGAAGAGGAGATTGAACTGAACTCCGATTTCCGGGAGTCCCTGGCCAAATCCATCGCCTGCAAAGCCGCCATAAAAGCGGGAAAGAAGCTTACCCGCAAGGAAATGCTGAATCTGATCAACCAGCTCTTCGCCTGCCAGATGCCCTATTTCTGTCCCCACGGCCGGCCCCTGATCCTGAAAATGACCCTGGCGGACTTCGAAAAGAGATTCAAACGCCAGCTATGATTTCTCTGGTCACGCTCGAAGGGCCCACCGCCTCCGGCAAATCTGAATTGGCCCTGCGCCTGGCTCTGGAACTGGGAACCGATATCATTTCCGCTGATTCACGCCAGGTTTACCGCTATCTGGACATCGGAACGGCCAAACCCTCCGCCGAAGCGCTGAAAGCGGTGAAGCACCATCTCGTTGACATCGTTGATCCCTCTGAAAGCTACAACGCGGGCAGATTTTGCGCCGATGCCGTGAAGATCATTGCCGAACTTGACGCTCAGGGCAAATTACCCCTTGTCTGCGGCGGGACGGGGCTCTACGTCGATGCCATCCTGCGCGGCTTGTTTCCCCAGATCGAGATCAGCACAGAACTTCGTGCGCTGCTGAGGCAACGCCTCGAACAAGAGGGGTTGGATGTTTTGTATCAAGAACTTGCCGGCCATGACCCGTTTTTTGCCTCCGGGATCAGTTCCAACGACAAGCAGCGGATCCTGAGGGGGCTGGAGGTTTTTCACGCCACCGGCCTTCCCATCAGTGAGCACTGGCGCCGGCAGGAAACGAAGCGCAGATTCACAGCCTTCCGCATCCTGATCGATCCGCCGCGGGAAATCCTCTATGAGCGGATCAATGCCCGGGTGATCAAGATGCTGGATGGCGGCCTTTTGGATGAGATCAGGCGGCTTATAGACCGGGGTTACGGTCCTGCTTCGCCGGGCTTGAACAGCGTGGGCTATAAAGAATACTTCCCACATTTGTCCGGGGAGGCTACCCTCGCGAAATGCGCTGCCCTGGCTGCCCAGCACACACGCAACTACGCCAAGCGGCAATGCACCTGGTACCGCAAACACAAGTTTGATTTGACATTGGGCTCCAATGAGTGTAATATATCAGGGATAGCCGGTCTTATTCGGGACTGGCAGAAATCTTTGAACTGAGGATTACATGCATCTGGTCGCAAAAGTCTTTGACCTGGAAATTTCTGAGGACGAGGTCCTCAACGAAAGCAAGAAGCTGATAGGGCAGGAAAGCTCGATGGCCTTGGCGCACGCGCTGAACAGGGTCATAGACCGCTATCTGCTGCTGCACCAAGCCTTGCAAGCCGGTTTTGGAGTAACGGAAGACGAGTTCGACAGTGCCCTGCTGGAAACCCTGGAGGATATCGAAGAAGCGCCCCAGGATGACGAGCAGACACGGCTGATGGAAAACCGCATCCGGCAACGCATCGTGATCCGCAAATATGTGGAACAGGTGATCTCCCACGATTATCTCATCGCCGATGAGCAACTGCTGGCTTTTTACCAGGACCAGGAAGAGGTGTTTTTCGCCCCTGAAGCAGTGCGCGCCTCGCATATCCTCTTCCGGCTGGACGAACCCGAGGCAGAGAGCAAAGCCAGGGCCCTGCGTGCCAGGATCCATACCGCGGATGATTTCATCAACGTTTGCCCGAACCATTCGCAGTGCCCATCCGGAGCGCGTTGCGGCGATCTGGGCTGGTTCCCCCGGGGCCGCATGATCAAGGAAATTGAAGACACCGCTTTCGCCCTCGAGCCTGGGCAGATCAGCGAAGTATTCAAAACCCGCTACGGCTATCACATTTTGCTGGTCACAGACCGCAAAACCCGCCAACGGGTGCCGTTCGAAGAGATCAAGGACAGCCTCAAAGCCAGGCTTATCCAGCTGGAAAAGGAATTCTTCCTCGTTCGCCACGTTACAGACCTCCGCCGCGACAACCAGAAACAGATCCAGATCTTTGATCCCAGGTTCTGCCTTTAAACCTGCTCTTTTTTCCCCTCCACCAAAGCCAGGATCTCCCGCTTCAGTTCCAGCAACTCCTTAGCCCGTGATTCCCGGTTCGGATCCAGTGTAAAACTGGCCACGAATCTCCCCGGCCGGCGCTTCATCACCAGGATCTCATCCCCCAACTTCATGGCCTCGTCAATATCGTGAGTGACCAATATAATGCTTAACTTTAATTCAGTTGCAATAACTTTAAGCCAATTTTGCAGTTGTAGCCTTGTAATGGCATCCAGACTGGCAAACGGCTCGTCGAGCAGCAGCAGTTCGGTATCCATCATGCAGGTTCGCAGGAAAGCGGCTCTCTGGCGCAATCCGCCGCTGAGCTGGTAGGGCAGATGATCTGAGTGTTCCTTCAGTCCGAATATCGGCAACAGCTCTTGAACCCGCTGTTTGGCAGCTTTTACGTCCTTGCCCTTGATCCGAACTGGTATCAGAACGTTCTCCGTAACGTTCAGCCAGGGGAACAGCAGGTCGTCCTGGGGCATATAACCCAGCAGGCCGCTTTGTCCGGTTATCTCCCTGCCCTGGTAAAAGATAGCTCCGGAATCCGGCCTGGTGATCCCGGCCAGAAGTTCCAGCAAGGTACTCTTGCCGCAGCCGCTGCTTCCCACCACGCACACAAAACTTTGAGCCCGCATCTCCAGGTCCACGTTCTGAAGTATCAGTTGGGGCTGGCCGTGCAGCAGAAAGGACTTGCTCAGTTGGCGGGCTGAGAGGATCGGCTGCATCAGGGCAAATACTCGTTGGTGAAGGCGGAAAGCGCTTCCACCCCAATGCGGATGATGCGTTTGCGGTGCATCCAATCGGCAAAGTTCTTCCACACTTCGGGATTCTGCTGGCCCCAGCGCGGGGCGTCGGCTCTGAATTCCTCGCTCAGATAATCCAGGCTTGCTTTCACCAGATCGGGATCGAGTTCCGGCACCGCTGCGGACATCAGTTCAGCGGATTTGGCCGGGTCCTTGATGCAATGTTCGTAACCTTGGGAAGTGGCGGCCAGGAATCTTTTCATCAGCTCAGGTTCTGAATTGGCCAGCAGATCGTTGGTGATCAGCACAGGGGTGTAAAAATCGAACACGGGATCCAAGGTTCTGGCCGGAATGAAGTTGATCTCTATGCCTTTCAGCTTCGCCTGCACGCCGTCCCAGCCATAGTAGATCCAGGCGAAATCCACGTCTTTGCCGATGGTGGAAAAAAAGTCGTAAACTCCGGAGACCACCTCGATTCTGTCGAAAACCGCTTCGCTGCTTTGGGCCACCTGCTTCAGGATCTCCAGTTCCGAAGGCCAGCCGGAACTTCCGTATCTCCTGCCCGTAAAATCTTTGGGGGATGTTATATTGGCCTCTTTCAGCGAAGCGAAGCCGGAGGTGTTGTGCTGGATCACGGCCGCGATGGATTTGACCGGGATGCTCTGTGAACGAGCTATGGTAACGCTTTCCTGGTAGCTGAAGCCAAATTCCGCCTGATTTGAGGCAACTATCTTTTCCGCGGTGTTTTCGCCGGGCTGAATGATCTCCACCTCCAAACCCTGCTCTTTATAGTAACCCAGTTCGCGGGCCACGTAAACCCCAGCGTGGTTTGTGTTTGGCGTCCAGTCCAGCACCACCCGGATCTTCTGTAAGGGGGTATCTTCAGCGTCTTTCTTGCAGCCGGCGCTGCCGACCAGCAGCAGACAGGCAGTTAAAACCAGTATAATGCTTATGTATTTCAATTTTTTACTCCATAAGATATTATCCAAAGCTTAAGCTCTGGGATGATACATTCTATGTGTTTCAAGCAGATAACGAGTATCGACATGGGTGTATATCTGGGTGGTGTTGAGGCTGGAATGCCCCAGCAGCACCTGCACGATACGCAGGTTCACGCCGCCTTCCAGAAGGTGGGTGGCAAAGGAATGGCGGAAAGTGTGGGGCGTGATCTCCTGCTTGATCCCGGCTTCCAGGGCGGCTTGGCGCAGGATCTTCCAAAAGCCCATACGGGTGAGCTTTGCCCCTCGGTTGTTGAGAAAAAGCACATCGCTGGGTGCGGATTTCATAAGGGCGGGGCGGGTTTGGGCCAGATAGTTCTGCAGGATCTGCGAAACGCTTTCCACAAAAGGGACAAAGCGCTGTTTCGAGCCCTTGCCTCGCACCAGGATCACGCTTTCTGGAAAGTTGAGGTCGTGAGTGGTGAGTCCCAGCAGTTCGGAGATCCGAAGGCCTGTGCAGTAGAGGAGTTCCAGCATGGCTTTGTTACGCCGCTGCAGCACGCTGTCCTGCGGCAATCCGTCCAGGAACGCCAGCATGGTCTCCACATCCAGAAAGTCTGGCAGATGCTGGCTTAGCTTGATTTTCGGCACTTGGTCGAAATCGAGGTTAAGGCTGGGATCGTTGTCCGCCAGAAAGCCGAAAAACTGCTTCAGGGCAACCCTTTTACGGGCCACGGAAGTGTTCACAAGGCCCGCATCCAGCAGCTCGGCCAGGTATCTGCCCACATGCCTGGCTTGGTATTGCTTGATCGGCAGGGTCTTCCAGCCCAGAAAGTCAATAATGTCCCGGCGGTAGCTTTCCACACTGTTTGCGGCCATGCCTTTTTCCACCCTGATGTAATAGACGAAACCGTTAAGCAGGCTGATCAGGCTGGGGCTGAGCTCAATCTCCGGCTTGGTAGTTGGGCGATTCCTTGGTGATGTTGACATCGTGGGGATGGGATTCTTTGAGCCCGGCACCGCTGATCTCGATGAATTCGGCTTTTTCGCGCAGAGCCTGCAGGTTTTCAGCGCCGCAATAGCCCATTCCGGAGCGCAGGCCTCCGGTGAGTTGATAGACAAAATCTTTCAGCGGACCTTTGTAAGGCACCATGCCTTCGATGCCTTCCGCCACCAGTTTATGTTCTTCGGCCCCTTCCTGGAAATAGCGGTCGCTGCTGCCTTTGCGCATAGCTCCAATGGAGCCCATGCCGCGGTAGCTCTTGAAGCGGCGCCCGTTGTAGATGATGTATTCGCCTGGGCTTTCGTCTGTGCCGGCCAGCAGGGAGCCGATCATCACGGCATCAGCGCCTCCGGCCAGGGCTTTCACGATGTCTCCTGAATACTTGATCCCGCCGTCCGCGATCAGCGGTATGCCAGCTTTGGAAGCTATCTCGGCGCAGTCCATGATGGCGGAAAGCTGCGGCACCCCGATTCCAGCGATCACCCGCGTGGTGCAGATGGAACCGGGTCCGATTCCGACCTTGATGGCGTCCGCCCCGCTGTCGATGAGGAATTGGGCGGCCTTTGCAGTGGCGATGTTGCCGGCCAGGACCTCCACCCGGCAGGCGGCTTTCACTTTTTTCAATGCGGCGCGGATATTAGCCTGGTGGCCGTGGGCGGTATCGATCACCAAGAGGTTCACACCTTGTGTTTCCAGTTCCTGCGCCCGTTCCAGATAATCCCCCGTCACCCCCACGGCAGCGCCCACCAACAGACGGTTTTTGGGGTCCTGCACCGCGTTCGGATAGCTGATTCTCTTCAGGATGTCGCGTACGGTCAGCATACCGGCCAGGCGAAAATCGGAGGTCACGATCAGGAGCTTTTCGATCCGGTGTTTTTGCAGCAGGGCCACGCAGTCTTCGCTGGAAGTGCCTTCCGGCGCCGTGATCAGCCTTTCCCTGGGTGTCATCAGATCTTTCACCGCTCGTTTGCCATCGGTTTCGAAGCGGATGTCCCGGCTGGTCAGAATGCCCACTAAACGGCCTTTTTCCACCACGGGGAAGCCGCCGATCTGGTGCTGCTCGCGGATCTGCCGAACCTTGGCCAGGGTGTCGTTCGGAGCCAGGGTGTAGGGACTGGTGATGAGGCCGCTTTCCGCCCGCTTTACCCGGCGCACTTCCTCTGCCTGTTTATCTATGGAGAGGTTTTTGTGGATGATGCCGAGTCCGCCTTCGCGGGCCATCGCGATCGCCATACCCGATTCCGTTACCGTATCCATCGCCGCGCTCACGAGAGGTATTTTCAGGTTGAGCCCGGCAGTGATCTGCGTATGGAGGGAAACTGAAGCCGGCAGCACTTTGGAATGCTTCGGCACCAGCAGAACATCATCAAAAGTGTAGGTTTTGCGGATCGTTTTTTTCATCATAAGCTCCCTTGATTAGCCAAAAAAAGTTCTTCCCCCAGAATGTCAAGCACTTTGCCGGGACCCGCTTGAATCGAGGTTGCTTCCTCAGCTTTGCCGCCCCGCGAAGGAAAAAAGTCTTGACTTAATTCTGCCTTGCTCAAGAGGGTGGAACATCCACAAGAAAGTAACTTAACAGGGATGAAAGCATGAAAAGATATATTGTGGCAGTTGGGTTGTGCCTGCTGGTGGCGCTGCTTCCGGCGATCAGCGTTGAAACCGCGTCGCTTCGGAATTTCCTATTTGGCAGCGAACCTGCCTGCGCCTACGACAATTGGATCTCGCATCTGGCTGAGGGGATAGCCAGCCCGAACTACAACCTCTACGGCCCTTACGACGTCCAGACCAACGGTTTTGGCGATTTTCGCCTGCCCACGGCCACAGACCTGATCTACTGGAACAACATGATGGATCTCTTTGTGGCGGAGGATTTCGACGGAGCCCAGGGAGTACTTACAGCGAACGCTGCCCCCTTTGAGATAGTCCAATTCAACGACACGGACACCGGCCGCAGTTACTATATGCTCCGCGAGATCCCCAACCTCAGCTACTTCGATGATAACGGCACCATGGCCGAATACGACGATGAATGGGGCGCTTTCACCTACGGCTGGGGGCTTTTCATCTACAATCCCCAGGGCAGCAAACCCATCATCATCACCGTTCCGCATCCCTGCGACGACTTTCCCACCCCCGCCATCGGTTACGAAGCCCTGAATGCCTGGAACGCCCGCTATCTGCTGATCAACGGCGCCGGACGCGAGGTCCGCTGGACCAACGATGGCAGCTACACCAATTCCAAATCCCTCTCCGATGCTTTGCGTAATCCGGTTCATCCCTTCAACACGGTCTATAAAAAGTTCGCGGACACCATCCGTGACCAATTTGGGATCCGGGAGTTCTCTACCCAGATCCATTCTTACGATTGGAATCGCCATCAGGGCTACGCCAACTGCCAGATCTCGGCCGGAAATCCGCGTCCCTGCCCCAATCTGCCCATCCGCGACCTTTCCCCCCTCAAGCGCGACCTCATCAATGCCGGCCAGCATCTGATGATTCCCGCGAACACCGTCGGCATCCACCGGGATGTATATTTGAATGACTTTTACAGCGTGAACTACAGCACCCACGATTTCACTTTTTCGGACGGCGATAATACCTATCCCGTGAACGATCAGGTGGATCTTCCCGCCTATACCCAAAACCAGCACATGCTCTACACCCAGGCCGGCACAACGGATTACGATGTTTATGAGCCTTTCTTCCATCTGGAAATGGACGAACTGCCGAATTGCTATGAGGAAACGGATAACGCCTATCATTGGTTTTACGGCTGGGACGTTGCCAGCCAGACTTGGGATATGGATGGCCTCTTCAACCATTTCATTGATTATTACGGCCGCTGGGTGCATCAGCTGGAGCCCGTTCTGGTGGATATGTTCGCCATGAACGACGACCAGACTCCGCCGGCGCCGCAAAACCTGGCTGGGCACAACCAGTCCCTGAACGGCGTGACCCTCAGCTGGGCCAAGAGCTCCGGCTTCGATTTCGACAGCTACGAGATCCTCTACGCCACTGAACCGATCGGCACGGACAATTTCCAGATCTTCAGCCGCACCAACAACAATTTCCTCGCTTCTCCGGATTGCGAGATGATCACAGTCACCAATCTGGCCAATTCCAACCCCTATTACTTCAAGATCCGCGCCCGCGACAAGAACAACAACTACTCCGATCTCTCCAACGAGGTGAACACCATCCTCGCGCCGGCCAACGTGACCTCTTTATATGCCTTCGGGCTCGACAACACTGTCCGCCTCTACTGGCAGGTGAACGGCCAGACCAACAACCAGGGCTTCAAGATCTACCGCCGGGACGCAGCCAGCAACTTCACGCTGGTGGATTCCTGGCTCACCAATCCGGACCTGTCCAACTCCACCGCCTACAGCTTTGAGTGGTGGGACCTCACAGCGGTCAACGGCAACCAATACACCTACAAGATCAGCAGCACCAACACCCAGGATATCGAGTTCTTTTACAACTATCCCGCGTCGGCGGAACCCCGGGCCATCCACACCATCACCATCAGCAATATCCCGGGGACCCTCTCCGACCAGGTCTTTTTCAGCGCCAATCCCTTCGCCACCGATGGCAACGATTACTACTGGGATACCACCAAAGCCGGCCCCAGCGATACACCTTACGTCTGGAACGCCTTCTACGAACAGTATTGGAGCTCCGGCGGCACCAACCTCACCCGGGAAGTGAAGGGCGATTTTGACCCCGCCCACCAGATCAAAACCTGGGTGCTCCGCACTCGCAGCGATCAGCTGGAAACCCTGAACATCAGCGCCACGGGTGGCTTTAACCGGGAGGAAAAGCTCTATCTGCAGGATGGCGGCGCATACCACAATCTGCTCGCGGGACCCTACCAATTCACGAACTCCAATGCCAACGCCCGCTCCATGATCCTGCACTGGGGGAACATGCAGCCCAAGGTGACCGTTTCCGCGCTGGAAAACATGGTTTACCAGGGTGGCAGCACGATCAATTTTGCCTGGAATTACCAGTATCCCTTCCTCATCGACCACGTAGAGATCTCCGTCATCAATGCCAGCGACAGCCTGCTGCTGACCGATACCGTGCCGCCCACCCAATACAGCTTTTCCTGGATGGTGCCCTCAAACGTCAACGAGATGCAGGATTGCCGCTTTGTGGCAGATGTTGTGGCCGTGGATGGGGTCCGCAGCAGATTTGAATCTTCCTACCGTTTCGCGCTGCTGCCATTCATGAACCTGGCCTACAACGAACCCGGCCTCAAAATGCGCTCCAACCCCTGGCTGAACACCGATCTCAGCTTCGATCAGGTCTTCGGTCCGGCGATCGCCTATCAGATGACTCCCGACGGCGGCTGGGGCATGGTGGAAGATTACGATTTCGGCACTGCCTACTGGGTGAACAGCAACGATATCAGTTTCTACAGCAACACCGCCCCTCTCCAGGGCGGAACCTGGTTCTTCGACCTGATCCCCGGCTGGAATTTCATCCCCAACCCCCATCTCTGCGCCTATGACCTCGAAGACCTCAGTTTCACCCTGGCCGGCCAACTGTACCGTTTCAGCGAAATGATCTCCCAGGAACTGGTCTCGCCCGCCGTCTTTGTCTGGCGCGGAACTGATTATGAAAAGGTAAGCCGGATCGAGCCCTGGGAGGCTTTCCTGCTCTATTACAACGGCTCCAGCGACCTGCTGCCGCAGATCCGCTTCCAGCCTTTCTTCAACGGACCCCAACTGCAGGCTCCGCCGCCCGCCTTCAAACTGCGCATGGAACTTGCGGGAGCCCATCCCGCCTGGATCGAGCTTGGCCTGCATCCCCTGGCCTCGGATGCGGTGGATTTCCGTTTCGACCATCCCCGCGCGCCCTACCCTCCCATCCCGAATGGATCAGCGATCTGGCTGCATCAAGCCGCCGATCCCAGCGCCGCTTGGAACCTCTGCAGCGAATACCGCGCTCCCTTCAGCGAACCAGAACAGGCCGAATTCTATGACCTCCGCCTCCACGCGGGTACAGACGCGCCGCGGGAACTTAGCTTCACCACCGAAGGCGCCGGCGACCAGTGGCAGATCCTGCTGATGCTAAACGATGTGCCTTACTATCTGGACGGCCAGGATACGATAACCTGGCTGCCTCCGGCAGTGGGAACCTACGAAGGCTACATCCGGGTCAGCAACTACCAGGTGGCTCTCCAGGACCTGGTCCAGCACCCAATCTCCGCCCTCTCGGCCTATCCCAATCCCTTCAACCCTGATGTGAGCATCGCTTTCAACCTGGCCCTCAGCAATGACGTGAGCGTGGATGTCTTCAATATCCGCGGCCAGAAAGTGCGCTCCCTCTACCGGGGCAAACTCGCCGGCGGCAATCACAGCCTGCGCTGGGACGGACGCGACGATAGCGGACGGGGTGTGGCCAGCGGGGTGTATTTTGCCAGGGTTCAGACCAAGGAAGAAAGTAAGACCATCCGGATGATGCTGATGAAATAAGGCTCTCTTGCAAATCGAGTGGGTAAGCCCGGAGGGCGACATTCTATAGCGAGGGTGTGAAGTGACCGGGGCCCCGCGGAGGAGCGAAGCGATGCCGTGGGGGTGGGAACGAAACCCCTCGTAAAAGGAGTTAACGAAGAATTGAGCCCCTTGCGGGCGACAGAACCGCGGATATTGATTTCTGTCGCCCACAAGGGGCTTTCATATTGTTGCTGCTCTTGTTTTACGAGGGGCTCCGCTTCGCTGCGCTCCCTCGCTATGATTTGTCGCCCTCCGGGCTGAAAAACACCGAATGACCCACTCGATTTGAAAGAGAGCCCGGATCGTCCTCCCAAGGGCCAAGCCTGGGCGTGGATCCACAGAGGATCAGTGCGGCCGTTTTCTCAGGAAAAGCAGGATGCAGGCCAGGATGATGGTTCCGGCTCCGGACAGGATGCCGGCCAGCAGCAGCGGCGGGGTGTAGCTTTTACCGAGGGAATGCATCCAGGTTCCCAGCGGGATGGCCAGCGCGCCGAAACCGTAAGCCGAAAAGAGCAGGCCATAGTTCATGCCCAGGTGGCTGACGCCAAAAAACTCCGAAGTAAGTACCGGAAAGAGGGCAAGGGTTACCCCGATCCCAATCCCGAGGATAACCCCGGCAGCGCTCAGCAAAGGCAGGGTGTTGATGTAAAAGGGCAGCACCAGATACACCGCGGTCTGCAGTGTGTAAACGATCAGCATCAGCTGCAGCGAGCCGATCCGATCGGATAGAAATCCCGCCATTGGCCGGCTCAGGCCGTTCGTGAGGGCAAAAAAGGAAAGCGGAATGGCTGCCTGGGCGGCAGTTAGATTGAGGGCTTCCCGGCCAAAGGAGGGCAGGATCCCGATCAGCATCAGGCTGCCGAAAACCACGAATAAAAAAGACAGCCAGGTGAACCAGAACAGCTTCTCGCGCAGCATCTGCCGGGGTCTAACGTCTTCCATGATGCTGCTGGTGTGCCCTGTGAGGTGCATTGTTCCGAACAGGTGGGTGAACCAGTCGTCCTCCGGGAAGCGGACCAGGTTTGAGCTGATCCAGGTGATCACAAAAGTGATGCCTCCGATCAGCAGAAAGGTGCCCGCGATCCCCAGATAGGGGAGGGCGACCCTCGCTTTGAATGGCGCGAAAAAGGTTGAGGCGAGGCCAAAGCCCATCACCCCCAAAGACACTGCCAGCCCGGGTTTGTCCGGAAACCAGCGCCGGATGGCGGGGGCAATACAGGAATAGGTGACCCCGCAGGAAATTCCGCCCAGAACGCCGTAGGAAAACACCAGCCACCATTTGTTGGTGGTGAAATGGACGAAAGCGCTCAGAACGTAGGCCAGCAGGAAGAGGAAAGCCCCGAGCCGGATCTGTTTTTTAAGGCCGATCTTTTCCTGCATCCTGCCGCCCGGGATCATCATGATGGCAAAGACCACCATGAAAACCGATAAAGGCAGGGTGGCGTCGCTTTTGGTCCAGCCGAATTGCGTTTGCATCGGCTCTACAAACACCCCCCAGGAATAAGAAAGTCCTCCGACCATGGCCAGCAAAAATCCACCCAAAACAACGATCCAGCGTTGTTTCCAGGGCGATCTTTCGCTGGCCTTGGTCATGGCGCTTCCCCAGTATGCAGCTGTTCCGGCGCGCGGAGAACTTGGCGGGCTGCGTTCAAGCCCATATCTCTTGATCTTTTCGCTCTAATGATAATGAGCTCCAGGATCAGTTCAGTTCATTGCTTCAGTGGTCCCGTCACCCTTGTTTGTCAGGATCGACGGCGTCTTTAACCTCGTCCGCGGCTTTGGCGGCTTTGTCTTTGGCTTCCTCGGCTAGTTTGTCGATCTTGGCGTCGGCTTCTTTCACCTCGTCATCGGCCTTGTCAACCGCATCATCGGCTTTGTTCCTGGCTTTGTCCACCAGGTCGTCGATCTTGTCGTCAGCTTTTTCCACTGTGTCTTTCACTTTTCCCACAGCATCGCCGAACTTGTCTTTGGCGCTGTCGGCGAATTTGTCGAATTTGCCGTCCAGATCGGCTTTTTCCACGCTGTCTTTCACCTTGTCATAAGCGCCGCCAACCGCTCCGGCAACTCCGGCTCCGGCGGTGGTTACGCTGTCCTTGGCTTTGTCGAAGGCGTCTTCCATCTTGTCGGGGATCACGTTTGAGATCTGCTCTCTGGTGAGAACGGGTTTGTCCCTGCCAGCCAGGAAAGCCAGCACGCCCGCGACCAGGAAGGATAGCAGGCTCAGCCAGTAGCCGAACTGCGTGCTCACCTTGATCATGGCTACTTCTTCAGCGGATTCGAAGATCTGGTTTTTCACCGCGCCGGGCAGGAAGATCAGGGAAATGAAACCGATGATCGCGGCCACCAGGGGCATGATGAAGGCCTTTTTGTCCAGGATCAGCGCGGTTATCAAACCGGCCAGGGCGGCCAAAACTGCCAGGATGCCCCAAAAACTGGCTTTCAGTTTTTTGGAGTCGTCCTCTTCAACAGCCTCTTCTTCCTCCATATCCTGGGGAGTTTCTTCACCCATCAGATCCTGCGCGTCTTCGGCAATATCCTGGAGGCCTTGCAGGCCCTGGGTCATGTCATCCAAACCTTCTTCCAGGGCTGCGCTGGTTTTAACCTGGCCTCCGAAGGCTGCTTTGTAGCCGGTGATGGTGGCCACTTTCTGGTTGTTGCAAGTAACCACCATGAACGGCAGCAGGAAAGCGAGCAATACAATGGCGAAAAAGATACCTGATATTTTCACGATATCCTCCCTTATTTTTTATTGATTTCAACTCTATCGGTGAGGGATGATATTGTCAAGAGAAAAATCCACTGCAGCTTATTCTCTCATACGATTCTGAACATGGCAAGGGCCAAAATAAATCTTGACCAAACCGGCGCGGCTTCTTTAGTGGCGGCATGAAAAAGATCATCCACGTTGATATGGACGCCTATTTTGCCGCGATCGAGATCCGCGAGGATCCTTCCCTGAAGGGGAAATGCGTGATCGTGGGCGGCAGTCCCAACGGCCGGGGTGTGGTTTCCACCTGTTCCTACGAGGCCCGCAAATTCGGCGTCCACAGCGGCATGAGCTCGCACCAGGCCTGGAAACTCTGCCCCCAGGGGATCTTTGTGCACAGCCATTTCAAACTCTATAAAGAGATCTCGGAGCAGATCCGCGCCATCTTTCACCACTACACCGATCTGGTGGAACCGCTTTCCCTGGACGAGGCCTATCTGGATGTAAGCCAAAACAAAGCGGACGAGCCGGACCCGGTGGAGATCGCCCGGCAGATCAAAGCTGAGATCCTGGCCACGACCCGGTTGACCTGCTCAGCCGGGGTTTCCTACAACAAATTCCTCGCCAAGATCGGCTCGGACCTGCAAAAACCGGACGGGCTCTGCGTGATCACCCCGGAAAACGCGCAGGAGATCCTCTTCGGCCTGCCGATCGAAAAATTCCACGGCATCGGCCGGGTGACAGCAGCCCGCATGAACAAGATGGGCATCCATACCGGGGAGGACCTGCACCGGCAGGAGATGCTGGACCTGATCCGCGTTTTTGGCAAGGCGGGGCTCTACTATTATCAGGTGGTGCGCGGGATCGACAACCGGGAAGTGATCACCGAAAGCGACCCCAAATCAATAAGTTGCGAAAGCACCTTCCACACCGATCTTGGAGAGATCGATGAACTGCTGGAGGAATTGCGGGACCTGGTGGACAGACTGGTGAACCGGATGGCCTTTCGCGATATCCAGGCCAGGAATGTGATCATCAAGATCAAATACGACAATTTTGCCTGCATCACCCGCTCCTGCCCGCTGCCGGAGATCAGTTCCGACAAGGCAATCCTTTTCGAATACGCGCAGAAATTGCTGGTGGCAAATTGGGACGAAGGACGCAGGATCAGGCTTTTGGGCGTGGGCGTGGGCAAACTGGACCTGGGTGAGCAGGGCGGCTGCGAGCAGCTGGAACTGCCGGTCTGATCTCCGTTAACGCAGAAATATCCGAACTCAGCGGGCTTGAGCGCTGAAATCCTCTGTTGAATCCCGGACCGCAGATCTGGCGGAAAGACCAACAGCCATCAATCGGATCCGTGTTCCTTGAGTTCTTCCAGTGAGACGGGCTCGATCTCCCGTAAACTCTTGATCAGGTTCAGGGTGCTTTCATCGGGAGCGAAGGGCAGCGCCAAAAGGTCGGTAACATCGGTGAATTCAACTCCCGGCAACTGGAAGACTATGTCCCATTTGCTCACGATGATGTCAACTCCAGCCTGTTTCGCGATCTCCGGGATCCGGTCCTTGATCCGGGCCAGGATGTCATCCACAGGCCAGGTGCTGAAGCCCTGTTTGTGGAGCAGATCCTGTAAGGCGGGGCCCAGAGTTTCCAATTCTGTAACGCGTTTTTCGTTCCCTTCGGCTTTGGCTTGGGCAAGTTCAGTTCTCAAGTCCTTGATGTACTGATTGAACTCTTCCGACCGGGCGTAGGCCATGGCGATGGCCCGGGAATCAAAGATACCCACGCGTACTTGTGCACCGAAAGCATTTTCGTCTGCAGGCTGGCCGGTTAATGGGGCGACAACTGCCAATCCTGACACCACGAGGACCAGGGCTAATGCCAAACTTGATTTTCTCATCGCTGAACCTCCTTTGTTGATGATTACATGAGCTCAGGCGGGGCAAGGTAAAAAGCAGTTAGCTGCCCTAACCACCCTGTCTCGCTTCAATGCCAATCGTTACAGCGTAGATTATTCTGTCAAGAGAAATGATGAACAAGGTCCACGCCATATCACATAAATCTATATTAAATCGCATTTTATTTTATGCAATATCTTGGCTCTGAGTCCAACCGAACTGCTGCCACCATATCTGGCTCCTGCGATCAATACGGTATTAATACGGGATCAATACGGATTTCATCCGTATTGATCCCGTATTTATCCCGTAATGATAATGGGAGCCAGCCGGGGTTTTTAAGGATTTTTCCCAAAACAAAGCATAAAGTGAAAATGCAAGTAATATCATTTCGTTGCAAATTGCTGTTTTTTTGAAATCCCCAGTATCATCCTTTATGCAAATTGATGTCTAAAAAACCTTCGTTTTTTAGACAGTTGATTTGTGCTTTTCAGTCCTTTTTATATAAGGGCTTTCCAGGCTGTAGGAGTGTATAAATTTTGTGGAGCATAGAAAAAAATCTTGACATATATGCCTCGATATTATAGCTATGATTTTGTGGTAATCTTTTAGTCAACCAAGGATTTTTATGATTAGACCAACCGCGGGGGAAGCATTCTGCGTATTCTGTTCGGCCGTGTTTGCCTCTGGCGCATATTCGGGTTCGGTACACTATGTTGGGGCGAAGGTGAAAACGCATGGGCGTTTTGAAATGTAGCAACGCAGGAAAATCCCCTGATCTAAGCATCCTGAAAAGCCATGGGCGTAGGCGTCGGCAATATCCTGACAAATTCCACCATTCCGGATATTCAAATCTACCCTGTATAAAGGCAGTACGCAAAAGTTGTAGGCAGCTACAGAAAAGCGGTCAGCAATTTGGCCTTTCATGGATTAAGACCTTTGCGTAATACCAAAGAGTCCAGCTTTCCAGGATCTACTTTGTAGTTATCCACAATTTTTTCAAAAATTCTCAACATGAACCCTGAAAAAGCTCAGTTATCCACACATTTTGCGC
>Ga0172377_10003047_pt1 | contig 17173 bp, 15 predicted proteins | sample Pumphouse3metaG_FD_119749 | JGI IMG/M metagenome (GOLD analysis project Ga0172377, IMG submission 119749) | Leachate microbial communities from a municipal landfill in Southern Ontario, Canada - Pumphouse #3 metaG | ecosystem: Engineered > Solid waste > Landfill > Unclassified | place: Canada...
CTCGAACCGAAGGAAAGGCATTTCTTAAAGCCACTATACGTAATCCCATCGCTTCTATTTGAGTGATGAATTTGCGTAAAGCTTCAAGTTTTTCCCTATTGTGACAGTGACTAATAATTACAATGGGTTCTTTACGCCCCTTGTATTTTCCCATACTTTGTATCTTCGAAGCCAAAGTAGCGTCACTGTTATCCGGAACATCCAAAAAGATATCTCTTCGGGTGCTAAAGATCCCCAGATTTTTAGCGGCAGTATATACTGCGCTTTTTGAGGTAGTGGCACTATCAATAAAGAAAAGTCCTTTATTGGCCAAATGGCTGAGTACGGCAGTAATTGTAGGCAAACTGGCGGTGGTAGCACTGCCCATATGGTTATTGGCTGCAATCGCCATGGGCATTTGCTTGATGAAATTGTTTAAAACATCTTCAATATCTCTCTCTTGCATATTTTGAGAAATATACTTCTCACCCGGGCTAATACTACTATTTTCGGCTTCCATAGGGATGTGGATTATTACTTCATGCCCTTTTTGGCTTGCCAAATTAGCTGCAGTTTTGGTATGAGGAAGGTCTGGAAGTACTGCAAAAACGATCTCTTTGGGAAGATCGGCAAAATCCTCTAAAAGTTGCCCGGCACTATTGCCAAAATCGTCGATTATGATTACAACATCGGGCATATCATCAGATTTGCTCCAATTGTATTCATAGCTCATCAGATCAGTCTCTTGAAGGGTTTGACTTTCTTCCTCTGGTTCGTATATCTCTTCATTAGCCTCAAGAGGGGGAGGCACATTCACATCGCTGCTTTCTGGTTTGCTTTTGCAGCCCCACAATAAGAGTAATCCCAATAGGGGAATAATTAGTTTTTTTGCCATGTTACTTCATCCGCTATTTCAATACTTAATCTATCACATGTCCCGGCCATTACTTCCAATACATATTGATTTGGTTTTTCGGGGAATATTGGTTCTTCATTGTAGGGACTTGTATTTTTCGCAATGCTAATAATTTGATTGTGGTGGTCAATAAAGATCATATCCAAACTGAGGTATGTATCTTGCATCCAAAAGGAATGGTAATCTACATTGTTAAAAATGAACAGCATACCTTGATTATCTTCCATGTTTTCTCGGTATTTCAAGCCTTGCATCAGTTCCTTTTCTTTTTCGGCAATTTCAATGTCGAAAGAGGCTTTGAGATTGCCATCTAAACCTTTTATTTGCAGGGTTCCATCTTTTCTAAAGGAAGTAGAAGACTGAGCTTCTTGTTGGGGTATAGATTTTGGGCATCCCCCAAAAACAAGAATCAAGATTAGAACAACGGGAATATAGAGCTTATTTCTCATTTGCTTAGAACCATCTTTTTATTAATTGTACCCAAGGGCGTAATTAACTGGTAATAATAAATTCCAGAACTTACAAGCTGGTTGTGCTCATCTTTGCCATCCCAATTTGCAGTATGAACTCCAGCTGCCTTGTATGTATCCAAAATTTTCTTTACTAACTGACCCTTGGTGTTGTATATCGACAAAGTGATTAGGCTTCCTACAGGAAGGCTAAATCTTATTTGTGTATTGGGATTAAAAGGATTGGGATAATTCTGGTATAACATTGTATTGGCTTGAGGTGCCTGAATCTCATTTATGGATGCTGCTTCTACAGTTATAGCTGATAGATGTCCATTTATTTCTGTTAATACGATAAACTCCTCTGCCTCAGAATGAATCCGAAATGAAAGTTGTGCTGGAGATATTACATCGATGCGCGAATACTTGCCCTCGTCCATATGTTCAACTTCCATAAAAGCCGTATCTATAAAATATGAATATGCATAAGATACAGGGAAGGGAAACTCCCAATATTGGCTATGAATTAGAGATGGATCGGCAATATCAAAATTTAGTAAGCGGTATTCTGATTCGGGATCTTCTGAAACGGAATAGCTAAGCTCCGGTTCTGGAAGATCAAATGGTATTTGAGTTTGAGCAGGAAATCTAAAATTTGGATCTTGAGTGTAAAGGTAGATCTGATAGGCATCAATTGCGCGAATCCCATCAGTTTGGTCTACATCTGCACCGGGCATGTTCTCAACTTCAAGATAGTTTCCCACACAATGATCTAAAACGGAACTTACATCCATGCTAGTGATGACTCCATCGCCATCTGCGTCACCGAAAAGTATGTTGGCATTATTAGAACCCGAGACAACAAGGTCGTCAATGTAAATACCATCTTCATTTTCGAACCAATCGCTATGCAAGCGGAAGCGCAAATGAAGATTGGAGCCCACGAAGTTATCGAGGTTAAAGACTTGATTGGTCCAAGAAAACGCTTGTCCGGTAAATGAAGTGAGCTCACTCCAGTTTGTACCATCGGTTGACACCTCAACATAAACAAAGTCATAACCTTCTTCTAAATTCCATTTTGCCTTGAAGCTTAGAATCGGGTTTTGCACATTCTGCAATGAGATAGGATTTTGTAAGTGTATTTCTTTATTCCAATTGTTCCCATAGTTTCCAGAAGGTGAATCGGACAGTACGCCATTATTACCATCAAAAAGCAATGCCCAATTTGTGTCTCCAGTCCAATTGTTGAGATCACTTTCGAAATCATCGGAAAAAAGAGCTTCGCTAAGCACTATTGAAACATTGCCGCCCAACGTAGACTTTCGCAGACGCACCGGGGTATAGAAAGGGGGATTATCGGAGTTGTCGATTTGTAAAAGATAATGGCCTTCAAGAAGATTTGGAAAAATAAAACTTCCCTCGACATTAGCTTGTGCGCTTAATAGAGGTTCCGATAATATCTTTACTGTGGCGTTTGGTATAGGATATCCATCGCTATTGCGCACAATTCCCGCAAATGTCATCCATTCTGCTTGTTCTAAGCTTATATTGCAGGTTGTAAATCCTGTAGGGGGAACAGTTATATCAACAGTTTGTGGTAGATATCCTTGTGAAGATACCTCCAAGGTGTAGCTACCAGGCATGAGAATGCGGTGATAATCTCCCACAATGGGATCGTTGGTGATATCCTTGCCAGCATCAGATACTCTGATTACAGCAGGGATGGCCTCACCAGAGAAATTTGTAACAATTCCTTTTACTCCCTTTTGAGCGTATTCGATGTAAGATAACACCGATTCGCAGTTGTCTTCCCAAAAACCATCCAAAGTGTTAGCAGGAGGCCATTTGACATAGCTTATTTCTGCAGTAAGTTCAATATTACTGGTATAGGCATAATTCCAATCTTGCATACTGCCCTGTACTATATACCAAGTAGCGCCATTGGTAATGCCTTGGTCAAATTCTGTGCTATTGTACATTGGCATATTGTGCGAAGAATATGTTAGTGACATATCAATTAGTAGGTCATTATCTAAAGCAGGACTTATTGTGTAGTCCCAAGGATAGTTGATAACTAGCATTCCGCCGTGAAAGTTGATTCCAGAAACAAAATTATGCTCCGAACTAAAGTCCATCATAGCAATGGTTTCTGGAGCATGAGGAAAACCGTCTGGATTTGTTGCTCCACTTGGCGTGGGGAAGTTTCGGTTCAGATCCACTCCGACCGCGTTGTAACGAGTCTCATTCTCGTACCCATCCGGATTCATTAAAGGGCAAATCCAGAGTTCGGTATTATTAACGATATCCGAAATACGCGGGTCAATATTGTAGCCTTCAGTAAGATACTCTATCAAACGAAGCATCATTATGTATCCAACAGTTTCATCTCCATGCATGCTGGCAATTAGTTTTACTTCCGGTTCAGCTTCATTTATATTCACGTTATCCGATATTTTCATAAAGTAGAGAGGGTGATTGTTTACTGAGTTGCCAAACTCATACAACTGGCAAATATCTGGATATAACAGGGACTTAATTTCCATGAAATCTTGATAATCGGCTAAACTAAGATAGTAATTTAGGCTTTCTTTGGGATTTCCACTTTTACTACTTGGCATATTGTTGTCTTTGGGAATTGAATTGGGAATGGTTTGAGCATCAAAACCAGCGGCAAGAAGGCGATCGTGCTCTTGGTGATCTCTAACATAGGCAATAATGGTTCCATTACTACGGTTTACGCAATCGATACTTATATGTAAGGCATTGATGGTTTTAATATCCTTGTCTAAATTCCAGCTTTGGATTCGTACCGGGTAGCCGAAAGCAGCCACTAACAATAAGGTTGCCCACAGTAAAAGTAATAGCTTTTTCATAATGAGTCCTTTATCATACCGAAAGAGTGTTTATGTATACTACACGCAATTTATCTGCCGATTTGATACTAAAAAATGCCAGGCAACAGCTCACACATCTGGGCTTGCTTAATGCTGCTTCGTTCCCGACCTGACATGGTTCACATTCAGAAGTTGGCTGTACCTGGCTTGTGCAGCACATCTCAGATGTGTTTTTTTGTCAATTAAAAGATGACCCTTCTCAAAAGGCAACTTACAGAAAATATTGATTATATGGAGCATAAAACTTAGAAAACTACACTCAGGTTTATTGCGCTTCTTACATCTATCGCTTCTAAGTTTTCAGAAATTGGAGTAAGGCTAAATTCTATGAAAGAAGCATTGTTAAATGTCCAATAGATACCAGCTGAAAGCGAATATTCCTTCCATGTACCCCAGCTAATTCTGGGGGCAATACTATAATAGAAATTGTCGATATCGTGTTTTAATGTAATACCGACTATGTAGTTTCTGTTTTTGTTATTTATGTTATAAAATTCATCCTGCTTATCTGCGTACTGGTTTTCTTCATAGGAAAATTCCATATTGCTGGAAAAGGCAGAGCCAGAATTTTTCCGATATGGGTTTTGAAGCCAAACATCATCACCAGATCTGGCTATGTAAGGATAGCTATCAAAGATCAAGTTGAATTTGCAACCAAGTTGTCGGTACAGTTTGGCTGTGCGGATGCTTGAGTAAAGAAAATCTGTATAATCGGTTCGAATCTGGTAGCTTTGTATAAAAGCTATTCGATCTCCTAAAAGAATCTCTGCCTCAGGAAACAAGGTAAAACTCTGCATTTCATGATTGTTTGCCGACAGCATAGAGTTTAAATATACATCTTCCCGAATAGAGTAATTGAACCAATTAGAAAGCCGAATGAAATTCTTGTAATAGTGTTTCCAGCCAAGACGGGCACTGCGCGTACGCAAATCGTTATCCCATTTTTTATTTGAAGGAAAGCTGGTAATCTGTAAATTGATACTCAATCCAGCAAAAAGTGAATCACTGGGGCTGTATTCCCAGCCGGTATTTGCATTCAAGGTACGGTTTTCGATATTGCGAGTGTTTTCGAGAATGTTAAAACCCTTGTAGGCAAAATTGTGGGAAGCACCGATATCAAGCTGCAAATTACTAGTAATCTCATAGCCCAATTTGATGTCTAAATCGTTGTAAAACTCTCCATTATTGCGAATAGTATTTTCTTTTAAACGAATGCGTCTCTCGTTATAGTTTTCTGAAAGCTGCAATGCTATCTTGTTATGTGGGTTATACTCTAGAAATCCATATACGCCCATGCCGCTACGCTTTTGCTCGTCTTGCTTGCTATATGAGCTTCGGGTTTGATTTAGGCTTTGCTCTAAGGTGTAGATATTGTCTAAACGTTGATTCAAGCTAAAACTGCTTTCCCAATACATGTTATGCGCTTCTCCATTTAGGTCTGCAGTGGCAGAAAAATCTCGATAAGACTCCCAATTCATTTCTTTCTTTTCATAGTTGGCTCTAAACCCCGCATTTACAATGTTACTAATATATCGGTATGAAGAGTGTGCTAGAACCTGAAAACCATCACTCGAGCGGTGGCTTTCTTGAATGTATCTATCTTTTTCATTGCGAATAATGCCGTTAGTCGCAAGCCCAAGAAAGAGGCTATCAATAGGAGTCCAGTCTAGCCTGTAGCCCAATTTGCCATTCTTGTTTACATAAGCCACAGGCTCTAAATCACTTGTATCGAAATATGATTCATAGTCCATTAAAAGCGTGTGACTAAAGTGTTTAGAAGAATAAGCTATAGAACTGCCCAACATGGAGCGACGTGTTTCTTGGTGGAAGTTAAGTCTATCTTCCCAAGAACTTTGCCCCAAAATACTAATTCTATTTTTTTCATAGGGGCTTACATTGTATTGAAAAAGAGATTCCAAAATCCTTACATTGTCACTATTGTAGTGATAGAATTCTATCCCCCTTGTTTGAGATAACAGCCTGCAACTAAAGCTGAGCAATAGTATTACTAAGCAGAATAAAATCTTTCTCATCTAAGGTCTCGGCTCGGCGGCTAAAATCCATATCAGTTTTCATTTCTAGATTGCTCAATACATTTTTTCCCAAGACTGGAAGCAGGTTATTTCTTAAGGTTTTACGGCGATGAGCAAAGGCTGCTGTCAAGACTTTCTCAAAAATTTTGGGATGCATTATATCGGGTTTAGTTGTTCTGGCATTCATTACAATAACAGCAGAATCTACTTTGGGGATGGGATCAAAATATTGACGATTTACAAAAAAAGCAGTTTTTACGTTATAGCAAAGACCAATTTTGAGCGTTAAGGGGCCATACTCTTTTTTGCCTGGTTTTGCAGATAAGCGCTGAGCTACTTCTTTTTGAACCATCAATACAACAAGAGGAAAGTATTGTGCATGCTTTTGAATCTCGTATAATAGGGGAGATGTAATTTGATAGGGGATATTGGCAATAATCTTAATAGGTAAAGAGCCCATGGAGATTTGATGAAGCCAGTTAAGCTTTAAAATGTCTGTAAGAATTAGATCTATCTTATTGCCAAAGCTTTCACCAAGGATTCTTGCCATTCGTTTATCCAGCTCAAAAGCTTCCAAAGTAGCGCCACGAGAAATAATCTCTTTACTTAAGATTCCTGTGCCAGGCCCTATTTCCCATATCCTCTCATGAGTTTTGATATCCCCCAAATCCGCAATCTGAGCGGCAATACCGCTATCGGTAAGAAAATGTTGCCCCAGTTCCTTAATTGCTTTCAAGTTTTAGCTTATTGCTAGAAAGGGAGAGCATTGCTCTCCCCAAGTTGATTGGCTTCATTACGCCGTTAGTTTATCTGCAGGAGTGCTCTTGCATATCTTGCAAACCTTAACGGTTTTATCCCCTGCTTTTATTTCGTACATCAGTTTAACGCCGGTACGATGACAATGAGGGCATTCGCCACGACCATGATAAGGCATACTTCTCAGTGTTTTACCGCGGTTATTCTTCGCCATATGGAACTCCTTATTTCAATACTCAATAAATATCTTATGAGAGTGCCATTTTTGATAAAGTGCCGTTACGGTCAATGTTTATTTTCTAAAATAGCTCTTTTATCAGCTCATCCGGCTCAAGGCGAAAATGTGAATTTCTACCTTCAAAAAAGTGGTGTACTCTTATCAGATGGATATTCAAAGCAGAGAAAGTGAAACATTTTCCCGATTTCTTGTTCGTTACAGTAGTATAGCTTTTTCGGTAGATTCCTTGGTGCATAAAGGGGCAGGGTAAATATCCTCGCACAACTTCAGTTTCCACTTCATATATCTCATCCACTGTAGTGATGCTTTGAAATGCATCAAAGCTTTGCTGCTGAAAATACTCTAATCTGTCGGCTATTTCTTCGGCAGATTTGCCAATTTTTTCCAAAGTGATCTCATCATCTGCAATTATCTGTGTAAAATCTCTGTTATCAGTTCCCAAAAATCCACCATATGTAATCACCCCGGGTTGCATTTTGGCTGTAATCTTGGATTCAATCGGAGTCTTTTTCATAATATCACCCAAAACTGTCGTAGTAGATTTTATCCTCAGATATGCCATACTCAATTAATGACTGGGTTACAGCATTAATCATACCGGGGCTGCCGCATAAATATGCTTCGGTATTCTTAGGATCGCGAATGGCATCCTTGAAATATGGCATTACAAAACCCGTTTTTCCTTTCCAGTTCTCTTCTGGGCTGGCATGGGACAGTACGGGTATATAAGTAAAGTCTTCAAATTCTTGTTCAAAATCCCGAAATTCCTCAGTGAGATACAGATCTTTGGTTGTTCGGGCACCAAAGAAATAGGTCATTTTTCTACTTGTTCCTACCTCCTTAAGATGTTCTAACATAGATTTGATTGGTGCTTTTCCTGAACCACCGGCGACAAAGAGAATATCTGCGTTTGTATCGCGCAAATAGAAATCTCCATAGGGACCGGTGAAATTGACTTTGTCACCTACTTTTATGAATTTATGCACCCATGTACTGCAGATACCTTCTGGAACTAAGCGTATTATCAGTTGGATGCGGTCATTTACCTCAGGTTTAGAAGAAATTGAATAAGCCCTCATAACTCTTTGTTTTACTTTATCATAAGGCTCAGTTTCTAATTGGACATACTGTCCTGCTTTAAAATCAATTCTTTCGTTATTGAGCAACTTAAAAATGATACCCTTTATATCGTATGTGTAATCTATGATTTCTTCAATTTCAGAATGATAGCGCCGGATATTAAAAATTTCATCGGGGATTTGAATGTTAATATCGGTTTTAACTTTTATTTGGCAACCAAGACGTATATTATCTGCTTGTTCTTGTTTGCTTAAAAGTGGTTTTTCTGTGGGTAAAAGCGGGCCTCCCCCTTCGGTAACCTTGCATTTGCATGCTCCGCAAGAACCCCTGCCACCGCAGGCAGAAGGTAGAAAAATCTGCTTATCGCTAAGAGTTGCCAATAATGTATTGCCACCCTTTACTGTAATATCCCGTTTGTTATTGATGTTTAAATTAACTTCTCCATAGTTGCTTAACCAGCGTTGTGCCAATACCATGATAAAAGCCAGGATAACCGCTATCACGCTCATTAAAGCAATATCTACAAGTATTCTTTGCAGCATCCCAACTCCTTATTGTATTTGAACTATGCCAGAGAATCCAACAAATCCCAGAGCCATGATTCCAGTAATAATTAGACTGATACCAGCTCCACGAAGTCCAATTGGTACTAGCTTTTCTTTCAGTTTTCTTCTTATGCCGGCTAGCATCATTATTGCTAATAGCCATCCTATGCCGCTACCGGCACCAAAGGCTACTGCCTGAATAAAACTATAGTTCCGAATTACCATGAATAAACTTACACCAAAGATCGCACAATTCACGGTTATAAGCGGTAAAAAGATGCCCAGCGTGTAGTAAAGGGCGGGAGCGTAACGCTCAATTAGGAGTTCTAAGAATTGAACAAAAGCTGCTATTACAATAATAAACACAATGTATTGCAAATACACAATGCCAAATGGAACCAGAACATAATAGTATACCAGCCAGTTTAGAGCTGAGGTAATAGTTAAAACAAAGATTACAGCAGTTCCTAAGCCTAGAGCAGATTCTATCTCTCTGGATACAGAAAGATACGAACACATACCCAAGAAATTTGTTAGTAAGATGTTGCTGGTGAAGATAGCTGCCCAAAATAATACAAATGCACTTATATCCATTATGCTTTCGCCTTATAATAATGTGTGTTGATGATCCAGATAAATATGGCAAGCAAGAAAAATGCGCTGGGTGCCATAACCATGATACTCCATTTTGTCCACCACGTTCCCAATACTTGAAATCCGAATATAGTGCCAAACCCAAAGAGTTCTCGAATAAATGAGATTACCAGTAATACTAAAGCATATCCAATGCCCGCTCCAATTCCATCTACAAATGATGCAATTGGTTCATTCTGAGAAGCGAAGGCCTCGGCTCTACCCATCAGGATGCAATTTGTAATAATCAAGCCAACATAAGGTCCCAATTGCTTGCTAATTTCGGGCAGGTTGGCTTTTAGAAATATATCCACAATGATAACATAGGAGGCTATGATTAAGGTTTGCACCATCATTCGGATGCTGCGCGGAGTCCAATTACGGATTAAAGATATCGTAAAGTTTGCCAATGCTAATACGAATATTACGCCCAATCCCATTATTAAGCTATTTAGCATTAGGTTTGTTACAGCTAACGCAGAGCAAATACCTAAAATTTGTCGCCAGATCGAGTTTTCTTTGAATGCAGCATTAATAAATATTTCTTTCTTGTTCATAAATCGTTATTCCGTAGATATTTATATATATAATTTATCTCATCACGAAGCATCTTGATTACAGAATCTGAAGTAATGGTAGCTCCTGTTACTCGCTTTAATTGACCATCGTTTTCTGGTTCTTGGGTTTCGGCAATAAACTCATATTTGCGCGTAACATCACCTGGTGCATCTGGCTCTGTAACAAAAAGTCTATTTCTAAACTGAGCTAAGAACCACTCTTCTTCAATACGGGCACCTAAACCGGGTGTTTCTTGCTGTTCAACAATGGCAAAATCTAAGATAGTTCTAAAATCTGTTGAAGTTGATACCAGTGCCTGCATGGTTCCCCAAAGCCCTTTACCGCCTATTTCAAAGCAAAAAGCAACGGTGCTATCTGCCACTACAGCACGATAAGCATTTCTGCCAAGATTTTTGTTATTTATCTTATAAACATATTTTTCGTAAGACTCAGGGTATTGTGCCAGTATCTTATCTGCTTTGCTGCCAGTTGTTTCTGCTATTTTGGCCGATAATGTACTAAGGATACGTTTCTGGTATGTGTTTTGACGATGAGCTTCTATCTTAGATTCACTTGTGCGGAAGGCAATACTGAGAATACCGGCAAATATCAATACCATAATTAACATAAATACAATTGGGAAAAGAAAGCTATCCTTCATTTTTTCCCCACTTTTTCTAGACCATACTCAACCAGCGGCATGAGGGTATTGGTTAGCAGTAAAGCAAACATAAAGCCCTCAGCAAAAAGAGAGTACTTGCGTATGAATACAGTTAAAAAGCCAATCAGCAAACCATAAATCCAAATTCCCCACTTTCCTTTTGGACTCGATACCGGATCGGTTACCATAAACACAATACCAAACATAGCACCACCGCTCAACAGGAAGAACAGTGGATTTGTTCCAGGATAGAATATCAAGTTAAACACAAGCAAGGAAATGCTTGTGGCAAGCATTGGCTGCCATTTGGCTGTTTTAGTTACTAAAAGATAGATCCCAGCGAGGATAATGAGCAATGCAGAAGTTTCTCCAGCCGAGCCAGATACAAATCCTGTAAATGTCTCTGCTATTCCGTAAATTGCCTCATTGGAAGTGCGAAAACTGTTCAGTATTGTTGCTCCAGTTTGCATGGATGAGTCGGCTGTCCAACGTACAAATCCACCAGGGAAATCATTAATCAAATATGGTTTAAGCCAAGATATCGTCATCTGATTTGGGAAAGAGATATATACAAAGGTACGCCCTAGTATAGCAGGATTAAAGATATTGGCTCCAAATCCACCAAACACCATTTTCCCAAAGACAATTGATACTACTCCCGCTAAAGCAGATATCCATAATGGAATAGTGGGCGGAAGAGTTAATGCAACTAGAGTTCCTGTTACAAAAACTGCCATCGAAACCTTACCCGGTTTTTTATTCTTTACAAACAGGTATTCACTAATATATGCTGCTACATTGGCAGCTATTACAACTGCCAATACTCTCCAACCAAACAAATAAACGGCAAACAAGATGATTGGTATTAGGGAATATAGAACCCTATTCATCATCTGCTGCTTCAGGATTCTTTCAAACATAAAAAAGATTTTCCTTCTTTTCTTTTATTATAATATAACCCATAACTATATGCCGTGTCAATAGTAAAGATTCGAAATTGAATCTTTATCTTACTCAAATGTTGTTTGCAAATGAGGAAAGATTTGCGATATTCGATTGTGACACACAGAATAAAGAGGCAATAATGAGTATTATCAAAACTTTTTCTTTGTGGATTATTTTATAAGGTGTTTCCGATATTTTCATTAATGAGATCGCAAACTGTTCATAGTGTTTTCTTATACTCATTTTTGGCTTTTATTCTTAGAAACTTACTCTCAAAATGCTTAAACACCAAAACGCAAGAAGCTCAGCAAGCCTAGTATGCTACTATCTTGATAAGTGTAAACAGATAAGCAATATTTAAGCAGAGCTATTTTTAAAACAAATCGCTATTACAGATTTGGATACAACTCAATATGATATTCGGTCCAAACAATTCTTAAAGGTCAGCTATCTGCTTGGTTAGCAAGTCCACTTTTGTTCGCACTTCAAGGTGCTTTTCTTTCTCTTTTTCTACTACTTCTGTCTTTGCATTGGCAATGAAATTAGGATTAGATAGTTTTCTAGCAATGCCATCCAACTCTTTTTGTAGTTTTTCCAATTGCTTATTCAGGCGTGCTTTTTCCTGCTTCGGATCAATCAATCCTGTCAGAGGAATGAATATCTCAAGATTGCGCACAACTGCGCTCATTGCAGGCTTAGGTTTGGCAGCATCCATCCCGGATACTATCTCTTCCACTCTGGCCAGACGGTTCAGATAATTCTCATAGCTTTGAAACAATGTATTCTGGGCAATATCTGCAGTACGAACCACAATTTTAACTTCCCTAGAAGGAGGCAGATTCAATTGTTTGCGTAGATTACGGATAGCAGTGATACTCTCTTGCATCAAACTCATTTCGTCATTGATAGCAAGATCGATTAAGTTATTGTTCGCAATAGGGAATTTGGCGATTATTAGCGCTTCTTCCTCCATCGGGAAGTGTGTCTTGATGGATTGCCAGATCTCTTCGCTAATAAAGGGCATGATCGGGTGCAAAAGCCTCATTCCTGCTTGCATAACATCAAGTAGGATATATTTTGTGGTAAGCTTACCGGGCATTGGTGCGCCTTCTTTCAGGCGGTCTTTGCTGAGCTCGATATACCAACTGCAGAATTCATCCCATAAGAATTGAAAAATGCATTGCGCAGCGTCATTTAAGCGCAAATTTTCATAATGATCCCCTGCTTCGCGACAAACCTCATTGAGGCGGGATAGAATCCAACGGTCAGCCAATTCCAGTTCGAGGTTATCAACTGCGGGCAAACCATTGATGCTCTGGATATTCATCATGATAAAACGGTAGGCATTCCAGATTTTATTGGCAAAATTTCGTCCACCTTCCAAAATGGCATCGCTATAAACTACATCAGCACCTTTTGGAGTATTAAAGATCATGGAAAAGCGCAAAGCATCTGCGCCCACATGCTCTATGATATCGATGGGATCGGGAGAATTACCCAGAGATTTACTCATCTTACGCCCAATTTCGTCTCTTACCGTTCCATGTAGTAAGACCGTCTCGAAGGGAATCACTTTTTTAAAGTGTAGCGTACTCATAATCATCCGCGCCACCCACAAATAGATAATCTCAGGTGCTGTAATCAACACATTGGTAGGCAAGAAACGCTTTAAATCCTCGCTATCGTCCGGCCAGCCCATCGTAGAAAAAGGCCATAGCCAGCTGGAAAACCAAGTATCTAATACATCTTCATCTTGGCGAATCTTAGTGGATTTGCATTTAATACAAGCACTTGGCGCTTCCTTAGTCACCATCATTTCGCCGCAATCCTCGCAATAGTACGCGGGAATGCGATGTCCCCACCAGATCTGTCGCGAAATGCACCAATCCCGGATGTTGTTCATCCAGTGCATATAAACCTTGGTCCAGCGTTCAGGTTGGAAACGAACCTCGCCTTTTTCAACCACCGCAATGGCTTCACGAGCCAATGGTTCCATCTTCACGAACCATTGATCTGAGAGATAGGGTTCTATTACAGTATCGCAACGATAGCAATGGCCCACAGCGTGTTCATGCTTCTCGGTCTTTTCTAAAAGACCTTGAGCGGAAAGCAGTTCCAATACTTTATTTCGGCAAGCATAGCGTTCCATGCCGGCAAAGTCCGCACCAGCGGCCTCGTTCATAATACCGTGCTCATCCATTACCAAAAGCTGCTGCAGATCGTGCCTTCTGCCGATCTCAAAATCGTTGGGATCGTGAGCTGGAGTAACTTTTACACAACCAGTGCCAAAATCTTTATCAACATAATCATCGGCAATGATGGGGATACGGCGATTAGCGAGAGGTAGGATCAAATCTTTACCAATCATATTTTTATAACGATCGTCTGCTGGATTTACAGCCACAGCTACATCTCCCAACATTGTTTCCGGACGGGTAGTAGCCACCGTTACATATCCCGATCCATCGGCATAAGGATAGCGGATATGCCAAAGCTTGCCTTCTTCATTGCTATGTTCCACTTCGTCATTTGCCAGTGCAGTAACGCAGCGCGGGCACCAGTTGATTATATATTTGCCTTTATAGATAAGACCACTTTCATATAGACTTACAAATACTTCTTTCACAGCGCGGGATAGCATATCGTCCATAGTAAAACGCTGGCGGTCCCAATCGCAGGATGCGCCCAAAAGCTTCAATTGATCGATTATGATTCCACCTTTTTCGTGTTTCCACTGCCAAATCTTTTCCACCAATGCTTCACGACCGATTTGGTGACGATTTTTTCCTTCCTTAGCGAGTTGCTTTTCTACCACATTTTGCGTGGCAATGCCGGCATGATCAACTCCCGGCAGCCACAAAGTAGGCTCGCCATTCATTCTGTGATAGCGGACTACGACATCCTGAAGGGTATTATTGAGCACGTGGCCCATATGCAAAATTCCGGTTACATTGGGTGGAGGGATTAGTATCGTGAAGGGCTTTCCTTCACCGCGAGGGGCAAAGAAACCGCTCTTTTCCCAGTGTTTGTACCACTTTTTCTCGATGTCTTGCGGAGAATAGGTTTTGTTGATTTCCATTTGAATTTCCTCTTTTTGTCGTAGTCTTGCCTAAAACAATTATATTTCAAGCAAATACCAATTGATTAAGCAATGCATTAATGTCAAGTGCTTTTTTCCCAAAACCATTCTGGAAGCATTAGTAACACATAAAGAGTCACTCAAATTTGCCATTTTGATGCGCTTCAGGCTAGTGCCAGTACCGTAGCGGAGCTTTTCGAAGCTCCACAGAGCATGCGCACCTGGACTGCCAAACTCCAGGTTGGCAGAAGTAGCTTAAACTCCTTTTATAGTAAAGCTTCAGATCGGAAACTAATAACCCCAACATGATAGTTGACAGATATATGGCATCGAATTCATTGGTGCAGGCGATGGGGTTCGCCTGGGTAAAATGCTTGCCAAACCGAAGTTTGAGGCTTCTGATGACTCCTAAATCCGCAAGATATATTCGGGAGTTAAGAATGTTCAGTTACAAGTTCTCAGTACAAGATGTTCTATTGGTAATAGCTGGGGGAGCATTGGGTAGTTTCCTAAGGTATTGCGTCACTTTGATTTCTCATTACCAGACTAGCAGTCCCTTTCCCTACAAAACTCTCATCATTAACGTAATAGGTTGTTTCCTGGTGGGATTTTTGACCATGAGATTTCAACATCATGCCAATCATCAGATGATCAGATTGTTTTTTATCATCGGTTTTTTGGGGGCATTCACTACTTTCTCGGCATTCAGCTATGAGACGGTGATTCTATACCAATCTGGGCATGTCAAGACAGCCTTAATGAACATTCTGGCCTCAACCTTATCTGGGGTCTTAGCTGTAGTTATGGGCATGTGGGTTGGTATATCGATGCGATAAATCCTGGCTTATTTGGGGCAATTCTGTTAAGGGAGGCCTAGCATTTATTTTGGTGCTTTTTTATCAATAAGCAAAGACAGAGTGTCACTAATAATAGAGCACCTTGTATCTCAGCCAGAGCTTGTCGTTATCCATTTTTTTCACTGCCAAAAGCTTGAGAGTATTTGGCACAACATTTGGCCAATTAATCTCCTCAGAGGCAAAGAGAGTGGGAATAGTGTATCCTCCGATTACGATAGGGCTGAGCAGAATGTTTATCTCATCCAAGAGTGAAGCTCGAATTAAGGCGCCGCTGAGCTTACCTCCGGAGCTGGTCGCAATCGTTTTGACCCTGAGCTTGCTCCTAACTTTTTGGAGCATTTTCCTCATATCCACCTTATCCCGGCCTTCAATTAGATAAGGAAGTTTGCGCATACGCAGAAAAGCCAAGTATTCTGGAGGAGCGGTATGGGTGGTCAAATGCACCATATATGTATCTGGATCATCACACTGAGCAGTGTAGCCATTTCTAAAGCGACCTCTGCCATCTACCACCGAAGTCCAGGTCTTGCGCTGCGGGTTATTAAGGATATCCTCCGGCAAAAAGTCCTCGTAAAGATCATTATTGTTTTCTTTATACTCTGGAAGCTCGATCAATTCTGCGTTCTCTGCCACCAACATATTGCTTCCCTCCAGAAACATATCCGGCTCATAAAGTTCAAATACTTCCCGACGAAAGTTCTCCCATTCTACAGGACTGCAAAGCATGCCATACAGCTTCGGTTCTTTGAACGAATCAAACATGGTAGAATTTGTGCCCATGCTAATTCGGCTATCCACAGAGGCACAAACATATAGTACTACATTGGGTCTTAACATGGCGCTCTCCTTTTACCTTGATTGTGGTATGAGACAAAATCTTTGAATTTCCCGGTTATCAAATCGAAAGGTGATAGGCTGCGTGTTATCATTACCGAGCTCATGAAATGCTCAGATATCCTTATCCAGATACTGATAGCCAGATATCTCTGGCAAGAGCCCATCTTCTACTGCTCTTTTTACACTGCGGCAGGGCAGATCCTCTGCTATGATCTGATCTCGTGTGATTGTTTTCAAATCAACTTGAGCTGGATATTTGGCTTGCATGGCCCAAAGCATCTTGATGTAGAGGCTATACCATGAGGGCAAGCGCACAGTATCATCGTGATCCATGAGCAGATTAAGAAAGATGCGAAAATCATTGCGATAGCCCGCACTGGGATTGATCTCCTTGATCTTTCTGGATATATCCCGATAGTCATTGTTTTGTGGCTGAATTGGCATCTTTGGAGCACGCCGCATAAGGGTGCGTTTCAGCCGGGGATGATAATAGTATATGGCTCCGTCCAGCTTGCCGGAGAAACCCTTAATTCCTGCTTTTACATGAGCTTTCATAAGCCCTCCTTGCTTTTTCTAATATTTCCCATTTTCCCTGCCCCTTTTAGGTTGTCAAGTATTTCTTAGTCCTCTCTTAATCAAGCCTTAATTATTAAGACATGATTAAGAGTGGATAGTCACATGATTAATGCTCTTGATGGAGGAGAAAAGCACAA
>Ga0172377_10003052_pt1 | contig 17164 bp, 11 predicted proteins | sample Pumphouse3metaG_FD_119749 | JGI IMG/M metagenome (GOLD analysis project Ga0172377, IMG submission 119749) | Leachate microbial communities from a municipal landfill in Southern Ontario, Canada - Pumphouse #3 metaG | ecosystem: Engineered > Solid waste > Landfill > Unclassified | place: Canada...
CCAATTTTGCTTGCTGATAATCATTCCGCAAATCTAAAACGCCGACCTTGTTTTCATTTTTAATATCAAGCAGAGCTTTAATAGAGTGTTCCCAGAAATTACGTTCGAATTCATCAGAAAAAGCGGCAACATGGGGAGTAATAATGACATTATCCAGGTACAACAAAGGGTTATCTTTTGCCGGGGGTTCATTTTCTGTCACATCAATGGCGGCTCCGCCGATCTGACGATTTTTTAACGCTTCAATGAGCGCCTGCTCGTCAATTACTGCTCCTCTTGAAGTGTTAACCAAAATAGCATTACTTTTCATCTTGGACAATTCCGCGGAACCGATAAGATGGCGGGTTGTCGTAGTCAGAGGACAATGCAGTGAAATATAGTCTGATTCGGAAAGCAAATTTTCCAGAGAAACCGGGGCAACATTCAATTCTTTCATTTGCATATCAGAAGCAAACGGATCATGACAAATCACACGCAAAGAGAATCCACTCAACATTTTCACCAGATAGCGCGCGATTCGTCCAAAACCGATTAGTCCCAGCGTCTGACCATACAGGTGCCAGTTTGCCCAATCCGGCTGCGAGAGCCATTCGCCATGACGAACCGAACGGTCATGCTGTGGAATCTGTCTGACTGCAGAAATCAGCAGTCCGACGGTATGTTCTGCCACCGCCATGGCAATGGCGTCCGGGGTATTCAACACCCGAATTCCCAAAGCATTGGCCTGACTGACTGGAATATCATCAAGCCCGCTGCCGGTTCTCAGGATCGCCCGCAGATTTTTTAATTTCGACAAAACCGCAGCCGTTAAAGCATAATTTTTTGAATATGTCCAGATCACGTCAGTTGTTGCGGCGAAATCTAAAAGCTCGTCTTCTGAAAAACATTTTTTTGCACTGAAATTGATTCCGGAACTGGTAAGTTTCTTACAAACCCACTCCGGTATATTATCATAGTTATCCGCGATCAGCGCCACTTTTAATCTTGAAGGCATTTCTAAAGTTCCTTATAATGGACGACTTGTCAATATAATTTTTTAATATAAAATTTTTGTATTGTGATATAATTATAATCAAAAAAATTTGTATGTCAACCCCTATTTCAATAAAAACAGCAATTTTTTTGATAATGCTCACGCAACATTTGGAACCTGAACTTACGACTATAAGATTGACAAAAACTAAACAAGAGCTAAGTTTTGCATTATAAAATTTCCAATAAAAAAGGAACCATTATGATTCAAGTACTTCAGAAGGCTTTTAAAATTATCGAGCTCTTAAATCCCACTGACGGTATTTCTCTGGGCGAACTTTCGGATTCGTTGAATATTAACAAAGGCACATTGTGCAATATTTTGAAATCACTGACAGAGCTAGGCTACGTCGCCAAGACACGCAACGGACATTATATAATTCATCCCAACTTCTATAACCTAGCTCTTCCCTATTCAAACAATAATTTGTTGCATAAAATTGCCAAAAGGTATTCTGATATGCTTGCGAAAGGAACCAAAGAATCCGGAGTTGTTGCGACTTTGCGCGAAAATGCGATTTATATTGTAGCCCAAAGTCAATTTAAAAGAAGCCTGATGATAAATACTGAATATGAGCATCTCTCGCTTTATCACAGTGTGTCCGGTCGTATTCTGGTCTCTCATCTTGATGATGACCAAGTACAAAAACTGATTGCAGCGCATGGCTATCCAGGACGTGAATGGGACAACATTAACGATCTTCAAAAACTTCGCGAAGTATTTGCCGAAGTTCGCCGGCAAGGCATTTCCATAATGGCGAATAAGCGTGAAGGCATTAAAGCGTTTGCGGTTCCCATATTCGATACACAGAAAAAAATTTGTTCATCACTTGGTATTACCGTTCCAGGTTCGCGTCTTGAAGACGGCAACGAAAAAACAATCATTGATGTCCTTATGAATGTTTCAGAACAACTTACTCAGGTCAATATTAAAGGTAATTTAACTCAGTCCGAATGGTTTAACGAAAAATTAAATTTTTGAGTTCATCCCAACTTATTCAAAACGCGGGTGACGCGCTCGACGCCCGGAAAATCACGGAATAAAAATCCCATACGCTGAAAAAATGTCGAATGGTCCAATGCGTATTTTATTTCCGGACGCGCCGAGAGACTGCGATCCACTCCGATAAGTAAAGCCACGTCCGGATGGTCGTCCAATGCTTGGAGTCGCCGCAAAAGCGGAGTTGAATGCCAGCGGTGAAAAAGTTCCAAATGGACGGTTCGACCATCCAGTTTTGAACGAAAACTCAAATCAGGGAATATCAGCTCCTGATTGGTAAAATGAAAAAATGGCGATTCGCCAATAATTTCCCAGGATTCTGATTTCTCCCGGAAGAGCCGATGAAACATGGTTATTTCTTCGGGTATGTATGAACTGAAATTACGGTAATGGCCGACCAGTCCGGCATCCTGATTCAGTTTTAATTGGTATTGCCGATCGTCGATCTTAATTTCTGCGCTTATACTCCATTTTTTCAAATCACAAATTGCGGGGAAAAAGCTGGCGAGTTGCAAAGCGTATTTCCGGGTATTTTCAAAAAGGCTGATCGGACCGCTGATTTTCATGGTAAAACGGAACATCGTGTCAGTATTTGATTTTTTCTTTTTTTCCGCCAACGGCTGAATTTCTGCCAGCAGACGAAAAAATTTCATATATTTGAACAACTTCCGGACTGCGGCAGGGTTGGGTTCTTCAATATTCAGTGTGATAGCAGACGCATAGAGCAATAGCGACTGTACTTGCGAACAATTCCAGCGCTGAAGTAATTCACGTGGAAACAGTTCGCGGACTTTACACAACTTCTCATTATGGGGCAAGTCGTTGTAAATTTCGTTATCCGCACATGAACAACGCCGCAATAATTCTGACCGGTAGTCGTGTGAGTCCTCTGGCGGTTCTCCTTCTAACAGCAACGAGGCGCCGGCAACAAAAAGTTTACTGCGCAATTCCCGGTAGTCGATATCCGGTGGAACAGAAAATTCACATCGATCAAGGGCCAACTTGTGCAAACCGCAAGCTAACTTACGATCGCGATGCCCTTTGAGCAACGGCTCAGCCATTTCTTCCAGTTCACCGCGCGTCAGTGCATCCGCAGAATTTTCGGGAATACGGTAAAGTTCAAGCAACTCTCTTGCCAATTGGATGTTGTCATCATCTTCGGCGTCTATGAAAACCGGTTTCAACTGTTCTCCTGAACGGCGGAATTTAAGCAGACTTTTTGGCAGCATCAGTAATTCCTCCTTCCCCGTTGATATGCGCGGTGTTCCCTTCGACGTCGACTGACGCTGATTTCGCTGGTACCCTGGCTGACCAACTCATATAAAACCGCTTTTTTGCCGTTACCAGCCCGTAAAATACGTCCTAGCCGCTGCACATGTTCGCGAATACTGCCGCTGCCGGAAACAATTATTCCGACTCCGGCCTCAGGGACATCGACCCCTTCATTGAGCACCTTGCTGGTAATCAATACGGGATAATCTCCGGAACGAAAACGGTCAAGCATTTCCTTGCGTTCGGCGGCTTTGGTGAGATGAGTGATTACCGGCATCAGGAAGCTTTCGCCAAGCCGATATGCGGTTTCATTTTCCGCAGTAAAAATAATAATCCGTTCATGACGGTGTCGACGAATCAATTCCCAGGTTTTCCTGATTTTGGCATGACCGCCGCGGGCGATGCGACGCTGTTTCAGGTAAGCATCGAAAGCACACCTGCCCTCAGGCGAACGCGCGCACAGCCCGACAAAACGGCTCCAGTCTTTCTGGTTATTGAAACTGAACTGATTTCGTTGCAGAAATTCTCGATAAATGCGGTGTGCCACCTGGTATTCAGCCGCTTCATCCGGATCAAGCGGCAATTCAAGGCGAACGGTACGGTACGGAGCGAGAACATTTCCTTCCAACTGATCAATATCAATCCGATAGACCTGGGGACCGACCAGTTCTTCAAGAATAATTTCGCCGCCATCGCTGCGTTCCGGGGTGGCAGTCAGACCGAGCCGCCATGGCGCGATGCACATGGTTGCGGCCATGCGGTTCATCGTGCCGGGCAAATGATGACATTCATCGAAAATTATCAGTCCGAAACGATTACCAATGAATTCCATATTCAAAACCGCAGAATCATAAGTGCTGACGGTGACCGGAAGTATGTTGTGCGAACCGCCGCCCAGCATTCCCGCCTCAATCCCGAAAAGGCGTTCAAGGACACTGGTCCACTGCTGCATCAGGTCGATAGTCGGCGCCAACACCAGGGTTGGTCTCTTGATAGTAGCCATGGCCATGGCCGCCATAAAAGTTTTTCCTGAACCGGTCGGCATAACCACCGTACCGCGCCCTTTGTCGGCAAGCCAGCATTTCAGCGCTTCTGCCTGGTGTACACGCGGCGTGAGGCGCGACTTGAGAGTCAATTCAAGTGGTGTAAAATTTTTGGCATGATCTATAAATGAAATTCCGGCGCTGATAAGTTGACGAATGAGTTGTGCGTAAACGTATCCCTGAGCACGAAACAGTTTTACCCGCTGGTCATATTTGAGCAGGTCAATAACCGGAGAAATTTGTTCGGGATCAGCTGTAACCAGCAACGTACCATGATCGAAATTAATTTCTATTGTCGATTCACTGGTCATTGCCGTGGCGATTCAACGCAGGACGAAACGCCCCTGCCGCAAAAGCGAGAAGTACGATGGAAAACAGGATAAATAGAGTATAACCCCAGGCGGAAGCTCGATCATGAGGAAGAATCAGCATAGCAAACGGGGCTACTAGGATTCCAATGATCAACACCGAAATGCCGTATTTGAAGCCGCGTTTCCAATCCGGATAATCCGGTTCACTATTCCTTTCCACCTCCAGCAGTTTGAGTCGAAGCTCTGCCGGCAGTTTTTCGTCTTCGTCCGCCATATGATTATTTTCGCTCCTGGATTTGAATTGAACCGATATTGCGTGAAATCGCGACTCTGCCGGATCTTGCGGTTTCCAGAATTTCGAATTCACTTAATAAATCAATGAAATTATCAATCTTTTCGGCGTGACCATGAATTTCAATACCGATTTCTTCGCTGTTGACCAGGGCGATTTTACCCTTGAAAATTTCCACCAGTTGAATAATTTTCGAACGCTGTTCAAAATCAGTCGCTTTAATTTTCAAAAGTACCATTTCGCTTTCAATGAAGTCACTCCCGGTCAGGTCATTAACCGAAATCACATCGACCAGCTTGTTTAATTGTTTGTTTATCTGTTCCAATACCGCTTCATCACCGGAAGTCACGATGGTCATTTGCGAAAACTTGGGATTATGGGTCTGATTTACCGTCAGCGAGCAGATATTGTAGCCGCGTCCGCTGAACAATCCGGCAACGCGCGCTAAAACTCCAAATTTGTTTTCGACCAAAACCGAAATAGTATGTTTCCGCATAATTTTCTCCATAATGCAATCATTGAGACAAAGACTGAAAATATTTTCAAACCTTAACAATATATATCCATCGTCTGATTCTACAAATTTCCGGAGCGGAATATCCTGCGATTTCGGGGCGGTTTACCAATAATCGAGTCGTTACCGGTATGGTGTCGAATGGTATTTCCGCCCAGAAAATTTATTTTTAAAAAGCGGGAGCAGTATTAGCAAATTCCATGGTTATGGCTATGTTAAAACCTATGTTTTTAATGATCTTTTAAAAAGTAAGCTGATAATTATCAGAGGATAAGATGTCCGATATTACCTTGACACCAATGATGAAACAGTATCGCGCGGCTCAAAAAGAGATTCCGCCTGATGCAATCTTGTTATTTCGCCTTGGTGACTTTTATGAAATGTTTTTTGAAGATGCCGAAAAAGCCAGCCGGCTACTGGATATTACTCTGACTAAAAGGCAGGGATATCCAATGGCGGGTTTTCCGTGGCACGCACTGGACTCACATCTGCCCAAACTGATTGCCGCCGGAGTCAAAGTGGCTATTGCCGAGCAGATGGAAGATCCGAAAGTGGCACAAGGTATCGTCAAACGGCAGATTACCAGAATTATTACGCCCGGCACAGTTACCGATGCTTCCGCGCTGAAACCGGAAGTCAACAACTTTCTGGCGGCACTGGCCATTGGCAAAGAGCGTTTCGGACTGGCTTCTCTGGACATCAGTACCGGCGAATTCAGGGTAACCGAACTGGAATCAGCTTCAGCGGTTGAAACCGAACTGAACCGACTCGGCGTTTTGGAATGCCTGATTGCGGAATCGGTTTATGAACGCTGGAACAGTCACCACGAAAAACCCGCTACATTTTCCCGCAAAATGCTTTGGACGCCGCTGGCGGATTGGATTTTTGCTGTCGAATCGGCGGAAGAGTTACTGAAACGGCAATTCAAAACCGCAACATTGGAAGGATTCGGTTGCCGCGGCATGGTTTCAGGAGTTTGTGCCGCCGGAGCGGTTCTGCACTACGCGGTGGAAAATCTCCGTCATCCGGCCGGTCATATTCGCAAACTGAATACTTATCACAATGGCGATTATATGCTGCTGGACTCTATTTCGCAAAGAAATTTGGAACTGGTTGAACCGATGTTCGGTAACCGCGAAAGCACTTTGTTGCATGTACTTAATCAGACCAATACACCGATGGGCGGACGGCTGATGCGTGAATGGATTGTCCGGCCACTGTTTCATCTGGAGAAAATCTGCGAACGACTCAACGCCGTCGAGGCGCTGAAAGAAGCGCCGTTGTCTCTGGCGGAAATCATGGAGATAACCGCCGCCATACGCGATCTTGAGCGAATTGTCGGACGCATCAATATCGGCAGTGCCAATGCCCGTGACCTGCTGGCTTTGGCTAACAGTCTGGAGGCAATACCGGAAATCAGAGGTTTACTGGCTGACTTTGATATTCCACTGCTTAATTCATTGCGCGAACGCCTCTTTATTGATGCCGATTTGGCTGCCCGCATCCGTTTGGCGATAGCGGAAGAGCCGCCGACGACGCTTAATGACGGCGGCATTATCCGCGAAGGCTTCAGCGCTGAGCTTGACGAATTGCGGCGCTGGGCGCGCGACGGCAAGAACTGCCTCGGCGAAATCCAGCTGCGGGAACAGGAACGCAGCGGTATCAAATCATTGAAAATCCGTTACAACAAAGTATTCGGTTACTATATCGAAATCAGCAAATCCAACCTTGCCATGGTTCCGGAAGATTATATCCGCAAGCAGACCCTGGTTAGTGCGGAACGCTTTATTACTCCCGAACTGAAAGAACTGGAAAGTAAAATTCTCGGGGCGGAAGAAAAGTCCAAAGCACTCGAATTTGAACTTTTTCAGCAGATACGCGAATATGCCCTGAAGTTTACCGAGCAGATTCAGGATGTCGCTTCGGCGGTGGCCGCAATTGACGTGCTTTGTGCATTGGCCGACTGTGCCCGCCGCAATGGCTATGTCCGACCGTCAATACGTGACGATAATACGCTTTATATCCGCGCCGGACGTCATCCGGTTCTTGATGCCGCCATGAAAAATGAACGTTTTGTCCCCAATGATGTTATTCTCGACGGCCGGGACAACCGCATGATGATTATTACCGGTCCCAACATGGCGGGAAAATCGACTTATATCCGTCAAACCGCATTGCTGGTTCTGATGGCGCAGATGGGATCTTTTATCCCGGCTGAAAACGCGGTTATCGGTCTGGTTGACCGGATCTTCACCCGGGTCGGCGCCGCTGACGATATTGCGCGCGGCCAAAGTACCTTCATGGTGGAAATGGTGGAAACAGCCAACATTCTGAATCATGCTACCGACAAAAGTCTGGTTATTCTCGATGAAATCGGTCGCGGAACCAGTACTTTCGACGGGTTGAGTATTGCCTGGGCGGTCGCCGAATTCCTCCATGATACTCCCGGCTGTCGCGCCAGAACTCAATTCGCGACTCATTATCACGAATTGACCGAACTGGCACTCTCCAAGTCAGGAGTTAAAAATTATAACGTCGCAGTCAAAGAGTACGGAGATCAGATTATTTTTCTCCGCCAAATCATTCCCGGCGGTACCGACAAAAGCTACGGTATCCATGTCGCCAAACTCGCGGGGTTGCCGAACCCGGTAATCGAACGTGCCAAAGAAATTTTGGAGAACCTCGAAAACAGCGCCATCAACAATACCGGCGAACCAGTGCTGGCAGCGAAAAGTCATCGGCGTCAGCATCGGACCCGCGAAAACCGCACATCCTACCATGATGATGAAAAATCTTCGGATATTGTTCAACCGACATTATTCTGAATGCACTCTTAAAATTCGCGCGCGCATTATGCGCGCGCGAATTTTAGAAACATAATTTCAACGCATTATAAACTTGAAAAGTTACCGGTTAAAAGTATTTTTAACCATCACCGATAATAGGAGAAAATGATGATGAAAAAGTTTTCAGGTCTTTCTGTCGCATTGCTGGGATTATGGCTGTTTACCGGGTGCTCCACCAATATCCATCCTCCTGAAACAGTAAATACCCCACCGCCCCAAAAATTCGGTTCATTCAGCCAGGTAAAACTGGAAACGTCAGTTATTGCTCCTGAATACGCCGAAAGCAGTTCATCGCGCAAAGCGGTCAACAAGATTGATGAACTGCTCAACCAGCGCCTGAAAACAGTTTTCCCACAACTTAACAGCCCGAATGGGGGTTCCGGCAAAACGCTGGTGATCAAGCCATACGTTGAAGCCATCAAATTTGTCGGCGGCGGAACACGTTTCTGGGCAGGCGCGATGGCCGGAAGTTCAGCAGTAATTTTACGTGTCGATTACGTCGAACAGAGCAGTGGTAAAATTATCGCCTCACCCAAATTCTACTCAAAAGCGTCTGCGGTTTCCGGCGATTACAGCATGGGCGGCAATGACAATGCCATGTTGAACCGGATTGTCAGCGCTGCAGTTGATTACACGGTTTCTCACCGCTGAATGAAATTGGTTTTCCAGATTCAGCATAATTACAAAAATGTAATAATTGCGCCTTTGAAGCAAACGTAATTGTAATAATTAGTAATGATCCGGAAAGACTGCCACCCGGCCGGTAAAAAATATTCTGTGCATATATAGATTTCACTCTGCTCAAAATAGTTGTCCGCAGTACTTTGTGGTAAAGTTGGCATTGTCTTTGCTTTAATGTTTGGCATCTTCAATTTTACTAAGGAGCGAACATTATATGAACATGTCAAACAGAAGCAAAACCGTAACTGCGATTGCCGCGCGGCCAATTGACGGACCGGCTCCGGCCGGAAATATTGAAATCGGATATGGCGATGATGTATTCAACACAGACTCCATTATTCGTTACTTACCGAAACCGACGGCGCAAAAGCTTTTAGCCACTATCAACAACCGCGAACCGATTGATGCCGAAATAGCGGCAGATGTCGCGCATGGCATGAAGACCTGGGCGATCGAGCGCGGCGCGACCCATTTTACGCACTGGTTTCTGCCGCTAACCGGTTCCACGGCGGAAAAACACGATTCGTTTCTTGAGCCTTCCGGCGATAAGGCGATAATGACTTTTTCAGGAAAAAACTTGATTGTCGGCGAGCCTGACGCCTCCAGCTTCCCATCCGGCGGTCTGCGCTGCACTTTTGAGGCGCGCGGTTATACGGCTTGGGATCCGACCAGTCCGGCGTTTATCAAACGTCATGCCAACGGGGCGACCTTGTGTATTCCGACCGTATTCTGTTCTTATACCGGAGAGGCGCTGGACAAAAAAACACCGTTATTGCGCTCAATCCAAGCGCTTTCCAACGCGACCAAACGTTTGATGAAGGCTTTTAAGCAAGCAGATGCGAAAGTGACGGTTACCCTTGGGGCCGAACAGGAATATTTCCTGATTGACAAACACTTTTATCTGAGCCGTCCTGACTTGGTGCAGACCGGAAGGACATTGTTCGGGGCGCCGCCGCCGAAACACCAGCAGCTTGAGGATCACTATTTCGGCTCGATCCGGCAACGGATTCTTAAATTCATGGTTGAGGTGGAACGCGAACTCTGGAAACTCGGAATTCCCGCTAAAACCCGGCATAACGAGGTGGCTCCGGCACAGTTTGAGCTGGCACCGATGTTCGAAGATGCCAACCTGGCGGTTGATCATAACATGCTGGTGATGGAAGTTTTGCGGCAAGTCGCGGAACGCAATGGTTTGGTCTGCCTGCTTCACGAAAAACCCTTTGCCGGTGTCAACGGTTCCGGAAAACATAATAACTGGTCATTTGCTTACGGCAAAACCAACTTGCTTGATCCCGGCAACGATCCGCACCAGAACGCGATTTTTCTAACCGTTCTGACCGCAGTCATCAAAGCGGTGGACATGCATAGCGATCTGCTTTATGCGGCAGTTGCCGGCGCCGGCAACAATCACCGGCTCGGCGCCAATGAAGCGCCTCCGGCAATCATGTCGGTTTATCTCGGCGATCAGCTTAACGGTATTATTACCCAGCTGCAAAATGGCAGCCAGGTTTCGAGCAGCCGTGCGCTTCCGATCCGGATTGGCGTGGATACGCTGCCGCAGTTGCCGCGTGACGCTACTGACCGCAACCGAACCAGCCCATTTGCTTTTACCGGCAATAAATTTGAATTCCGTGCGCCTGGCTCCAGTCAGTCCTGTGCCGGAGCGATGATGGTTTTGAACACTATTGTCGCCGATGTGCTGGATGAATTCGCCGGAAAAATCAGCAAATTCAAAGCCGGAGCATTCAACAATGAACTCCAGAAATTGCTAAAAAGCAATATCAATGCTCACAAAAGAATCATTTTCAATGGCGATAACTATTCCGCTGAATGGCGCGAAGAAGCCGCCCGCCGCGGTTTGCAGGCCGGCGCCGGCACGGTCGAAGGACTGCGTGCACTGATCAAGCCGGAAAATGTGGCATTGTTTGAAAAACATTGCGTGTTCACAAAAAAAGAATTGGAATCGCGTTTTGAAGTATTTGTCGAAGAATACCAACGCAAAATCCGCATCGAAGGTGAAATCGCGCTCGAAATTGCCAAAAGCATGATTATCCCGGCGGTAACCGCCCAATATACAAAAACCGCTTCCGCACTCCAGTCTGCTAATAGTTTGAAGACGGCGGCGGGAACTGCGGCGCTGACCAATCTGCTTAATGAACTGGGTAACGGACTGGATGGAATAGAAAAATGTTCTGCCGAACTGGAAGAAGTACTGCGCATGGGAAGTTGCGATGCAATCATCACCGCCATGAATTGTGTCCGCGAAGTGGCGGATCGTATGGAAAAAGTGGTAGCCGACAGCGAATGGCCGCTGCCAAAGTACCGGGAAATGCTGTTTATTTACTAACTCAGGATACAAGATGTCGGATCAAATCAAACATGAATGCGCAGTAACCCTGTTGCGCTTACGTAAAAAGCCGGAATTTTACGGCGACACTTTTTACGGATTCCGAAAGATGCTGTTGTTATTGGAAAAACAGCACAATCGTGGTCAGGATGGTGCCGGCATTGCCGGCATCAAGATTGATCAGGAACCGGGCTATCCGGCGTTTCAACTGGAAAAATCCGCGCGTCGAATGGCTTTGGCCGATTTGATCGAGCGAATCGGCGTATTGAGCGGAACACGCCATCAAGAAAAGTACCGGCACAGTCCGTTTGCCGGAGAACTTTTTCTTGGTCACCTTCGGTACGGCACATTCGGAAGCCGTGGCGAAGAATCCTGCCATCCTTTTGCGCGCGTGAGTTCATGTTTAAACAGAACCATGTTGTTAGCCGGAAACTTCAATCTGGCCAATACCGGGGAGATATTTGAAAAATTGCTGAAGACCGGACATCATCCTTCCGGACGGCAAGACGGCGCCTTGATTCTGAATTTAATCGGTCATTATCTGGAGCAGTCGCTGCAACAAAATTCCGGTCCGACCGACTTCGCTGAGGTTCTCAAACGCGCCGCCGAAAATTTCGACGGCGCGTTTACTCTATGCGGAGCCTTGGCGGACGGCAATTCCTTTGTTTTGCGTGATGCCGCCGGAATTCGTCCGGCCTGGTATTATTGTGATGAAAATTTGGTGGTCGCCGCTTCTGAACGCCCGGCAATACAGACTGCTTTCGAATTATTTCCCGAACAGGTCAAAGAGTTGCCTCCGGGCAGTGCGCTGATTGTCCGGCGCGACGGGCAGGTTGAATTGACAGAATGCCTGAAACCGGTCACGCCATTGCGTCGCTGTGTGTTTGAACGGATTTATTTTTCGCGCGGCAATGACTCTGACATTCACCGGGAACGCAAGGCAATGGGACAGGCGCTGCTTCCTGATATCCTGAAAAACCTCGATGACGGCATTGAAAATGCTTTTTTTTCCTATATTCCGAATACCGCACAAATCAGTTTTCACGGAATGCTGGATGCGTTAATGAAAATGCAGCTCAACAAACCGTTGCGCTTTGGACAGATTGCCGTCAAAGACGCGAAGTTCAGGACTTTTATCGCAGATGCCGCTGCCCGTGATGATTTCACGATGCATGTCTATGATGTAACTTACGGGCTGGTACGTCCGAATCTGGACACTCTGGTGGTCATTGACGATTCCATCGTGCGCGGCAGTACAATGCGCCGCGCTATCCTGCCGATTCTCGACCGACTTTCACCGCGAAAAATCGTCATTGCTTCGGCAGCGCCTCCGATATGCTACCCGGATTGTTACGGTATCGATATGGGCAGTCTTCAGGAACTGGTCGCTTTCGAAGCGCTGGTCGATCTGCTCAAAAAACACGGCAAATTTGATTTGTTGACCGAGCAGACCAAGAAAGCTGAAAAAATGTTAAAACAAGACAGCCGCAAGTGTCGGAACCCATTGAAGAAACTTTATGCCGAATTCAGTTTTGATGAATTGACCGAGGCGATAAAAGAGCGGCTGAGACCGCCTGGACTGAAAGCCGAACTCGCGCTGGTTTTTCAACGGTGCGATGCACTGCGGGCATGTTGCCCCGATCACCTGGGTGACTGGTATTTTACAGGCGATTATCCGACACCGGGCGGTTACCGGATGGTGAACCGCGCACTGGCAAATTATGTTGAGAATATCAAAGAACGGGCATACTGAAAACGAGCAGCAGATAAAATTCGATTAAATAGAAAATTTTGGAGTTAAATAATGGACAACATCTATAATTGGCAAGCCAAACGTGAGCGCAAAGCTTTTATCGCGCTGGCAGACGGTGAAATATTTCACGGCTGGAGCTTCGGCGCAATGGAAGACTGCGTTGGCGAAGTAGTTTTTAACACCGGCATGAGCGGATATCAGGAAATTATCAGTGACCCTTCGTATGCCGGACAAATGGTTGCCTTGACAATGCCGGAAATCGGTAATTACGGCTGTAATCGCGATGATATGGAATCACGCAAACTATTTCTAAATGCGCTGATCGTCCATAACCTGAATGAACCTTCGAACTTTCGGTCGGAACTGTCGCTTGCTGAAATGCTGAAGTCAAACGGCATTCCCGGTATTGCGGGGGTTGACACCAGACGTTTGACTCTGCATCTGCGTAAACACGGTACACAAAAAGCTTATCTCCATGTTTCTGAAAAACATGTCAGTGAGTCTGAAGGCGTAGCTACGGCAAATGCCTGGTGCGGGTTGGATAATCAGGATTATGCGGCAAAGGTGACAGTATCTGAAGCCTATGACTGGAACAATTCCGGACGACTGAAAGTGGTCGCGTTGGATTTCGGAATAAAATACAATATTTTGCGGCAGCTTTCAGAACATGACATGCAGGTGAAGGTGCTTCCGGCTCAAACCAGAGCATCGGAAATATTAGGGCTTCGTCCTGATGGAGTATTTCTTTCCAACGGGCCCGCTGACCCGTCGGCAGTGCGCTATGCCGTTGACTGCATCAGAGAGCTTGTCGGAAAAGTTCCACTGATGGGAATCTGCCTCGGACATCAGTTGCTCGGACTGGCACTTGGCGCAGAATGCCAGCGCCTGCGCTTCGGCCATCACGGCTGTAATCATCCGGTAAAAAATCTTGCCGCCGGTACCATTGAAATCACTTCACAAAACCACAATTTTTCGCTCAAACCGGAGAGTCTTCCGGATTGCCTGGAGGTAACCCATCTTAACCTCAATGATCATACTATTGAGGGAATAAGGCACTGTTCAGCGCCGGCGTTCAGTGTCCAATATCATCCGGAAGCCGCGCCGGGCCCGCATGATTCACATTATCTTTTTCACCAATTCAAAACCATGATGGAGGGTTAAGTCATGACCGCACATATTTTTATAACCGGGGGAGTTGTTTCCAGCCTCGGCAAGGGGATAACCGCTGCCAGTCTTGCTTTTCTTTTGAAACAGCGTGGTTGCAAAGTGGCAATTCAGAAATTGGACCCGTATCTCAATGTCGACCCAGGAACCATGAGTCCTTTCCAGCATGGCGAGGTATTTGTCACTGATGATGGCGCTGAAACTGACCTGGATCTCGGACATTACGAACGCTTTGCTGAAGTCAATTGTACTCAGGCCAGTAATTACACTTCCGGACGGATCTACAGTACTTTGCTGGAACGTGAACGCGCCGGCGGATATCTCGGCGCCACAGTCCAGGTGATACCGCACGTTACCAACGAGATAAAGGCGGCCATGCAGGCACTTCATGCGCCCGATATTGATGTTGCCATCACTGAGATTGGCGGCACCGCCGGAGATATTGAGTCGTTGCCGTTCCTAGAGGCGGCGCGACAATTTGCATTTGAAGCCGGCCGGGACCATGCGATTTTTATTCATCTGACCCTGATCCCGTATCTGCGCGCGGCTCAGGAGCTGAAGACCAAGCCGTCTCAGCATTCGGTAGCGATTTTGCGCAATATCGGAATCACACCGGATATTCTGGTGTGCCGCACCGAGATCCCAATGGATTCCGGACATATCGATAAGCTGGCTCTGTTCTGCAATGTCCAGCGTGAACTGGTAATTGAGGAACTGGATGTTCAGCACTCCATCTACGAAGTACCGCTTGAACTGGCACGGCAAAAACTTGATTTGCATGTACTGAAGCTCCTCAACATGGACCCGGGTACGCTCAACCTTGCTCCGTATCGAAAATGGCTTGATGGCGTACTTAACCCGCGTTATAACTGTACTGTCGCTGTTGTCGGCAAATACAGCAAACTGCGCGATGCCTACAAAAGCATTTATGAAGCTTTGGACCATGCCGGAATTGCTTCTGAAACAAAAGTAAAAGTTTTGCCGGTCGAGGCAGAAGATCTGGAAAATCACCCGGAATTGACTGCGGATATTCTTAAACAGGCCGATGCAATTCTGGTTCCCGGCGGTTTCGGCAATCGCGGAGTTAACGGAAAAATTCAGGCAATTGAGTATGCCAGGAACAACCAAATCCCTTTTCTGGGTATCTGCCTGGGAATGCAATGCGCGGTTATCGAGTATGCTCGAAATGTGTTGAAGCATGAAGATGCCGACAGCAGCGAATTCAATCCGCAGACAACTCACGCAGTGATCGATTTGATGCCGGAACAGCGTGGAATTGACCGGATGGGCGGTACCATGCGGCTAGGCGCATATCCATGCCGGCTCAATCCGTCATCAATCAGCGCCAATCTTTACGGAACAGAGAACATCAGCGAACGGCATCGGCATCGCTATGAATTCAACCCTGAATTCCGAGAGAAAATGGAAAAAGCCGGTATGTATATTGCCGGAACTTCTCCGGATAACCGGCTGGTTGAAGTTGTGGAATTGCCGGAACACCCCTATTTTATAGGATGTCAGTTCCATCCTGAATTTAAATCCCGTCCGCGTAACGCGCATCCTTTGTTCAAAGGGCTGGTGGCGGCAGCGTTAAAAAAGCATAGGAGAGAAAATGCCTAAAAGAACAGATATCAAAAGAATTATGCTGATCGGTTCAGGTCCGATTGTCATCGGACAGGGCTGTGAGTTCGATTATTCCGGAGTTCAGGCCTGCAAGGTGCTGAAACAGCAGGGCTATGAAGTGATTCTAGTCAACAGTAATCCTGCCACGATTATGACCGATCCGGAGTTTTCAGACCGCACCTACATTGAACCGTTGACCTGTGACATCATTCATGAAATTATCCGGCGTGAACGTCCTGACGCCTTACTTCCGACGCTCGGCGGACAAACTGCTTTGAATCTGGCGATGGAACTTTTTGAACGGGGAATTCTCCGCAGATATCAGATTGAATTGATTGGTGCCAGTGCAGAATCTATTAAACGTGCCGAAGACCGCCAGCTCTTTAAGGAAACGATGCAGGGCATAGACCTGGAGCTGCCGCGTTCAGGTTCCGCCCATACCATGAGCGAAGCGCTGGCTGTCGCTAATACTCTCGGCGGCTGGCCGCTGATTATCCGTCCCGGTTTCACTCTCGGCGGTACTGGCGGCGGTATCGCTCATAATCAGGAAGAGTTTGAAAAGATTGCGGCGCGCGGCCTTGCCGCGAGCATGAACAGCGAGATATTAATCGAAGAATCTTTGCTGGGCTGGAAAGAGTTTGAAATGGAAGTTATGCGCGACAAAAAAGGTAATTCGGTAATAGTCTGTTCAATCGAAAATTTTGATCCGATGGGGGTTCATACCGGTGACTCCATAACTGTAGCACCGGCTCAGACTCTGACCGATGTCGAATACCAGACCATGCGCAGCAACAGCTTGAAAGTCATGGCCGCCATCGGAGTCGAAACCGGCGGTTCCAACGTACAGTGGGCCGTTAATCCGGTTGACGGACGGCAGATTATTATCGAAATGAATCCGCGAGTGTCTCGTTCTTCCGCCCTGGCTTCCAAGGCTACCGGATTTCCAATCGCCAAGATTGCGGCGCAACTGGCCGTCGGGTACACCCTTGATGAAATAATTAATGATATAACCTCGGAAACGCCGGCCTGCTTCGAGCCGGCCATTGACTATATTGTGACCAAAGTCCCGCGCTTTACCTTCGAAAAGTTCCCACAAACGGATTCGGCACTGGGTACGCAAATGAAATCAGTCGGTGAAGCCATGGCCATCGGGCGAACCTTCAAGCAGTCTTTTCAGAAAGCGTTACGATCACTGGAGACCGGACATGCCGGGTTTGGCGCAGGCCCGAAAGATCAGTTCTTTGAGTCAATGACCGATGATCTTCTTGCCATGGAGCTTCGCCGTC
>Ga0172377_10003058_pt1 | contig 17149 bp, 14 predicted proteins | sample Pumphouse3metaG_FD_119749 | JGI IMG/M metagenome (GOLD analysis project Ga0172377, IMG submission 119749) | Leachate microbial communities from a municipal landfill in Southern Ontario, Canada - Pumphouse #3 metaG | ecosystem: Engineered > Solid waste > Landfill > Unclassified | place: Canada...
AGCTGGCACGATCCAAAAATCTTCAGGTCGGTTGTCAGTTAGACCTGCGTGGCAATCCCAATATCTACGGAGCACGTGAACTGATAAAAAACGGTGACCTCGGTAATATCCATGCCATTCAATTCGGCGGTCAGCACCCACTGTTGCCAGGTTCGCGTCCGGGATGGTATTTTGAGGACGGCAAACATGGCGGCACGATCAATGATATTGCAATTCACGCTATTGACGTAATTCCCTGGATGACCGGACTTGTTCCTGAAGAAGTTATCGCAGCACGTACCTGGAATGCTTTTGCGGTAAACGCTCCGAACTTTAATGACGGCGCACAATTCATGATAAAAATGAATAATGGCTGCGGTGTACTTGGTGATGTATCTTATTTTGCCCCGGACAGTTGCGGATTCAATCTCCCGTATTATTGGCGTTTTACCATTTGGGGAACCCTCGGCGTACTGGAATTTAATATCAGCGAACCGTTTCTGAAACTTGCACTCAACGGCAGTAGCGGCGTCAGCCAAATAGCGCTTCCGGCCCAAGTCGGTCCCGATTACCTTGATGATTTTATCGAAGCCATCAACGGCAAGAATGTCGAGTTGAATAATGACGCAGTGATCAATGCCGCAAGAAGAACCCTGATCATCCAGCAGGCTGCCGATCAGAAGCTTTATTCAGTTCAGTTATAAGGATAAGGCAGAAAATCAAGCGGCTCATCATCATCCAATCCGGTCATAGAATGACCGATGGTGCTGATGTAGCGAAAACTGTCTGAACTGACGGCGTACTGAAACAGCATCAGCGCCGCCAGTTTCAATATTTTTCGATTATCCCAAAATTCGCATTGTGCAATATTGATGTTCTGAAGTACCTGCCAATTATTGCGGACAGAGAGTCCGTTGCCGTGTCGATCTACAACCATAAAATCATCAACTATTTTGGCAATACGTAATTCCATATTGAAACGATTACCGATTATCAACGCGATGGCAATTAGTATAAAATCAGCGCCGGAACGTTCTTCGAGCACAGGGCCGATACAATAATGCTCGGCATGCAGTTCAGTAACCGCCGGAACGGTAAAATCATTTTTCCGCATAAAATTAGCTAATTCGCTGATATCGCGAGGTTTGCTGCGTTCAGCATTTTTACAGAATTCAACCCATATTTCTTCCAGAGAACGTTTTGAGTCATTGTCGTACCATTGCACATGAACAGCCATCAGTCCTTCGATCAGAGATAAATCCGGATCATTGAGGATTTTAGCGAATTCAGCGCGGCGGCGGCGCAATAAGATTATTGATTGCAGCTGGTGAATCCGTTTGCGCAATAAAAGATTTTCAGTTTCCTGATGTTCTGCAAGAAATGTCTCAAGCTGGTCTTCTCGTTTCAGAAGCTCAACCATTACGGAATGAGCAATCTGTGGCGACGGATCATCAAGGAGCTTCAGCAGGGTTTCAATTTTTTTCATCAAACTTAGCAGCCGGTTTTTTAGGGAATATTCCGGACAGTGCGTCCTGAGCAATTTTTTTCACATCGTCCGGGAAATCCGATTTGATGATCCATTTCAGAAACCCCGGCTCGGAAACGGCCAAATCCTGCAATTTCATGCCGGAATATTTACTAAAACATACCACAACATAATCACCCGACCATTTAAAACGGCCGTTGGCATCAATGCTGTCCGGATCGCTATTGTCGGAATATTGATGAAGTGCTTCAGCAGTATTGCCGATTTCCGGATGTTTGGTAATTTCGCCGAAGAGCACGTCAATAGTGGCCAGGACGTCAGCTTCGGCACTATGCGCATCTTCACCTAAGGTTTTCCCGCAGAAAAAGGTATATGCGGCGCTTAAACTGCGCGGATATAGTTTGCAGAAAATATTATAGGCATCGATGATTTTGCGCCCGTCAGTTTTAAATTCAATTCCAACACGGGTGAATTCATTGATGAGTAGCGGAATGTCAAATTTGATAATGTTGTATCCGCCGATATCGCAACCTTCGAAATACTCCAGCAACCGGGGAGCGATTTCGCCGAATATCGGTTTGCCGACCACATCAGCGTCAGTAATGCCGTGAATCGCGCTTGATGCTTGCGGAATCGGCATTTCCGGATTGACCAGTCGCGTATAAGATTCTTTAGCGCCGTCCGGAAAAATTTTAACCACCGAAATTTCCACTATACGATCGCGAATAATATTGGTTCCGGTAGTTTCAAGATCAAAAAATATTATCGGACGCTTAATATCCAGTTCTGCCATAATTTACCCCTTATGTTTTTTGCTGTCGATAGAATAACGCCATTTCCAGGCAATATCAAATTCCGGCATTACCGAAATTTTTTGACTAAAAATTTATTTTAGCTGTACCTCTGGATTTAAGCGTTATATTATCAACAAAATTTATTGGCGGTTACGGCGATAAAAATATTTGTGAAACAGCAGTCTTAAATTCGCGCGCGCATTATGCGCGCGTAAATTTTAAAAACATCAAAACAGGTGCACAAAGTATTGCAATGAACAAAACGGCATATACATATCTTCCGTCAAGCACTTTGGACTCACTGAAAAATATCGAGCTGGTGGCGCGTTCGCTGGTTGAAGGCGGCATGCTCGGGCTTCACCGTTCACCGTATCGCGGGTTTTCCTCGGAATTTTCTGAATACCGGAAATATTCGTCAGGCGACGATGTCAGACATATCGACTGGAAAACGTATGCGCGTTCAGATCGTCACTATATAAAATGTTTCGAAGAGGACTCCAATCTGAACTCATATATTCTGCTGGATACGTCCAACTCAATGACGATGCAGAACGACGGTGCCGAGTCGCCGGCCAAATTCAATTACGCCTGCTATCTGGCTGCGGCATTCATGTATCTGGCGCATAAACAACATGACGCGTTCGGACTTTATACCTGGGCAGAGCAGGTCGACAATTTCGAAGGATGTTCGAATTCATTGAGTCATCTGACTTCGCAACTGAAGCGGCTGGAAAAACTCAAGCCGGGCGGCGAGTCGGATTCGGAAAAATGTCTGAGCCGGATAGCGGAATTGATTCCGCAACGTTCGCTGGTATTGATATTTTCAGATTTCCTGGATCGTAACGAGAATTTCATCAAACCGTTGCATCATCTGGATTTCAAGAAATGTGAAGTTATTTTATTTCAAGTGATGACCGAAAACGAACTTAAGTTCCCTTACCGCGGTTTGGTTCGCTTCGAGGATCTTGAAACGGCTGAAAACATTGAAGTTGAAAGTGAATCGTGCCGGAGTTACTATCTTGAAGCGTTACGCAACTATAACCACCGATTAAGAATGTTTACCGAACACCACCGGATGGTGTTCGAAACGATTTCGACCGCGACGCCGTTTGAAAGTGCTTTACTGGCATATTTCAGCAAAAGAACAGCAATGTATTGAACGCATAGGAAATTATGGAAACTTTACAGGAAAAAATCAGCCGGGTATTGAAAGATGAAATTGTAATTACCGATTACAATCCGCAGTATCCGGCGCAATTCGAAAAAATAAAAAAAGCGATACAGGAGAAAGTTCCGCAAAACTTTTTTCGTCGCATTGAGCATTTCGGCTCGACTGCTGTTCCAGGACTGGCGGCTAAGCCGATTATTGATGTGCTGATCGAGGTTGAATCGTTAAAAGAAGCGGACAGGATACTTCCGGCACTCTTCGAACCGGATGGCGCCGATTATTTCTGGCGCCCCAGTTTCAGCGACAATATCGGTCCATGGTATTCCTGGATCATCTTACGACACGCAGACGGCAGACGCCAGGCGCACCTGCATATTGTGGAAGCCGACTTTAAACATCATTGGGACCGCCTTTATTTTCGCGATTATTTGCGTTTGCACCCGGAAATAGCGGAAGAATATGTCCGACTGAAATATGACTGTGCCCGTAGTTTCAGAGATGACCGGGAAAATTACACCAAGGCAAAATCTGAATTCATCACCCGCATAACCGCCCTGGCAAAACAGGAATTGGAGAAAAACTGATGGAATTCGGCAATCCGGTTTTTCTCTGGGCGTTGCCTCTGACTTTGCTGCCGCTGTTGCTGCATCTCTTTTTCCATCGCCGCAAAACCGTCGTGAAATTTTCATCTTTATTATTTCTGACTGAGCGCGAACGGTATTTCTCGTTCCGGCGGCGGCTTCTGGAAACGTTACTGATGATGATACGGATATTAATTCTGCTACTGACCGTGCTGGCGCTTTCCAGACCGTTTTTCAAACGTTTTTCACTTGGCGGCGCCGGTACCGCCGCGATCATAGTTCTTGACGATACCATGTCGATGCAGCGCTTGACCAGCAGCGGTTTATCGGCATTCGAACAGGCGCTGGTTCAAGCTGAGGCGTTGCTAAAATACCTGCCCGCGGAATGTTCAGTCGGACTGCTTACGGTTTCCGGCAAAAATGATTTCGGACTTACCCGGGATACCAGCATAATTGCCCGGGCACTGCGTAATTGTTCAGTTTCCGGCAGTGGCAACGGCCTGGCTCCATCGGTGAAAGACGCCACTGAAATATTGAAAAACAGCGCCGCCGTCAGCCGCGAGATTTATCTGATTTCAGATTTCCAAAACAATGCCATGCCGCAACATCCTTTGCCGCTGGACAATGTCAGATTGTTTACGATTCCGGTGATCGGTACAAATGAAAACCTGGCGGTTTCAGGCGTTGTACCGGATAAAAAGACCAAATTTTGCGGCAGTCCGGTCAGAATTCCATTCAGAGTGGTCAACAACGGCAAAAAAAACCGTACCGGTAAAATATCATTGGAAATCGATGGGAACTCTGAAGAAATCAGAAATATTGAGTTGAGCAGCAGCGCCAAAATTGAAGATTCTTTCAGTTATACACCGTTGCGCGCAGGTCGTTTGAACGGCAGCATCGTTGTCGAAGATGAAAATGTCCCCATGGACAACCGGATGACATTCACGATCAATGTTTCCGAACATCACAAAATGCTTTTCTGCGGTTACGATCTGCCTGATCCTTTTTATTTTTTGCGGCTGGCACTCGATCCACTGGAAAAACCATTGCATGGCTTCAAAACAACTACAGCCGTATCATCCGACAACCTTGAAGATTTCACGCTGATTGTGATCAGTCCGGGTCATAATCTGCCGACAACACGGTTAAAAGACTATCTCAGCCGCGGCGGTCGCATTATCGCCCTGCCCGGCTCGCCGCAAAACGGCAACTTTTATCGCGATTTCGATATTTACGGTAATAATCTTGACCTCAACCAATCCGGACTGCGGTTCGCCGGCGACTTGGCGGAATTGAATGAACTGCTGCAATTGGAACTGCTGGACTGGAAAACAGTCAGAGCAATGAAAGGCGGCGTTCCATTGGCGTTTTGTGATAAAATTCCGCTGATCACTGAATACCGGTTTGGAAATGGCAGGATTCTGGCGCTGGCATTTGATCTGCGCCGCCGCTCCGGCAACTGGCCTGAACTGAAATCATTTCCGGTAGCGATGGCCGCGCTGTTCACTTATGCCATTGCAAATCAAGAGAATACTGTATATCTGAAATGCGGTGAACCTCTAGTGCTGAACGGCGAAAACGCCAGTTTTATTTCTGGAGGCATTCAGACACTCTTGCCGGACGGAAAATTTCCCGGCATATTTCTTCCTGGAACAGTTTTTTTCCAAAATACCGATATTGACGCGGCAATCATAACCGCTCCAGAAATGGAAAGTAACCTGAAAACAACCAAAAATCCCGCGCGATATTTCGACGGCAAAGTCATAACTATGCGCGCGGATGCCGATTTGGGATTTCAGCTCAAACAATTCCGTAGCGGCACTGATTTTACCGGATTACTGCTGCTGGTCGCGTTGCTGCTGGCTGCGGTGGAATTTATGTTGGGCGGACATCATATGCCTTTCACCGGACGGAGGAAATAGCGAATGCGCCTTTATCCACTATTGCCCTGGCCGTTAATTATTGCGACGGTGTCATTGTCCTTGTTTATGGTCTGGCTGACCTGGCGCAACGGTTTTGACTGGTCAAAAAAACGCCGACTGGCAATGACTTCACTGCGGCTGGCTTCACTTGGTATTCTGTTTTTGATGATTATTGCTCCAGGCATAACGATCCGGGACCGGGCGCTCCGGCGTTCCCATATAATCTTCCTGCTGGACGGTTCGGAATCAATGGCCGTTTCCGATGTCCGGAAGGACACGCGGTTTGCCGCAGGCCTTGGTACATTGCAAAAGCTGCTTGGCGACAACCGTGATTTTGAAAAACATGTTTATATTTTCAACGACCGGATGACACCGGCTGAAGATCGCGATAGCTTTGGGCAATACACGCCCCGCGGCAGTACCAATTTAAAACACGCATTCGAAACCTCCACCCGGGACCTGGATAAATCAGCAATCGCTGCCGCAGTAATAATTACCGATGGTCTTGATCAGTCCGAATTCCGCGGCACGGAAGGTATCCCGATTTTTGCGGTCAAAACCGGCACTGCGCTGTCGTCCGCCCCAGATCTGCGCGTCGCCGACTTCAAGACGCCGGAAACGGTCTTTGCGGGAGAAGAAATTTCACTTTCTATTCCGATTGAGATGACCGGGTTTGCGTCAACTCAGCAAATCAAACTCGAATCAACCGTCGACGGCAAAACCGAATCAGAGAAGACTTTCATGCTTGTATCAGGACAATCCATTGAAGCACCATTCAAAACAATTCTGAAATCACCGGGAATTCATAAGTTGTCATTTTCTCTGAACCAGCTTGACGGCGAAATCAGCGTTCTGAACAATCACCGCAATATTTTCATTGAAGTCAAAGAAAAACTAATCACAACTTTGCTTTACTTTCCAATACTCAATAACAGTTTTCGCCCTTTGATCAGAATGATGCGTGATTCAGGCAAGAAGTTCTCAGCCGTTTACAAAGTGCGCGAAGGCATTTTTCAGGTTGCCGGAAATATCAGATCCGACAACTTCGAGAACGGTCTGCCGAAATCCGCGGAAGCATTGAAAAATATCGATCTCATTGTCCTTGGCGCAGGCAATGCTTCCCTGTTCAACGCCGCCGAACAAAAAGTGCTGGAACAATATCTCGCGGACGGCGGCAACCTGACCATTCTGGGCGGCTCAGATTCATTCGGAGCTGCCGACGGTAATACGGTTTTTAATGCGATGCTCCCGGTACGTACCGCCGGTGCCAGGTTTGCCGATATGGCATTTACCGTTGCGCCTCCGGAAAACAGTCCGAAATCATTTGAAGAGTTTACCCTGTATTCCGGCGCCCTGCGCGGATTGAATCTGGTTGACGGTATTAAGTCGGGATCGAACATTCTTCTTTTTGCGCAGGCGGACAAACCTTATCCGCTGGTAGTTTCAATGCCTTACGGCCGCGGCATGATAACCGCGATCCTATCCAATTCGTTTCACCTCTGGGGACGCCCCGAACAACGTTCCGCCGCTTTCCAGCACTTTTGGGAACAGTTGTTGGGGCACGCCGGTTCTCTGCGTGACGAACGTCTTAAATTCACGGTTAACGCCACGCCAATGGCGGCAGGCGAAATCCTGAAAATCAAAGCTTCTGCTGCTGATGCTGAATTCATTGATGCCGCAATCCTGCCTTTCGGCGGCGCCGAAACGCATCAAACAATCCGTTTGTCGAAAGACAATAATTTTTACGGTGAAATTCCAGACTTACCGGAAGGACAGTGGATTCTGCGCCTGACGGCAAAACTGCGCAACGATGAAAACATACTTCGACATGCCGTCATCAATATCGGAGCGACCGTACATGAAAATCCCGATATCAAAGTTTCTGACGAACATTTTTTGCGCTTTACCGCTCATGAAAGAATTTTTCTGCCCCATGAAAATAAACGATTGATGGACGCCGTTATGTCGGCAGTCAATCAGAGCAACGGCGAACGAGAATGGTATCCGACTCTGGAGAGCCCGTTTTTTCTGTTGTTATTGGCAATATTTTTATTTGCGGAATGGTATTTACGCCGCCGTTTCAATATGTTTTAACAATTGCTCATGAGATTTGTCATCAAGACGAAAATCCCTTCTGAATCTCATGCGCAATCGTGACCACCGCAAAGTTATTACTATTGGCGGCGAGATTCATGCCGCAACGTGTAAATCAGCCACAATGACATAATCAGTGAAAAGCTTCCTTGCCAGATAATCAACTCATATGCGTCAAAAAACAAACTGGCAAACGGGGAAAATAACGAAAAGATTTTTGCATCCCCATCAACAATTGAAGAAAAAACATTGATCACTTGCGTAAATGCGATTATGGAAAACAACACCGATAAAGGTTTCTGCCTGAAAATACTGCAAATACCGCGGGTCAGGCAGGAATAGCACCACGCGCACATAACTAACGACGGCAAGAATAAAAGACCTCTATCATTAAATTTATCATAATTTAAACCGTTTTCAGTTATCACACCTTGACCATAGCAAACTATAGCGCATCCGGCCAACATCAACAACATTCCGAATGAATAGCGGGCAACCGCACTGGGTCCGCAAAGCCAATAGATAATTCTGAGCAGAGGATTTTTAGGTCTGTCCAGGCGGCACCGTTCGGTAATCCGGACATTTGCCAAAGTGGCAAACGAAACAACTATAACTCCATAAATAGTCAAAAATACACCGCCCCAACCCGACGCTGTTTCAACGGTAATCACAGAATGAAAGACAAAAAAACTCAACGCAAAAGGAACTGACAAGAAAGCCAGAAACAAAGCAAAATGTGGGATCCAATAACGGTTGGAACGAATCGGCTTGAAGCCACCTGCCCCGTAAAGAATCGCCAATAAAATACAAAGCACCGAAAAGTAAATAACAATTAAAGGCTCACTTATCCACTGATAAGCTCTAGCAAAATTTCTTCCAGATACAAACGCATTGATAATATGACTCCCCGCAATCAGAAATATAAACACGGACAGAATATTTAACAGTTCTGTTCTTTTCCCGCCTGTATTCACAAAAAACGATATCCCGAAAAATATCGCAGTAAACATAAAAAGACTATTGATAATTGAAAAGACCGTAACCGGTTCCTGGCAGATCAAGTACGCAGGTAATGGCATCCCGACAACCAGCAGAGTAAACCACAGTACACCAAATGCCTGTATCCTGCCTGAAATTATTTGCCAGGGCGTAAGCGGAGTTGTATGCTCAAGCGCCAAAGCATCGCTGCAACGTTCTTTACGCCAGTTTTGACTGAGGGAAAGTATTGGTACATAGGCGCAGAAAAGATAGATCATCAGATAAAAACGTAAAATAGTATTGACCGAATCATTATCCCGAACACTCCAGTGGTTTAAAACAAAGAGCAATACCTGCAAAAAAATTACCAGCACAGTGCAATAATAAAGAGAACGCGAACGAAGACTTTCTCGGATATCTTTAACCAATACCGGGTTAAGACTGTCGGCAAGCGAATGACTGATGGTATCGGCAAACGACGATAGTTTGAAATGTGCCATCAATTGACCTCCCCTTTAGTCGATTTCAAAAATATTTCCTCAATTCCCGCGTCCGGACGTTCTGTCCTGATAATGGGCAAACCGGTCATAAATATCTGTACCATCGCACTATGATAGTTGGCAGTACCGCCTTTGATCTTAACCATAATCTGTTTGTTCGAACTTTTTATCGCGGACTCGACAAGCTCAAGCCCGTTAATCTGTTCCAGAATCTGCTCATTCAGTTCCAGTAGCGACAAAACAATACGGCAGAACTCACCGGCCGCGCTTGCGCTTAAATCAGTAAGCTTACCATGGCTGACAATCTTTCCTTTTTCAATGATTACCGCTCCGGTCGCAATATCATCCAAATCGCTGAGCACATGCGAGGAAATGAATATGGTTTTACCTTCCTGCGCGAGCTTGACCAGACAGGCGCGCAGTTCAATTCTGGCGCGCGGGTCAAGTCCGGCCGCCGGTTCGTCAAGCAACAAAATTTTCGGGTCATGCAACAGTACTCGCGCCAATGAAACTTGCTGTTTCATTCCCTTGGAGAGCTCGGAAAGCATTTTATCAGGAAGCGATGCCAGGTTGGTAAATTCCGCAACCCGACTGATCGCGCTGCTTTTGGCTTGTCCGCGTAAACCGAATGCGCGGGCATAAAAATCCAAATATTCCCAAACCCGGATAACATCCGAATCAGGCATTGAATCCGGCATGAACCCAATTTGAGCTCGCACTTGGTCAGGATACTCGATCATATTCAGGTTACCCAACATAACTTTTCCGGAATCCGGCTGTTCAAGCCCCGCCATGATACGGATCGCCGTCGTTTTCCCGGCGCCGTTCGGACCGACAAAACCGACAATCGCCCCTTCCGGCAGAAAAAAAGAAATCCGGTCAAGCGCTTTGGTATCCCCGAAAGACTTGCTTAATTCACAAACTTCGATATTCACAATGTTCACCTTGCTGGCATTAATGATGGGAAAAAAATTCAGCCGATTCGCATGAGAAAATTAACATCCTGCCGGGAATAATACAAATATAAGCTTTATTAATTACATACAATTAATTTTTTTGTTTTTTTCTGTATGAAATTTTCCTGTTTTGCCGAGTCTGCGAACATAACTCGCAATTAATGCGGTTATGATTAATCGCAACCGAAATGTGTATTGATATAAGAAGCGGCGCTTTCCAGATCGTGCAATATTTTGGTCGAGAAGCGCACCATCCAGGGGCTACAGTTCTGGTATTCAAAAGGCGAAAATGATACGACAAATTTTCCCAGATTCTGGGACGCGTAAAAGACCTCCATGCTGGTGCCGATACTGGGTTTATTGTAATTGACCAGAATAATATCGGCGTCGCGAACATCCTGCAAATCAAACTCCACTATCTCGTTCGCGCTGTCAACCTGACGGTCTACAAATTTACGCCGCATCGGATCAAGCATCCTGAAATTAGCGCCGAGCAGTACTTTTGCCGCTTCACGCCATTCGCGAGCATGTCCTTCATGCTCATCCATAATCGGACCGCTCAAATATATTGTTTTCTTCGCCATAAAATCTCCTGTTGTTTAGTGTTGTGTAAGATAACCGAACCGCATTTTTTTTCAATATTGATTTGACTTTTTAAATAAACATAGTATTATAATACCACAATAACCCAGGAGGTAATAATGAAAAGAAACATAGTTGAAATTGACAGTGAAAAATGCAACGGTTGCGGGGACTGTGTTAACGCATGTGCTGAAGGCGCAATCCAGTTAATCGACGGTAAGGCAAAACTGGTCACAGATTCCTATTGTGACGGTTTGGGAGCATGTCTCGGACATTGTCCGATGGACGCGATCAAAATCATCGAACGTGACGCTGATGAATTTGATGAAGCGGCAGTAGCGGAGCATCTCCAGAATCAGAATCATGCCAAGCCCCCTGCCCCCGCTCACAACCACGGACACTCTGGCGGCGGTTGTCCGGGCAGCATGTTGCGCAACCTGATGAAAGAGCGTCCGGCTCAAAGTCAGAACTCAGCTCCGCGGACAGCGAGCGGAAACCAGTCCGAGCTTCGCCAGTGGCCGGTACAACTGCATCTGGTACCTGTCAATTCGCCGAACTGGGATGGTGCAGAACTTTTGTTATGCGCCGACTGCGTGCCGGTGGCATATCCTGATTTTCACTCTAAGCTGTTGCGTGGCCGTCAGGTCATTATCGCCTGCCCTAAACTCGACGACGGTGCCGGCTATGTCGAAAAATTAACGGCAATACTGCGTGATAATGATATCAGAAGCCTGTCAGTTGCGCGCATGGAAGTGCCATGTTGCGGCGGATTGACGCGGCTTGCGGAAACCGCCCTCCAGAAAAGCGGGAAAAAAATTCCGTTTCAAAATATCATCGTCAGAATTGATGGTGAACTTAATTAATCAAACTATCAAAAGTTACAGGGGGCAATCATGAAAAACCACGAATTCAATGTCGCGTTTTTTGATGCCAAAAGCTACGACATTCAGTCATTCAACGAAGCCAATACCGGTTTCGGTTTCCAGCTCAACTATATCGAAAACCATTTGAATCTGGAAACGGTACGTTATGCCCGCGGCAGCCGCGCTATCTGCGCTTTTGTCAACGACGATCTGGGTGCCGAGGTGCTGGACGAGCTGGAAAAGATTGGCGTAAAACTGATTGCCCTGCGCTGTGCCGGATTTAACAATGTTGATCTCACAATGGCTGGCGGACGTTTCAATGTGGTTAGAGTTCCAGCTTACTCGCCTTACGCGGTGGCAGAACATACCCTGGCGATGATTATGACCTTGAACCGCAAAACTCACCGTGCATATTTTCGGGTGCGTGACAATAATTTTTCGCTTCAGGGACTGCTCGGTTTCGATATGCACGGGAAAACTCTCGGCGTCATCGGCACGGGAAAAATCGGTAAAACCTTCATCTCGATTATGAAAGGATTCGGAATGAATATTCTCGCCTATGATAAATATCCGGATCAGGCTTTTGCGGAAGCCAACGGCATTGCATATGTCGAAAAAGAAGAAATATACCGTAAAGCCGATATCATTTCGTTGCATTGCCCGTTGAGCGATGAGACTTTTCACATGATCAACCGTCAGTCACTGTCACAAATGAAGCCGGGCGTGATGCTGGTCAATACCAGCCGCGGCAAATTGATTGACACCAAAAACTTGATTGAGGCTCTGAAAAGCGGTCGAGTCGGCTCCGCCGCGCTGGATGTTTACGAAGAAGAAAGTGAATACTTCTTTGTCGATCATTCCAATATGATCATTCACGACGATGATCTCGTGCGGCTGATCTCTTTCAACAACGTGCTGGTAACATCACATCAGGCGTTTTTTACCAAAGAGGCGCTGGCCAATATCGCCGCGACCACGCTGAATAATATCAAGGAATTTGCCGAGGGCTTGCCGTTGAGCAACGAAATTTGCCCGAAATGTTCCGGCTAAAAATCGTCTTCACCACAATATTGCCGCTTTAAACTTCACGCGCGCATAATGCGCGCGCGAAGTTTAGACCTGCCTCCGAATCGAAGAAAATGGCAATAGCAATGGGTAGTTTAAATATTCAAAACTGAATAAAGTGAAGATTGCCGCAGCTTGGTTCAGCGATACAAAATCAGTCCGCAGTTCTGGCATTTCTTTTGAGGAGGAAAACTGATACTGCTGGGCAAAATGACATTTTCTTTGGATACCTTCTGAACAAAGAAATAATCTTTACATTTGGGACATTTCACTTTGTGTAATTTATTCTGGATAAACATCCCGAAGAAAAACAAAAAACCTGGCAAAATGATAGGATACCAGTTATCAAACCGTGCTATAAATGCCATAGTCAAGGCTATAATCGGAAGAAAAGAAAAAAGAATGAAAAAAAATAGCCGCCGCAACTTCCTGATCTTTGCCAGTCCTTGATTTATTTCATGAGTTTTTGCCTTCATATAACGACCTTCCTGACGTAAACATTGCCATTTTTAATTCAATACCATGACCAGAAAATAAGCTAATCTACAAAATTAAAGTCGGTAACAATAAGTTTAACACGATCAAATTTCATCGACTCCGCTGCTTCGTCATTCAGGTTCACATGCATGAAACGTACCCCTTTGACTGCGATATTGTCTCCGGCAGCCAGAACTTTTACCTCGTGAATATATTTATTTTCAACATCAATAAGAACATCATTTCGATAGTACTCGCAATTTATTCTGATTTGCTTTATCGGGATTTCCAGATTATTGGAAATACGATAAATAAAATTCTGAATATTTTTTTGTTGCGAAGACACAAGCTCAGGCTCGGAAATAACCACCTGATCTTTCAACCTCAGAAATTTTGCGTCATTGCTTTCTTTTTTATCTTTATCGGTGAGACGAAAACCAGCCTGAAACCCTTCACGCAATTGCGACGCCATTTCTTGGGCAAAGGCCCGAATCGCTTTTGATTTCTCGCGATCGTTGCCGGCTTCTTCAGCAATCTTAATTATTTCATCGTAAGCACCGCGAATTTCAGTCGCCGCCTTGGGTTTCGTCTGCGCTTTGAGAATAAAAAGCGATACCACTACAAAAATCGCTACGACAATCGGACTGTTGATGATTTTATTCATTACCCCTCCTGTAATCGGTGAATTTTTCATAATCTATCATCAATAAGCGAGTTAACAATATTCGCCGTCCAATTTATCCTGGATCCAGTGTTGAAGGCTAAGAAATTTGAACATAAATGAACGTCTAAACTTTTCGCGCGAATAATGCGCGCGCGAAGTTTAAAAAGCAACTTCCAAGCATCCGCAGAGCATTAGTGGCATGGTAAAGTTATCGGCAGAAAATCAGCTTACTTTTGAGCTTCATCGAGTCCTTCGTTTAAAGTACCTCTGCGATAGCCGCGAAGATCAATGAAGATTTTTTTGAATCCTGCCGCCGCAACCGCATCGGCAATCTGACTGCGCAACTCCGGCAGTTTCTTAAAATCCTCGTCCTGAAGTTCGATATCGGCACGTTCGTCATGACAACGCACCCGGCAACCTTTGAAACCGAGTTTCCGCAGACCGGCTTCAGCGATACGGACCTTCTCCAGCAACTTGGAAGTAATTCTCGTACGGTAAGGGATACGCGAAGCGAGACAGGCGTCAGCAGGAGCGGCCCAGTTAGCCAGTCCGTAATGACGACTCAAACAGCGGATCTGTTCTTTATCCATTTGCGCCTCGAGAAACGGATGAACGATACCCAGTTCGTCCGCCGCGCGGGCTCCGGGACGATAGTCGGAAATATCATACACATTGAACCCGTCTGCGACGTGTTCAAAACCGTAACCATCGGCGGCGGCACAGATCGCGCCCATCAATAATTTTTTGCAATGGTAGCAACGTTCCGGGGAATTTTCTGCAATAGCTTCAGCAGTCAACGGATCAATGGTCAACCGGTGAAGCGGCATATCCGAAGCGGCAGCCCATTCCAAAACCATATCAACATCATGCTGTACCCCGAAAGGCGACTCGATATTTACCAGAAGAATATTATCGTGTCCAAGCGCTTTGGCTGCTGCCGCCGCCAGCAGAGTACTGTCGACCCCGCCCGAAAAAGCGATGGCCAGACGTTCATATTTTTTCAGAACCGTCATCAATTTAGATTCAATTTCAAGAGCGATATTCATTTTCGACCTGTATTTAATGCTGCATAAGTTCAACCTGAACCGGTTTTAACTATAATTCTGTGCCGATAATATATCAATGGAAATTACCGAGTATAATTGAAAAAAAACCTGTCGCTGATAATGTAAGGAGATAATTTTACGGGATCGACTGAATGTGTTCAATAGCCGGAATCATAAATTTTAATTCAATTGCTCAAGCGCGCGATATTGCGGCAACGATGAATGGTGTCATGACGCATCGGGGTCCGGACGATGCCGGAATATGGTCAGATCGGCGCGCCGTCCTGGCGCACCGCCGTTTATCGATCATCGACCTTTCAGGCGGCACGCAACCGCTGGGCAATGAAGATGGCAGCATCCAAATCGTCTTCAATGGTGAAATTTACAATTACCGGCAACTGCGCGACCGCCTCAAACGACGCGGGCACCGTTTCAAAACCGCGTCCGACACCGAAGTTATAGTTCATCTTTACGAAGAATACGGCAGTGAGCTGGCGCGACATCTGCAGGGCATGTTTGCGTTTGCAATATGGGATTCGGCAACCGGGCGTGTGCTGCTGGTTCGGGATCGTACCGGACAGAAGCCGCTGTGTTACTTTCAGAACGGCGCCGAACTGGTCTTCGCCAGTGAACTTCAAGGGTTGCGCTGTCATCCCCAAGCGCCTGCGGAGCTTGACCCTGACGCCGTAACCGATTTTCTTTCGCTGCAATACATTCCATCGCCGTTCAGCGTTTTCAAAGGTATCCGCAAACTGCCGCCCGGCTCAATGATGATTTTTGATGCAGATAATAACACTGCGGAAATCCGGCGCTGGTGGCAGCCGGACTATCGGAATAAACTGAATATCAGTTTTGAGGACGCCTCCGTCAAAGTACGCGAGCTGGTTACGGCTGCGGTAAAAAAACGGTTGATGTCCGAAGTTCCGTTTGGAGTATTTCTCTCCGGCGGTCTGGATTCTGCCATTGTCGCGTCGCTGATGACTCAGCTACGCGCTCCGGCAACGACTTCTGCGTTCACAATCGGGTTTGATGACCCGGCCTATGATGAAAGGTCCGGTGCCAACCTGATGGCCGAACATATCAACCAGCTCAGCGGCGGCAAACTTCAACATTATGTGAAAAATGTCAAAGTTGATGATTTTGAACTGATTCCTAAACTTATCCGTCATTTTGGCGAACCGTTCGCTGACGCTTCCATGTTGCCGACTTATCTGCTCTGCGGATTTGCCCGCGAACAAGCGACCATGGTCTTGAGCGGTGACGGCGCCGACGAAGTTTTCGCCGGCTATGAACGGTATCTGGTCATGAAATATGCGGGATACCTCAATCCGGTACGCGCGCTTTTTCCGCTGTTTTCACTGCTGTTGCCGGATTCAGGCGAACGTACCAGAAGCGGTCGTGCACGCCGTTTCTGCAGGGTTATCGGAACCGCACCGGAAAAACGTTATCCGGCTTTGCTTGACCGTTGCCCACAACATCTGAAAAACGCTTTGGTCGGTGAACGTCTTCGTGATGCCGCGCAAAACAACTTTATATCAAGATTCTGCGCTTCTGAACTCAGCGCCGCTGAACCGGCTGAACTGGCGATGGAAACAGACCTTCACAGCTATCTGCCCGGCGATATTCTGCCTAAAGTCGATATTACGTCAATGGCCGCTTCGCTCGAAGTACGAAGTCCGTTTCTTGACCATGAAGTGATTGAATTCGCGGCCGCGCTGCCTTTGAAATTCAAGCAATGCGGAACTTCCCGCAAACACATTTTGAAAGCGGCGTTCGCCGATCTGTTGCCGGATGAAATTCGCAATGGCAGCAAACGCGGTTTCGGAGTTCCGTTGGCGGCGCTGGCACGTGGAGCATGGAAAAAACAATGGGAAGAAACTATCCGCAATTCGACGTTGTTTTCAGATTGTTGGCTTAACGCGCCGGTTTTTGAAAGACTATGGAACGAACACCAAACTTCACGGCGTGATCACAGTTATATTCTTTGGAACATC
>Ga0172377_10003059_pt1 | contig 17146 bp, 29 predicted proteins | sample Pumphouse3metaG_FD_119749 | JGI IMG/M metagenome (GOLD analysis project Ga0172377, IMG submission 119749) | Leachate microbial communities from a municipal landfill in Southern Ontario, Canada - Pumphouse #3 metaG | ecosystem: Engineered > Solid waste > Landfill > Unclassified | place: Canada...
ATCCTCAACGAATTTATCTAAGTCGAAAGTGACCTCAGGGAGATATATTAAATCGGGACCATATCCAGACATTTCCGCTAACTTACTTGAGGCAGCGAGCCAACCAGCATTTCGCCCCATGATTTCGACAATGGTGACTCGCCCTTTGTCATAAGATGCTGCATCGCATCCTATTTCCGCTATCGTGGTTGCGATATATTTGGCGGCGGAGCCAAAGCCTGGGGTGTGATCAGTGATTGGTAAATCATTATCGATGGTTTTCGGAACGCCGATAACTGCACACTGATAATTTGCGGACTTAAGAAATTTGGATATTTTATTGCAAGTATCCATCGAATCATTTCCGCCATTATAAAAGAAGAAACGGATATTGTACTTTTTGAAAATATTTAAGATCCTTTCATATTCACTGGCGTCATCATTGAAACTTTTCAACTTGTGGCGAACTGAACCGAAAGCGGCACCAGGCGTGTGGGGAAGGAGTTCTATTTTTTCAATCTCTACATTTGATAAATCTATCAAGTCATCATTTAGAATGCCATCGATTCCGTGATGACAGCAATATATTTTATCAATGATATCCCTGTGCGCTAATGACTGAGTTATAATCCCATACGCAGAAGCGTTGATAACTGAAGTTGGACCTCCCGATTGACCATAAAGTACATTTCCCTTTGATTTCATATATTAATTCCTTTCATTTATAAATTCCAAAAAAAGTAAAAAACATATATTCTCGTCACTGCTGCAATAGATATTAATAATAGCTTGGTTATACCTTGACAAAGAACAGCTGAGCACAGAAACAGCAATGACTAAAGCTCACTGATTTCTAGAAGTATTATGACACAATGTAAGTGCTTTTACCAATGTATCTAACCTGTAAAAAGTCTTGAAAATTAATTTAAATACTGGCATACTCTAATAGGATTGGATGCTTAGCTCAGTGGGAGAGCACTTCCTTCACATGGAAGGGGTCGTAGGTTCGAAACCTATAGCGTCCACCATTTTTTTTGCAATGATTCAGACGATTTGTTTATGTATTTTTAAATATTATCGACATTTTTAACTTTTAGTTGACGCTTTTGCTGTAAGCACTTTTATTGAAAATCCCAAGCAAAAGTCTTGAAATAGATATTTCATCGATGTACAATCACACTCCATCAAAAAAAGAGGAAACTCAAAATTGATGAATGAGAAAGGAGATTGAGATTATGGAAAAGAAATATTTAGTTCAATTTAAGAACAATTCAAGAACTTATAGCAGTAAGAAAAAAACTAATGCCTTTATGAAGTTTGCCAAACGCCTAACTTCTCTTGGTGATGTTATTAATTCAATAGAATAGAATTAATGAAAAAATAGCGAGGCTGGAATGCCGAACTTTTTTTTTGACTTTTTTTCTTCCTTTTCCTTAATAAGTAATGCTTAATTTAATACTGATAACCGGTAGAGAAACACTTAGTTAACTTTCATCGCAAAAAACTATTTTTAGTCGTTTATATATATATATATATATATATATTAATATAGTTTGGAAAAACGACAAAAAGACTAGATATAATGCTACATTATTAACTCTTTCACTTTTTTTAGCATTTATGCGTTAAATTAGTTGACTATGGCGATTTGGTAGGCTATTATAATAAGGCTGAAATTTCAGTTCGTGTTGAAATGTGACATTGTCGATACGCCCAATAGGGTTGTCATGTTATCGAGAAAATCACACGGAGCGATTAAAATGCCAAATTGACAAAGGAGGAAAACCATGGCAAAAACAAACAACATCCGTGTTCGTTTGAAGGCTTATGACCACAAGGTCTTAGATCTATCTGTCGCAAAGATAGTTGAAGCCGCAACAAAAACAGGCGCCGGCATCGTCGGACCTATTCCGCTTCCCACGGAGAAGCAAGTCTATACTATTTTACGTTCACCATTTGTAAATAAGGATTCACGTGAACAATTCGAAATCAGAACCCACAAGAGATTAATCGACATCGTAAAGCCCACTAAGGCTACTATCGATACACTAACTAGACTCGATTTACCTTCAGGCGTTGATATCGAGATCAAGTTATAAGGAGGACAGAGATATGAAATCAATTATCGGAAGAAAAATCGGTATGACATCAGTCTTTGCTGAAGATGGTACACAATATCCTGTCAGTGTAATCGAAGTCCTACCTAATGCCGTTGTTCAAAAGAAAACGGTTGAAAAGGACGGCTATGAAGCTCTTGTCGTCGGCTATGAGAACAAAACAAAGAATGTAAATTCTGCAATGAAGGGAATTTACGAGAAGGCTAAGGTTGAGCCTAAGGCATCATTATTTGAATTAAAAGGTGATGAGATTTACGCGAAAAAGGTCGGCGAAGAAGTCACATGTGATATTTTTGCGGCTGGCGATAGCGTTGATGTGACAGGTACTTCAAAGGGACGTGGTTTCTCTGGTGTTATTAAGAGATGGCATCATTCTATCGGACCTAAGGGACACGGCTCAGGATATCATAGACAGATTGGTTCGTTGGCAACAAATGGTCGTACGAACAATAGAATTCATCCTGGATTAAAGATGCCCGGACATCATGGTGGCTATACGAGAACAACGCTTAACTTAGCAGTTGTAGCTGTTTATCCCCAAAAGAATGCCATCCTTATTAAAGGATCGGTACCAGGACCCAACAAGTCTATCGTACGCATTAGAACAGCTGTAAAAAATCCTGATCGTAAATACGACATCAAAAAGGTTATCGACAATTCAAAACCTGTCGAGGCTAAATAGTAAGGAGTTATAGATATGAATATCGTTAATAATAATATCGAACTTCCTGTCGTAGATTTTGCGGGTAAGGAAGTTGGCAAGGTTAAACTTGCAAGTGAATTGTTTGGAATTGAACCCAACGAATATGTTGTGCAACGTGCTGTTGTTGTAGACTTAGCCAACAGACGCCAAGGTACAGCCAAAACTAAGGGAATTTCTGAAATATCTGGTTCAGGAAAAAAGCCTTGGAAACAAAAAGGTACGGGTAGAGCAAGAGCGGGCTCACGCCGTTCTCCTATTTGGAGAGGTGGAGCTACAATCTTTGGACCTACCGGTACACAGAATTACAAACTTAAATTGAATAAGAAAGAACACGCTTTAGCACTAGCTTCAGTTTTATCTGATAAGGTCAGTGAGAAATCCGTTGTTGTTCTTGAATCTGAGAAGTTTGCTTCACCTAAGACTAAGGATTTTGTTAAAGCGCTCGATGCAATGAATTTAAAAGGCAAAGTCTTAATTGTCATTGACAATTATGATGAAAATTTTGCTCGCGCTGTAAGCAATGTTAAGAATGTGACGGTTGATCTTTCTGACAACATGTCGGTATATGATGTATTGCACACGGGAACTTTAGTTCTTACTAAATCAGTGGTAGATGACATCAATAGTCAATTTGTCGAAGAGGAGGCTAAATAACTATGGCTGAAGAAAAGAAAACAGAAGTTGTAGCAGAAGAAAAGGCCAAGAAAGTTTCTAAAGCTAAGAAGCCTGCTGCTAAAACCGCTGCAAAGAAGGCGACAGCTAAAAAAACAACAGCCAAAAAGGCAACTGTAGCGAAAGAAAAAACAGCAACAGATGAGACCAAGAAGGCAACTGTTAAAAAGGCTCCTGCCACTAAGACTGCAGTTAAGGCCACAACTAAGAAAGTTTCGGCGACAACCAAAAAGGTTGTTAAACCTGAAGCTGAAGTAGTTTCGACCAAGAAGGATGAAAAGAAAAAGCCAGAGATAGTTGAATATCGTACTCGCAAGGCAACAGTTCGGGACTTTGAGATTCTATTTGGACCATATGTTACTGAAAAAACACAGGCCCAACAAGCTGATCTCAACACCATTGTCTTGAAAGTGGCGAAGGATGCAACAGCGACAGAGATTAAATTAGCTGTTCAAGCAGTCTTCGGAGTTAAGGTTAAGCGCGTTAACATTGTTAATGTCAGACCTAAAACTAAGAGAAGCACTCGTTATCCGGGAACTGTTCCGGGATTTAAGAAGGCTATCGTTAAGGTAGACAAACAATACGACCTTGGGGAAATCGCCAAAGCTTCCCAAGCTGACTAATCAAATGGCAAGTTGCAAATTATAGGAGATAAAAATGGCAATTAAAAAATACTCGCCCATCACCGCTGGACGCCGTCACATGACATCCATCGATTATAGTGGGCTTACAAAGAAGGCTCCTGAAAAAGCACTATTGCGTCCCTTAAGTAAAAACGGCGGCCGTAATAATCAGGGCTACATCACTACTCGTCACAGAGGTGGTGGTAACAAGAGAATGTATCGTGTAATTGATTTCAAACGCACGAAGGATGATGTCTTTGCAAAGGTTGTATCGATTGAATACGATCCTAACCGCAATGCTTTCATCGCTTTACTTCAATATGATGATGGTGTTAAAACCTACATCATTGCTCCTTCGGGGCTTAAAGTTGGTGACAAGGTGATTTCCGGCAAGAAAACTGATGTTAAAGTTGGTAACTGCATGGAATTGGGATCGATTCCTGAAGGTATCATCGTCCACAATATTGAGTTTAAACCGGGAAAAGGCGGACAGATGTGCCGCGCAGCTGGAACCTCAGCTCAAATCTTAGGTAGCGAAGGTAAATATGTTATTTTGCGTTTGCAATCGGGTGAAGTTAGAAAAGTTCTAGCGACTTGTCGAGCGACTATTGGAACAGTATCCAATGAAGATTACAAACTCGTTCACTTGGGAAAAGCTGGTAAGAGAAGATACATGGGCTTTAGACCTACCGTTCGTGGATCGGTCATGAACCCTAACGATCACCCTCACGGTGGTGGTGAAGGTAAATCACCCGTCGGACGTGATGCTCCGCGTACACCTTGGGGTAAGAAAGCTCTTGGTGTTAAGACAAGAAAGCATAACAATCGCTCTAACCGTCTAATTGTTAGACGTGTTAACGATAGATAGGACATGGAGGAATAAATAATGTCACGTAGTATTAAAAAAGGACCTTATTGCGAACCCAGTCTTCTTAAGAAGGTCGAGGCTGTCAAGGCTTCGGGCAAGAAGACCGTTATCAAAACCTGGTCGCGTAGAAGTACAATTTTCCCTCAGTTTATTGAACTTACTATTTCTGTTTACAATGGTAAAACTCATGTTCCTGTCTTCATTACAGAAGATATGGTTGGACATAAACTCGGTGAGTTTGTTCCCACTCGCACCTTCAAAGGTCACACTGCCGATGATGCATCAGCAGGAAGAAAGTAAGGAGATAGACTATGGCAAAAAGTACAGAAAAAGAAGCAACAAGAACTGAAGCTATATGTATCGCCCGTAACATTCGTGTTACTCCGCGTAAAATGCGTTTAGTCATCGATCTTATTCGTGGGAAAGATGTTCAAGAAGCATACAACATCTTAAACAATCTTAATAAATCATCAGTTACACCCATACTCAAATGTGTGAAATCCGCTGAAGCGAATGCAGTAAACAATTTCAATATGAACGCTAGTGATTTATATATCGCTAAGATCTTCGCCGGTGACGGTCCGAGATTGAAACGATTCATGCCTCGTGCTAAGGGCGCATCTAGTGGAATATTAAAGAGAATGTCAATGTTAACTGTCGTTCTTAAAGTGAAAGGAGACAAATAATTATGGGTCAAAAGGTCAATCCTAATGGCTTGCGTGTTGGTATCAGCAAAAATTGGTCCTCGCGTTGGTATGCTAATAAGAAAGATTTTGCAAACTACATTGCAGTTGATGGCAAGATAAGATCATATCTTGAACCTAAACTCCAAGATGCTCTTCTTTCCCACATTGATATTGAAAGAATTAAAGGAACTATTACAGTTTCGATGTTCGTGGCACGTCCGGGCGTAGTTATCGGTCAGGATGGAGCGAATATTAAAGAATTAAAAGAAAAATTGCTTAAGATTATTGGAGTCAAGGATATCAAATTAAATGTTGTTGAAATTCGTGAACCCAACTATGATGCTCAATTAGTAGCGCAGTCAATCGCTAAGCAGTTAGAGGAGCGCGCTTCGTTTAGAATCGTGCAAAAGAAGGCGATTCAACGCGTAATGAAATCCGGCGCTAAAGGCATTAAGACTCAAGTTAAGGGTCGTGTCGGTGGTGCGGAAATTGCTCGTAAGGAATCGTATCGTGAAGGTGTATTGTCACTTCACACACTCATGCAGGACATCGATTATGGTTTTGCTGAAGCGAAGACTACTTATGGTCGCCTTGGTGTTAAGGTCTGGATCTGCCGTCCTGCAAATGTTGGAACTAACACTTTAGCCCCCGGTGAAAAGAGAAGAAACAACGATAGATATACTCGCAATCGTCGCTTCAATACTCGTCGCCCCGCTAATGGTCAAAGAGCTGAAGCTCCTAAGAAGGGAGAGTAGTAATTATGTTACAACCTAAAAGAGTTAAATATAGAAGACCGCATGGTCTATCTTACGAAGGCACTGCTAAGGGTGGAAGAAAGGTTGAATATGCTGAATATGGCTTACAAGCGATGTCCGGTAATTATGTAACCAACCGCCAGATTGAAGCTTGCCGTGTTGTCTTAACTAAGTACACTCGTAAAGGTGGAAAAGTTTATATTCGTATCTTCCCACAATTAGGAAAAACTAAGAAACCCGCCGAAGTTCGTATGGGTTCCGGTAAAGGTAGTATCGATTCGTGGGTTTGCCCTGTGAAAAAGGGAAGAATTATGTTTGAAATTGCCGGTGTTTCGGATGAAGCGGCCCAGAACGCTCTTCACCAAGCCGGATATAAGCTTCCAGTAAAGACGAGAGTCGTTAAGAAAGGACAGGAGGATTTCTAATAATGAAAATTGATGAAGTAAGAGCTCTGTCCGATCAGGAGCTTAATGAAAAAGTCTATGAATTGAAATCAAATCTTATGACTTTAAGATTTCAACAGAAGACTGGTAATTTAGACAATGGTAAAAAAATTACTGAAGTAAGAAAATCTATCGCCAAAGTACTTACCGTACAAAAAGAAAGATCTTTAGCAGATAAGGCTGCTAAAAAATAATAGGAAAGGAGTGAATTATGGCAGAAGAAAAGAAAACTAGACGTCGTCTTCAGGGCGTAGTTGTTTCTGATAAGATGAATAAGACTATTACCGTTGAAGTTAGTACTCATAAAACCCATCCTATTTATAAGAAAAGAGCCGAATATCGTAAGAAGTATAAAACTCACGATGAAAAGGAAGAAGCTAAAGTCGGTGATGAGGTTATTATTGAAGAAACAAGACATTTGTCAGCGACTAAATACTTTAGACTGATAAAGATTGTCAAGAGAGGAGAATAGTAATTATGGTACAGAATGAAACCAACCTTGTGGTTGCTGATAACTCTGGTGCTCAATATGTTCGAGTATTCCGTCTCTTAGGTGGCTCAAAACGTCGTGCCTCATCAGTGGGCGATGTCGTTATTTGTGCGGTTAAGAAAGCTTTACCTAATGGTAAGGTTAAAAAGGGTGACGTTGTTAAGGGTGTCATCGTAAGAGTTAAAAAAGGTTATCAAAGAAAAGATGGTTCTACTATCCGTTTCGATGACAACGCTATTGTCTTGATTAATGATGATGGGACACCTAGAGGCACTCGTGTCTTTGGACCCGTCGCTCGTGAATTGCGTGAAAAGGGTGAAGGTTACATGAAGATTGTTTCCTTGGCACCCGAAGTCTTATAATAGGAGGTAATGGAATTATGAAACTTAAAAAAGGTGATTCAGTTATCGTTATCTCTGGTAAAGATAAGGGTACTCAAGGCGTCATCCAAAAGGCTTTTCCCAAAGTTGGTAAAGTTATTGTGGATGGTGTCAATACCAAAAAGAAACATCAGAAACCCACTCAAGCCAATCCAGATGGTTCGATAATCGAAATGTATGCTCCCATTGAAGCATCAAACGTTATGCTTATCGATCCTAAGACTAAAAAGCCTACTCGCGTTGGTTATAAAGATGTTGATGGAAAGAAAGTTCGCTATGCTAAGGATAGCGGTACTTTATTAGGATAAGGAGGAAATTATGGCAGAAAAGAAAACCGGTGGTAATAAAGCCCCTAAATTTACATCCAGAGTCCAGGAAGATTACCAAAAGAGAGTTGTTCCGGCTTTGATGAAAGAATTTGGTTATTCTTCTATAATGGAAGTTCCTCATCTTGAAAAAATAGTTCTAAACATGGGTGTTGGTGAAGCGGCAGCTAATTCGAAAGAAATCGAAGATGCTGTGGCTGATATGACCGTCATTGCTGGTCAAAAACCTGTGGTTACTTATACCAAGAAAGCTGTAGCTAACTTTAAAATTCGTGAGAATCAAGCTATCGGTTGCAAGGTAACCCTTAGAGGAATCAGAATGTATGACTTCTTTGATAAATTAGTCAGCATCGCTCTTCCTCGCGTTAGAGATTTCCGAGGCGTTTCGAATAACTCCTTTGATTCTCGTGGCAATTATGCAATTGGTATCAAGGAACAAATTATTTTCCCTGAAATCGATTATGATAAAATTTCACACCTTCGCGGTATGGATATTGTTATTGTCACTTCAGCTAAGACAGATAAGGAATCATACAGACTCTTAAAAGAGTTAGGTATGCCTTTCAAGAAATAGGAGAAGGATCATGGCAAGAAAAGCTTTAAAAGTAAAATGCAGCAAACCTCAGAAATACAAGGTTAGAGAATACACTAGATGCTCACGCTGCGGGCGTACTCATGGTGTAATCAAGAAATTCGGTCTATGCCGTATTTGTTTAAGAGAATTGGCTTACAAAGGTCAAATTCCCGGCATGAAGAAGTCTTCGTGGTAATAGGAATGGAGGAGAATAAATAATGTTAACAGATTCAGTAGCTGATATGCTCACCCGTATCCGCAATGCCAATAAGATGAAATTAGAAACCGTTTCTATGGCTTCCTCAAAAGAGAAAGTTGGCATCGCCAAAATTCTTTTAAAAGAAGGTTATATAAATGCGTTTAAGCAAGAAGGTGACGTTAAGAAAACACTTACCATCACCTTGAAATACTTGGAAAACGGCGATCGCGTAATCACCAATCTCAAGCGTATTTCTAAACCCGGTTTGCGCATTTACGCAAGCCACGATGAATTGCCTCGTGTCCTAAATGGTTACGGTCGTGCAATTATCTCAACTTCCAAAGGTTTATTAACCGATGTGGAAGCTAGAAAGGCCGGAATCGGAGGCGAAGTTCTCGCCTACGTCTGGTAAGGAGAAAAAATTATGTCAAGAATCGGTAAAAAACCAATCGTCATCCCTGCGGGTGTCGAAATTACAATTAATGGCACGGAGGTTACAGTCAAAGGTCCTAAGGGCACATTAAAAGAGAGTTTCAGTGCGCGCATGAGCTATGAATTGACTGAAGGTCAACTCTTAGTCAAACGCCCCGATGATGAACAGAGTTCAAAAATGCTTCACGGAACAACTAGAGCTATCATTAATAATATGATAACTGGTGTGACCAAAGGCTTTTCTAAAACTTTACTCATTCAGGGTATCGGCTATGCCGCCAGCATGAAGGATAAGGATTTAGTCTTAAAAATCGGCTATGCTAATCCCGTTGTTATCACTCCGATGGATGAAGTTAAAATTGAGTGTGTTAAACCAACTGAAATTCACGTTTCCGGATTGGATGCACAAAAAGTTGGGCAACAAGCCGCAGTCATTCGTCAAGTTCGTAAACCTGAACCATATCATGGGAAAGGTATTAGATATTCTGATGAAAAAGTCGTTCTTCGTGTTTCAAAAGCTAAGAAGAAAGAATCAGCTAAGTAAGGGAGGCAGTAATTAATATGTATAAAAAAGAAAATAAAAACGCTTGCCGTCTTCATCGTCACATGCGTCAGAAAGGCAAGATTGTTGGATCAGCCTCCTGCCCTAGAATCAGTGTCTATCGTTCCAATAAAGCTATTTATGCTCAGTTGATTGACGATAGTAAACACGTAACGCTCTGCGAATCAAATTCACTCAAATTAGGATTGACAAGTGCTAATGTTGAGAGTGCGACCAAAGTTGGTACGGACTTAGGTAAAAAAGCAAAAGCATTGAAGATTGAGAATGCTGTCTTCGATCGTTCGGGTTATGTTTATCACGGAAAAGTAAAGGCACTTGCTGATGCTGTTCGTGCTCAAGGCATTAAATTCTAAGAGAGGAAGGAATTAATTTATGGAAAACGAAAATAAAACTGTTGCTCCTGCAACTCAAACGGCAGTAGCACCTGAAGCTAATACTTCCTCAAAGGACGATCACAAATCATCGGCACGTCGTTCAAGTCGTGGCAATGGTCATGGTCGCCGTGGAAGAGGTGCTCCAGTCAAGAAAGAGTATGAAGAGCGTGTTGTTCACATCAGCCGAATTTCCAAAACGGTTAAAGGTGGACGTAGAATGCGTTTCTCTGCTTTGGTTGTTATAGGTAACGGCAAAGGCAAATACGGATTTGGTATCGGTAAATCGGTTGAAGTACCCGATGCTATCAAGAAGGCTTTACAGGTGGCTCAACATGATGTTAGAATTATTCCGATTGTGAAAAATGGTACTATCCCTCACACAGTCGAAGGTAATTTTGGCGCTTGCAAGGTATTCTTAAAACCCGCTCCTGCTGGTACTGGTGTTGTTGCTGGTGGTCCAGTCAGAGCTATCTTGGAACTTGCAGGTATTAAAAATGTTTACTCTAAGGTCTATGGCTCGCGCACATCAATAAATGTTATTAAAGCGACAGCTGATGGCTTAGGTCAATTAAAAACCAAAAAGGTTCTTGAGCTTGCTCAAGAAGCGAAAAAGGAGGAAAAATAATGAAGTTATCTGAATTAAAAATCCCCGAAGGTTCTAGATCGAACAGCATGCGTGTTGGTCGTGGCCTTGGCTGCGGTAAAGGCAAGACTTCTGGTCGTGGTCAAAAAGGTGCTGGTGCCCGTTCTGGTGCCGCTACTCGTCCTGGCTTCGAAGGTGGTCAAAATCCTTTGTATAGAAGAATCCCTAAGCGAGGATTCAAGAATGTCAATCGTAAAGAATTCGCCGTTATTAACCTTGATCAAATTGAAAAATTAGGTTTAGGTGAGGGTAGCGAAGTCGATTGCGCACTCTTTATGAAAGATACCAAGAATGGCGTCAAAGTTCTTGGTGATGGCGAAATTAGTGTTAAGCTAACGATTATCGCTGATGCCTTCTCGAAATCAGCTGTTGAAAAGATTGAGAAAGTTGGCGGAACCGCAAAGGTAAGATAGTATGAAAAAGTTGTCAGCAATACTCCACTCCAAAGATGTTTTAAATCGCATATTATTCACATTGGCTATATTCCTTATTTTCCGTATTGGCTCTGCCATTACGGTTCCGGGAGTTCAGGTCAGTGAATCAGCGTTTTCTTCTGGCGATATATTAAGTTTAATGAACTTAATGGGTGGTGGTGCGCTACAGTCTTTTTCATTATTTGCGCTCGGAATTTCACCGTATATTACGTCACAAATTATTATTCAATTACTGCAGACTGATGTCTTACCGACGTTGACTGAACTTTCCAAAGAGGGTGAATCGGGTCGAAAGAGAATTGAGATGACCACGCGTTATTTAACTATTCTTCTCGGTGCTGTTCAAGCTTATGGAGTTATTGTTACGATGCAGAATTCTCAAGGCTTAACTCTTCTTGATGAATCAGCGTGGGGCTACATCAAAATTATTATTTATTTGTTAGCTGGAACCATGCTACTGATGTGGCTTGGTGATCAGATTACTGATAAGGGTATCGGCAATGGTATTTCAATGATTATCTTTGCGGGTATCGTGTCGGGGTTACCTCGTCAAATTATCGGAGCTTTCCAGTTGTACTTAGGCGAAAAAATCTTAACCGATGACGCTTCGCTCATTCTTGAAGGTACTGTGCAATTAGCCGTATATGTGCTTGCCTATTTCTTAATTATCGTCTTGGTTACTTTTGTTGAAAAGTCCCAGCGAAAATTACCGGTATCGCACTCGGCTTCAAGCGCTTCGCTATCTTCGACAACCGCTCAGTCTAACTTCTTACCGCTGAAGATTAACTCTTCCTCGGTTATTCCCGTCATCTTTGCTTCAAGTTTATTGATGGCACCATCGATCTTAGTCAGTTTCATTGCCGGGAGCAATCCACCGCACTGGGCTGAAACGATGATCAATGTCTTCAATTATCAAGCTCTGACGGAGATGCCTGGATATGGCGGTTCGGTGTGGTACATGCCGTGGGGACTAATTATTTATCTCTTACTGATAATCTTCTTCTCATTCTTCTATGCTAACCTTCAGGTTAATCCCGAGAAGATTGCGACGAATTTCCAGGAATCAGGTACCTATATTACTGGTCTTAGACCCGGAATGGAAACACAGAAGTACATCTCTAAAGTTCTTAATCGCATTACTTTCCTAGGCGCGATGGCTCTATCTGCTATTGCTGCTCTACCTGTTGTTTTGTCGCTGACCAAAGTCGTTCCGCAATCGTTGGCTTTAGGCGGTACCGGAATGATCATCGTTGTTGGTGTTGCGATTGAAATCAATAGCCAGATCGAAGGATTGCTGGCGGGTAAAGACTATGAGAAAGGTGGTAATAGATAGTTATGAATAAGCAAAAATTGAATATTATTCTTATGGGTCCTCCGGGTGCGGGCAAAGGCACGCAGTCGGAACTCATTGTTAAAAAATATGGTATTAAGCACATATCGACAGGGGATATGTTTCGGGAAGCGATTTCCAACAAGACTCCTGTCGGTCTTCAGGCTGAAGACTACATCACCAAGGGACTTTTAGTTCCTGATGCTGTCGTCATCGCTTTAGTTAAAGAGAGGCTTTCAAAAGATGATTGCGCACACGGATATCTCCTTGATGGATTTCCACGCACGATTGCTCAGGCGGAGGCTTTGGAAAAACTAAGCATAGAGATTGGGCGACCTCTCAATAAGGTCATCAACATCAATGTCGATGCGGAAGTGCTTATTAAACGAATCGTTGCACGTCGGGTTTGTCCTAAGTGTGGAGCAAGTTACAACCTTGATTTCAAAAAACCTTCGAAAGATGGTATTTGTGACAATTGCGGTACGGAACTTATCCAGCGAAAGGATGACACGCGCGAAAGCTTCTCAACGAGACTTGAGGCCTACAATCAGTCAACTAAACCTTTAATTGATTTTTATCAAAAGAAGGGTATCTTGACTAATGTTGATGGACTTCAGGATATTGATGGAGTATTTGCGGAGGTTTCTTCCGCGATAGAAGGCAAATAATGATTATTATTAAAAGCGATTTCGAAATTAAGAAAATGCAAGAGGCTGGCGCTTTACTCGGCGAAGTCTTCGATTTATTGGCTAAGGATATCAAGCCAGGGGTAACAACCGCTGCTCTTGATAAACTCGCTGAAAAATACTTGCACCAAAGAGGTTGTGTCCCCTCGTTTAAAGGATACGGAGATTTTCCAGGCTCGATCTGTGCCTCTGTTAATGAGTGTCTAATTCACGGTATCCCCTCTAAGAAAAAAGTTCTTAAGGAAGGTGATATCATTTCGATAGACATGGGGAATATCTACCACGGTTATCAAGGTGATGCCGCTCGAACCTTCGCGGTTGGAAAAATATCACCAGAAGCGCAACGCTTAATTGAGTGTACTGAAAAGTGTTTCTATGAAGCCTTTAAAGTTGCAAAACCTGGCGTGCACTTATCCGACTTGTCCTATCAAATTTCTCGCGTAGCAGCCGAATATGGCTATACTACAACCAAGGAGTATGGTGGACATGGAATCGGACGCGAGATGCATGAAGATCCATTCATCTATAATTATGGGACACCGGGACACGGACCTTTATTGAGAAAAGGAATGTGTATTGCGGTGGAGCCGATGATTCATCAAGGGGCTGAGGATATCACTCAGTTAGATGATGGTTGGGGTGTGGTCTCTTCTGATGGCAAATTAACATGTCATTATGAAAATACTATTTATATCGATGATGAAGGTGCGAAGATCACTACCATCGATAAAAATGTGAAAGGACACATACTAAATGTCGAGAGATAATTTCATTGTCGTCGAAGCGGTTGTCGTTGATGCATTGCCAAAGACAACCTTTAATGTGAAGTTAGAAAATGGAACAGTAATCAGGGCTACCGTTTCCGGTAAAATGCGCATGCACAAGATCCGTATTTTACCGGGTGATCATGTTACTGTTGAGCTCTCTCCTTATGACTTAACACGGGGCCGTATTACGTATCGTAAAAAATAAAAGTAACTGATATTAGGAGGTACTTATTATGAAAGTTAGACCATCAGTAAAACCAATCTGCGACAAGTGCAGAGTTATTAAAAGAAAGGGCCGAGTCATGGTAATTTGCTCAAATCCCAAACACAAGCAAAGACAAGGCTAACAGGAGGAAGTTTAAATAAATGGCAAGAATTGCAGGAATTGATATTCCTAATCAAAAAGTAGTTTTATACGCATTGACATACATTCACGGTGTGGGCGTATATACTGCGAAGAAAATTTGTGAAGACGCAAAGGTTGACGAAACAAAGAGAGTAAAAGATCTCTCCGAAGCTGAATTGACAGCCATAAGAAATCAATTGGCAAATGGTAAATATAAAGTTGAGGGTGATCTTCGACGCGACACTCGCTTGAATATTAAACGTTTGATGGAAATTGGTTGCTATCGTGGCATAAGACATAGAAAAAATCTCCCGTGCCGTGGGCAGCACACTAAAAATAATGCGCGCACATGTAAGGGACCTAAGAAGACTGTTGCTAACAAAAAGGCAGCTGGTATTTAAGGAGAATATGAGAAATGGCAAATAAAAATAATAAAGGCTCAAGGAAAATTGGCCGCAGTAAGAAACCTAAGCTTAATTTTACCAAGGGTGTTGCTCACATCCACTCTTCATTTAATAATACAATCATTTCAATAACTGATCCAGAAGGAAAGGTTATCGCTTGGGCATCAGCTGGAACCATTGGTTATACCGGTTCAAAAAAGTCGACACCCTTTGCTGCTCAGCTCGCTGGACAAAATGTTGCTAAGGCATGTATTGAACGTGGACTTAAAGCTGTTGATGTAGTTGTTAAGGGACCTGGTACAGGTCGTGAGTCTGCTTTGAGAGCTCTTCAAGCTACGGGCTTGCAAATTCTTTCAATCGCTGATGCGACACCTGTTCCGCACAATGGTTGCCGTCCGCCTAAACGTCCTAGAGGTTAATAAATTAAGGAGGAAAGTAAATGAAAGCTTTTCAAAATATTGAATTCGTTGAAAATGATTACGATTCTACTAAAAATTATGGAAAATTTGTCTTAGCTCCTCTTGAGAGAGGTTTTGGTATTACCATCGGTAACGCCATGCGGAGAGTACTTATTTCATCTATTCCCGGAGCTTCCGTTTTTGCAATTGAAGTAGAAGGTGCGCGCCACGAATTCTCAGCTCTTGAAGGAGTTGTTGAAGATGTTACCGCCATCGTATTAAATTTAAAGGGACTCGTTCTAAAAATCGATTCGGAAGATGAGAAGTCAGTTCGAGTTATGTCAATCAATGTCAAAGGCCCTGCTACGGTAACGGCTGCGGATATTGATGTACCGAGTGATGTGGAAGTTGTCAATCCTGAACTTGTTATCGCTCACGTGGCTGAAGGGGGTCAACTCAATATGACTCTTCAGGCCAACAAAGGAAGAGGATATTTAACCAATGAGCAGAATAAGCAAGCCATTGAAAATTATTCAATCGGCGTTATTCCTGTCGATTCTAATTATTCTCCGATTATCAAAGTAAATTATACAACTGAGCCCACTCGTGTTGAGGATAACACCAACTATGATAAACTTATTCTCGAGGTTTGGACCAATGGGGCAATTACTCCCCACGATGGAGTCGCTCTTGCCGCCAAGATCTTAATTGATCATTTGGAGAAGTTTGTAAATATTTCAGAATCGGCTAAAGATGTTGTAGTCTTTAACGCTGAAGTTGAAAAACCTAAGGACAAATATGAAGATATGAGCATTGAAGAACTCGATTTCTCCGTGCGTTCATACAACTGTTTGAAGAGAGCTGCAATTACAACTGTTAGTGAATTATGCAATAAGACGGAAGAAGAAATGATGAAGGTCAGAAATCTTGGTAAGAAATCACTAAAAGAAGTTAAAGACAAGCTTGCTGAGCTTGGCTTGAGCTTCCGTCAAAATTAAGGAGATAGAAAATGAAAACTCAAGGTCGTAAGAATGTACATGGCAAAGGTGGAGTTCGCTTCAAGGCTGCCTATACTACTTCAAAAGATAAAGCGATGCTTCGCAATGTTGTCACTCAGCTTATCGTTTCAGAGAAAGTTGTGGTAACAGCTAAGGTTGCTAGCCAAATTTCTCCTTTGGCCGATCGACTAGTTACATATTCCAAAAAGGGAGATGTAGCGGCTAGAAGAGAAGCAAATAAATATGTTCGTCGTTTCTTTGTCGACAAGGAACAAAAGCAGACCGCTTTACAAAAATTATTTGATGAAATCGGTCCTCGCTACAAAGATCGCAATGGTGGTTACACTCGTGTTCTCAAAGTTGAGAATCGTCGCGGTGACAATGCCCCTATGTGCTTAGTTGCTTTTGTTAAATAAGATATTTATTTAGATCAATAATAAAAAGTCAGATTTAATTTCTTATTAAGATTGAATCTGACTTTTTTAATGGTAAATTAGTTAAAATAAAAACCAGGGTTTTTCCCTGGTTTAAGCGCATTATGGTGCCGCATGGTCGAATCGAACGGCCGTCGGAGGTTTACGATACCTCTGTTCTACCACTGAACTAAGGCGGCGGCTTATTTACTATACTAAATAAATGATTGATTGTAAATATCTAGCACTTATTATTTCTTTTCAATAGGTGATTTCGAATAAATAATAAAAGCGATTTATAAATTATTAGTAGAAAAATTTTGATTAATGTGAAAGTAACAAAAAATTATTTGATGCACTTTTGCAAAAAGTATTCGGATTTCTCAATGTAGGCTTTTTCATCATAGATAAAACTCATCCCGTGACAGGCCGGTTGAACAACTAATTTATCTTTATAAACATCCTTATTTGTCAAGGCTTGATAGTTCCTTTCTAAAAATTTGAAGGGAACATAAGTATCGCTTCCTCCGTGAATAAATAGCAT
>Ga0172377_10003061_pt1 | contig 17144 bp, 11 predicted proteins | sample Pumphouse3metaG_FD_119749 | JGI IMG/M metagenome (GOLD analysis project Ga0172377, IMG submission 119749) | Leachate microbial communities from a municipal landfill in Southern Ontario, Canada - Pumphouse #3 metaG | ecosystem: Engineered > Solid waste > Landfill > Unclassified | place: Canada...
ACATAGTGATCGGAGAGCATTTCTGCATAGTCCGTTGCTGTAGATTCGTTTATTCCTCGGCAGCAAGTATTTCTTTTTTTAAGCAACAGCATATATTCCTGTTTTTTGCTATCAGAAAGTGTCGAGAGAATACGTACTCTTTGGGCTTTAATGGCGTTAGGCAGATGCTCTGGCATCGTTGCTGCTTTTGTGCCTTTGCGTTGGGAATAGGGAAACACATGCAGATATGTAATTGGTAAGCCTTGCAAGAAGGCGTGTGTTTCCTCAAAGAGTTTTTCAGTTTCACCGGGGAAGCCGCAGATTACGTCAAAACCAACTGCTGCATCGGGATAGAGCTCTATGATTCTATCCAAAAGGCTCTTAATCAATTGGGTATCGTAATGCCTGCCCATGCTCTTTAGGATACTGTCGCTTCCGCTTTGCAGGGGGATGTGGAAGTGTGGGCATAGTTTATCTACTTTAGCCAGCTTGTTTAATAGAGAATTGTTTAGCAGCTGGGGCTCAATTGAGGAGATTCTAATCAACTGGATTTCTTCAATTTCGGCTATGGCTCGCACTACATGGCTTAGTTCACGTTCGCTATCTTTGTACAAACCCAAATTAACTCCACCCAGTACTATCTCCTTGAACCCATTTTCAGCAAAGATTTTAGCTTGAGCCAACACATCCTCAAATTTGGCAGAGCGGCTATGACCGCGAGCATAAGGGACAGCACAATAAGCACAATAGAAATCGCACCCATCTTGAATCTTCTGAAATGCTCTGGTATGCCCTAACATATTGGTAACGGGTCTGTAAACGAATTCTTTAGCCTCCATAATATCCGTGAAGGTGTTATCCTTACCGGCAAGAATATCTCCAATATCCAGTTTGCTTTGATTATCTACTATGAAGTCTATGCCCCCCAAAGAGTTAATTTCGTTAAGTGAGCGCTGGGCAAAACAACCTGTAACAACAACTCGTATTGAGGGGTTTTTAGCTTTACGGGCAAGCGCTTTACGGATTAGATTTCTGCTTTTATAGTCTGTGCGATTGGTAACGGTACAAGTATTGATTATGTATATATCCGCATCATCTTTGAAATCCACTAGCTGTACTTCTCCCAGGCGTTCCGCTATTACTGCCGATTCATAAAAATTGGTTTTGCACCCTAAGGTGGCAATAGCTACTCTGGGCTTAGGATTTGGTAAGTACGGCATAGATGGCAGGAGCGTAAATGCTGTGTTCAAGTTTTAGCACTTTATGGGCAATTTCTTCGGCGGAACCACAATCTGAGATATTGACTACATTTTGGGCAACAATTTCACCGTGATCGTAAACCGGATCTACTTTGTGGATTGTGGCGCCAGATATCTTTTCCCCAGCTTCAAAAACTGCTTTGTGCACCTTTATGCCATACATGCCTTTACCACCATACTTGGGCAACAGTGCTGGGTGCACATTTAGGATGGGAATCTGTAGGGCAGAAAGAAACTCATTGCTAAGGCGCTTCATAAAACCGCATAAGGCTATTAAAGCGATATTGTTTGAGTTGATGAGCTGTAAAACTTGAGTTTCAAAGTAGTGCATATTTTGGTAAGGGATTAGCTGCTGAGCTATACCGGCGGCAGCACATTTACTTATTGCCTCTGCTTTTGGAGAACAAAACACTGCCGTGTGGATAGTTAGAGGAAGATGATTATCCTCGAAGTAACGATGGATGGCCATGATATTGGAGCCTCGAGAGGCACCGCTGCTCAGAGTTATTATTCGCTTGATTTCAGGTGCAGATCCTTCCATTGGTCCTCGTCGATTTCGGATGGAGCTTGATTCATCAAGTCTGTGGCGCGTAGAGTTTTGGGGAAGGCGATTACGTCGCGGATCGAATCTGCTTGAGTAAGGATCATAATCAGGCGATCCAAACCCGGAGCAATGCCGCCATGGGGTGGAGTTCCATATTTTAGAGCATCCAGAAAGAAACCAAAACGAGGCTTCAATTCCTCTTCACTAAAACCTAACACGGAAAATATCTTCTGTTGGATATCGTAGCGGTGACAACGAATACTGCCACTGGATAGTTCCATGCCATTACACACCAAGTCGTATAACTGCCCTTGAATGTCGCCAATCTTTTCAGGAATATCTAACCAGGCAATGTGCTCTTCTTTGGGTAAACTAAACATATGATGAGCAGGTTCCCATCCCGAATCGTCTTCATTACGGATAAATAGAGGGAAATCTGTAATCCAGCAGAATTTTAGATCTTCATTATTATAAAGCCCAAGTTGTATACCAAGTTCATTGCGAAGACCCGCCAGAACTTTGTGCGTTATTTCCCACTTGTCGGCGACAATAGCTAAAAGATCGCCGGGTTTGGCCGCAGAAATCTCTATCATTGAACTTGCTTCATCGGCAGAAAGGAATTTTGCTATACCTGTTTCCAAACCTCCTTCGGCTACTTTGGTAAAAGCTACTCCTTTACCACCCAAGTGTTTGGCAAGTTCCACTAACTGGTCTTGCTGTTTTCGGCTAAAACTCGCACCGCCGGGAATACATAAAGCCTTGATAAGTCCCTTCGATTCTAAACAGCTTCGAAAAACATGAAACTCACTTGTGGCCAAGATCTTGGAAAAATCTACCAATTCGAGCCCAAAACGAAGGTCCGGTTTGTCACAGCCAAATCGGTTCATTGCTTCACTATAACTAAGTCTGGTGAAGGGAATGGGCAAATCGATACCCTTTATCTCTTTAAAGATGGCAAACATGAGCCGTTCCAGCAAATCGAAGATCTCTTCTTTGCTGGCAAATGAAAGCTCGATATCTAATTGAGTGAATTCCGGTTGACGATCTGCACGAAGGTCTTCATCTCTAAAGCAGCGGGCAATCTGGTAGTACCGATCAAAGCCTGCGATCATTAAGAGTTGCTTAAAAATCTGGGGAGATTGGGGCAAGGCGTAGAATTTGCCCGGATGTACCCTGCTTGGCACCAGATAGTCTCTGGCACCTTCAGGAGTACTTTTCATTAACATAGGGGTCTCGATCTCAAAAAAGCCTTCATTATCCAAAAAGCGGCGCATCAAACTAGTTACTTTTGCTCTAGTGATTAGTATCTGTTGCAAGCGTGGGCGCCTAAGATCCAAATATCGATAGGTTAGGCGCAAATCTTCGTCTGCCATGGCAATACCATCGATTTGGATCGGCAAAGGCTGAGTATCATTTAGTAGTAACAATTTCTCGGCGATTACTTCCAGTTCTCCAGTGGGCATGTTCTTATTGATATTAGCCCCTTCTCTATGTGCAACTGTGCCTATTACTGCAATCACGTACTCATTGCGTACCTTTTCTGCTTGGGCAAAAATATCTTTGCTTTCAGGACGAACTACAATTTGGATAATGCCTTTTACGTCGCGTAGATCTATAAAGATCAAACCACCCAGATCTCTACGTTTGTGTACCCATCCCATAACCACCACTTGTGAATTGATGGGGCATTTAACCAAATCAGTACTGTAATGACTGCGCCTAAGTGAGCCGAGATTGTCCATTTACTCTTTCCTTCAGTTCATTTTAATGTCTTCATAAATCTGATCGATGCTTCTGGCATCTTCACCAAGATACTCAATCATGTAGCATTTGTCTAGATACTCATCGTCTGGGTTAATTAGCTTGTTGTTTACAAACTCATCACCCATCATGCTCATAGCAGCTTCGTTAGGAGTGGGATACATGGTGTATTTACTATTGCGCTTAGCATTCTCAGAATCCAAAAGGAAATCTATGAACTTGTATGCTAAATCCTTATTCTGAGAGGAATTTAGCATCACAATATTATCCATCCACATAGCAGCACCTTCTTTGGGCATAATAAACTCAAGATCTGGGTTTTCCGCCATTTGCTGAAGCGCATCTCCATTATAAGCCTGTGCCAGCCATGTAGTGCCATCTTGCAGCTCATTCTTATACGAATCGCTGTCGAACTGAGTGATATTCTTATCCCATACCTTCAATACATTATGGGCGGCAGAAAGTGCTTCTTCAGAAGTGTCATTAACCGAGTAGCCGCTAAATATTAATGCAGCACCAATCACTTCTCTGGCGTCATCTAGCATGGTAACCTTATTTTTACCATCAAAAAAGGAATCTCCAAGTATGTTCCATCCACCAGATGCAACAATCTCATCGGGTACAAATTGCCTATTATACATCAAGCCTGTAAGTCCCCAGGCATAGGGGATGCTATATCTATTGCCCGGATCGAAAGATTCTGCTTTCACCAAAAGTGATTTGTCCAGATTCATGTAGTTTGAGAGTTGGCTCTTATCTAGTTCTTCAAGCATGTTCAATTCTGCTAGAATACTAACGTGATCTCCACTAGGGAATATCAGATCGAAGGATTGGGTAGAGCTTTTTACTTTGGTAAGCATGTTCTCATTAGAATCGAAAGTACTATATTTGATTTGGCAATTGTATTCTTCTTCAAATTCCCTAATCAGGTCAGTATCGATATAATCACTCCAATTAAAGATATAGAGCGTAGGTTTAGACTTGCTACAGCCCATAAATCCAGCCGCAATCAAGGTTAATGCTAGCACAGTAATTATCATCAGTTTTTTCATTATTTCCTCCCATTCAGTTAATGTGGGTTCTTTGCGCATCTGTAATCCCCTTTTTAGGATCAACAAACTGCAGAATCAAAAAACCTACCATAAAGAAAAACATTAAAGATAGTATAGAATTGCGAATATCACCTGTTTTATGCGCAATCCATCCATATAGTATAGGTCCAATTATAGAAGACAGTCTACCTGTCAAGGTATAAAAGCCAAAGAACTCAGCTTCGCGTGCCTTAGGTGTAAGCATACTCAGCATGGTTCTGCTATTTGCCTGAGAGCTGCCAATTGCCATTCCTGCTAAAAGCCCCACAAAATAGTACTCAGTTGCTGAGGAGCAAAAATATGCCCAAACCACAACTACAATCCATATAGAAATAGATATAGATAGGGATAATCGTACTCCTTTTAGATCGGTTAGCCATCCAAACAGGGCTGAGCCCAAGATTGAAGTGAATTGAGCGATAATAAAATATAGAAGCATATCCTTAGTATTCATACCAAATCGCGTTATTCCATATATTGAAGCAAAGACAATTACAGTTGTAATGCCATCATTATAAATGAAGTAGCTTAGCATGAATTTTAACAATTGAGGAAACTTACGCAGATTCTTTATAGAGCTTATCACTCTCTTTGCTGCTACTTTGTAGTAATTGGTTCGTTTTGATGGTCTTTGCACTTCCTTCAGCCAGAAAAAAGTGAAAAGGCTGAATATAAAGAAATGAACTGCAATCATGGGGAAGACCCAGCGAACATCGTAGCGGATGAGTATCAAGGAGAGTATTAAGGAAAGTAATCCGCCCAGATAACCTAATGCCCAGCCAAACCCGGAAACCTTGCCCATATTCTCATAACCAGTTATCTCGGGTAAGAAGGCATCGTAGAAAACATTGGCAGAATTAAACCCAAAATTGGCTATAATAAAGAATATCATGCCCTTGCTAATGTCTCCTGGCCCTACAAAGTACAATAGGGCAGTAAAAATCACCGTTAGATAGCAATTGAAGAATAGGAATTTCTTTTTGGAGCGGGAATAATCTGCCACTGCTCCCAAGATTGGAGCGCTGATCGCTACCAAAGTCATAGATATACCGATAGCACGACCCCACAGCATTTCAGCATATCCGGGATCTCCGCCTACAACCTGCTGCATAAAATATACGCTATATACAACCGTCACGATGATAGTGGTAAATGCCGAATTTGCGAAATCGTACATCATCCAGCCAAGTATCTGTTTGCTGAATTTCATGCACTATCCCCCAGGCGGATGATTGGCATTTTGCCAAAGATTTGGCGTACATCTTCTTTGGGACTGGCAATAAATATCTGATAGTTTTCTTTACAGAGTTCTTGGATTTTTTCTCCATGTGAATAGTCTAATTCTGCAAACACATCATCAAAAAGCAGGATCGGGCTGATATTGGTATTGCTCTCTATCAATTTGGCTTGTATAAGCTTAAGCAAGATAACGGCAATGCGTTTTTGCCCTTGAGAGGAATAAGCCCGCATCCCAAAACGTTCCATCGAAAAACCATAGTCATCCAAATGTGCTCCCACCAAACAGCGTTGCCAAATTTTTTCTCTACTTTCATACTGCTGCAATTGCATGAGTATATCATCTAACTCAAGCTCAAAAGCGTTATGCAATACAGGTGAGTAGCTTAGTTTAAGGTTTTTTGTTTTGGGCGATATCTCTTGATAAGATGCTGTGAATTGTCTATTTAGCATATCCAGATATCTCTTGCGATACGGGTATAACGCACATAAGCTTTCGGCGAACTTGATATCCCAACTCTTTTTTTCTTCTGGGCTAAACTCTTTTTTCAGCAATTGATTTCGCTGTTCCACAACATGCAGGTAATCGCGCAATACAGCAATATACTGAGGGAATATTTGCGAAATGGCGAGGTCAAAATACTGTCTTCGAATGCGAGGTGAGCCGTTTATTAAGCCAATATCATCCGGAGCACAATAGATAACCTTAATCACCGAAAACAACGAACTTAGCTGGTGCTTTACTTCATTGTTGAGCTTAAGTATTTTTCGCATCTTAGCATAAGCCAATCGAACCTTAAGCTCCATATTGATATCTGTTGTGTATCTTGCCGACACCGTAAAGTGTTCTTTGCCCGCTTTGATGAGTTCCACATCTTGATGATAGCGAATGGATTTGCCTATTGAAGTGTAGGCAATTGCCTCTAATAGATTGGTTTTTCCGCTTCCATTTGCTCCAATAATCAGGTTGCCGCCAGCGGCAAATTCGAAACGTTGCTGCTCATAACTTCTAAAATAGTGCAGCTCAATGCTATTTAACTTCAATCTTAAAGTATTGTCTTTATGAGCGTAATGGCATCAAAAGGAAAGTGATTTCTTCATTTTCCTGATTGCTTACGTTATATATCATCAATGGATCTTTGGAGCTGCCCAGCTTGATAATCACCTTGTCGCCATCAATGGCTTCCAAAATGCTAAGCATGTAGCGATAGTTGAAAGATACACCGGTATGAGCACCTTGAAAGCTATACTCTTCGAGATTTTCTTTGGCGTCGCCGGTATCTCGATTTGATGTGTTTACTTCAAATTTCTCACTATCAAGTTCAAATCGGATGCGAAGATTATCGTCCGGGGCAACAAGTGCTACCCTACGAATGGCATTATGTAGAGTGTTCTTATCTATTACAAATTGGTTTTGCAAATCTGTAATAAAAGCCTTTTGGTATTCCGGATATTTATGCTCGATTACTTGAGAAAACACTATGTATTTGTCGTAACTAAAGATCACCTTACTGCGTTCAATCATTACCTTGATCTCTTTAGCGCTATTATCGAATATCTTTTGCAAGAAAGAAAGGGTCTTAACAGGGATAATCTTTTCTAGTGTGCCCTCTTCGGCATTTTCTTCAAATATGTTTTTCTCAGAGCTCGATTCTGCTTTATCCTTAGCGAGCAAATTAGTATTTTTAATACGAATTTCTGCTACTTTGCGCCCGTCCGTTGCCGCCATCAAATGTTCATTGGGCATTATTTTCCAGCATACACCGGTTAGAACGGCACGGTTCACATCGCTAGAAACGGCAAAACTAGTTTTAGAAATCATTCTATTAAAGAGCTGAGCATCCAAAGTGATGGCGTTATCTATTTTTACTTCTGGCACTACAGGGAAAAGAGTATAATCTGCAATTAGCAAGTTGAAATCTATCTTATTGCACTGGATCATTAAGAGCTCATCGCGACGATCGAAATTGATAATCGCATCGGGCATAAAGCTGATAATTTCATTGAGATGCTTTGCCGATACAGCTATTGTGCCCCCCTCGCTTATTGCAGCAGCAAATTCAACTACCACAGTTATGTCGAGATCTGAAGTAGTAATCTTTACCATGCCCGTTTCGACAGAGGCTTGAATAAGATAGTTAGTTAATATGGGAGAGGCGTTTTTTGCCGGAGCAACGCTGGCTAAATGTTGGATGCTTTGCATCAGTTCTTTTTTTTCTATTGCAAATCTCATGATTACCCCTATATTCATTTTTCCTTTTTTTCCAGTTTTTTGAATTTTCATATTCCGTCAACTCTTTTCTTTAGCCCCGAATTCAATTTTCGGTATCCACCGATCTTAATCAAGATTACTGCTCGCCCCTTGTTTTATGTATGCTTTAAGTATAATTTAAGCGGGGATTTTGTTGTATTTACAGGAGTATCTCTGCCTGAACCATACTTAATCTAGGGTTAAGGGAATGAGGGATGGCTGCGCAAGGTAGCCCATTTATGCTTAGTATTTAGTATGATGAGCTATTTGAGCAAGGTTTGGCTTGACAGCATTTGCCTTCCATTTTGTTTATCCTTAGTAAAAGGGAGAAAACTGATGCAAGAATTCAAAGCCTTACTAAACCAATACAAAAATCGCATCAATCTTGGCATTGTTTTGCGTGCGGTACTGGGAAACGTTTTGCTTTTTGTGGGCGGTTTGCATCTTTATTTTATATTGTGGCTGGTTCTCGGAGCTTATTCTCCTGCTTTAATTTATGCAAATATTGGAATCCGCATAGGATTGGCATTAAGCATCATATATGTAGTTTGGCAAGCTTATCGGGATATGTGGAGTCATTTCAAAATGGCTCGTTATTTAGATTTGAAACATAATGCTCAAGATGATTTATATCAGAATGCATGGGAATTGAACATAAAAGCTTCTGAAAATCCTATTAGTAAAGCGCTTCTAGAATCTGCCAATAAGAGGATTATTGCTACAGAATATTCATTGCCAAAGCTGTTTAATGCCTCAATGCTGTTAATTATCTCGATATTCTTGGTGGCAGTATGTGCCTTTTGGTATTGGTTTAGAGCAGATTTTACAACTGCTTTTACTCAGTTCTACTCCAATAAAGCTCCTCAGATTATTTACAAAGACCACATATCTCTTAGCCCAGGTAGTATTCAGATAGGGAAAAATCAGCAAGTACTCATAAAAATAAATGAACCGGATATCCGGCTTAAGCATCGCTTATTTTTCCGAGTGGGGGAAAACTGGCGGGAATTGGGGATGATGCAGAATAGCTATCTGTTTCCTCGCTTGGAGCAATCCATAGAATATTATGCCGAGAACGAGATAGCTAAAAGTGCTGTATACAAAATTACTGTCTTAGATGAACCGATAGTCCGTAAATGGCAAGTATCTTACAGCTATCCAAGCTACACCAGTATTCCAAGCTATACCGATAGTATGAGTTATGGCAATATTGAAGCATATAAAGGAAGCGTTGTTAGGTTACGGATAACCAGCAATATTCCCATTAAAAAAGCCTATATGAAGTTCGATAACGCCAGCGTTAAAGAGCTTACTGCGCTAAGTGAAACCGAATATACAACCCAAATAAAGATAGAATCTGCACATAGCTGGTATTTGGAGTTGGAAGATGAATTGGGCAGAAAATCACGACCCGAAGAGAAATACATCAGGGTATTGCCAGACGATCCTCCTCAGATTCGCATCGTGTTTCCAGGTGAAGATACTACTTTGAACCAAAACCTGATGCTTCCTCTCATAATCAGTGCCGATGACGATTTTGGATTGGCTAACTGTAGCTTGAACTACCAAGTTAATACAGATGAACTAAGAACAATAAATATTCAAAACGTGATACCCAATAAATTGTTTAATACCGATTACCTATGGGATATGCAAGCGAATGATCTCTTTCCGGGAGACGTAGTAACTTATTGGGCAGAGATTTACGACAATGCGCCTACTCCTCAAAAGGGAGTTAGTTCTCGTTTTCGGGCTCGTTTCCCATCCATAGAAGAAATATATGCAGAGATAGAACAGCAGGAACAGAATCGTAAGAGTGATCTGAGTAAGAGTTGGGAAGAAAGTGAAAAGCTGCAAGAACGGTTTGAACAAAAGCGTCGAGAATTGCTCAAAGATCCAGAATTGGCTTGGGAAGACAAGAAGCAACTTGAAGACATTTTGGCAGCGCAAGAAGAACTTGTAGAACAAGTTGATAACATTGCCGAAAGCTATCAGGATCTAATAGATAAAATGCAGGCAAACAGTGCGCTTTCGCAGGAAACATTGCAGAAGATGATGCGGATTCAAGAGTTAATGCAAGACATTGCCACCGAAGATATGTTGGAAGCTATGCGTAAATTGGAGCAGGCAATGGAAAATGTAGACCCTGCCGCATTGAAAAAGGCAATGGAGGATTTCAAATTCTCGATGGAAGATTTTGCCAAAAACATCGAACAAACTCTGGCTCTTTTGGAAAGCATCAAAAATGAACAAGCAGTACAAAAAGCTTTGCAGATTTCGGAAGAAATGGAAAAGATGCAAAAAGCTCTGCACGATAAAACCATCGATCCTTCTCAAGATGCGGAAAAATTAGCCCAAGATCAACAGCAAATATCCGATAAATATGATGCCCTTAGTCAAGAATTGGAGAAGTTACAAGAAATGCTGAAGCAAGATCCCACAGCCTCGAAGCAACTGGAAGAGTTAATGAAAGATATGAAACAAAGCCAGGCGAACAAGGATATGCAACAGAGCAGTGAGTCTTTGCAACAAAACTTACGCCAACAATCTATGCAAGCACAAACATCCGCTATGGAAAAGATGCGGCGGTTTACCATGAAACTGGCAGAGATGAAGAATTCTATGAGCTCTGGAGCGCAATCTGCCATGGCTCAAGCTATAGAACAAGCTGTGCGCGAGCTCCTCATCTTTTCTAAAAAACATGAACAAACAATAATCCGATATCAAAATGATCCATATCCCTTGGTTCCTGAGCTGATTTCATCTTATGAGGGATTGCAGATAATTTTGAATAAGTTGTTTAGCATGCCCCAAGTTAGCATGGCGATACCACCGAAGTTCTATATGGATCTATCTGAAACTAATAAAGGTTTTCGAGATATATTTGGCTCATTAGGTCAGAGTTTTACACCTAGCATCAGTCGAGAATTAAGAAGTATCCAAGCAGGCATTAACTTGATGGCACACGATTTGATTTTGGCAATGCAAAACGCATCATCTGGTGGCGGCGGAGGTGGAATGCAATCCTTAATGCAGATGTTGGAGCAAATGGGACAAGAGCAAATGGCTATGAATATGCTTACTCAGCAATTGATGATGCAGATACAAGCTCAAGGCGGTTCGATGGATAGTGCTATGCAAGAACAGATTGGTAAATTGGCTTCTGAACACGAGCGTTTGGCAGAAAACCTGAGGCGCGCCTTACAACAAGATCCTCAAGCTCAAAAACAAGGTAATGCCATTCGGCAGATAATTGAAGAAGCAGAAGCAGTGGCACGGAATTTGCGCAATCTAAGAATGGATGATGACCTCATAAAACGCCAAGAGAATATTCTAAGCCGATTGCTCGACGCACAACGTTCCATCAATAAACGTGACACTAGTGAGCGCAGAGAAGCACGCCGCAGCACCGGTGATCCTTCCGATAGAAAACCTCAGGCAGTAGATTATGATCGTTTGCGAAGGGCGATGATGCTGGACGATAGCTTCAAAAAGTATCCCAGAGAATATCAACAGCTTATAATGGAATATCTGAAGCTTTTAGAAGAGAGCAGTCAATAATGCGTAAATATGCATGTTTAATCATCACGTTAATTATGCTTTCCCTGCTTTGGGGTCAATACGATGAACGGCAGATATTGGTTCAGCAAGCGAATCAACTTATGGTTCAACGTCAGTATGATAGAGCGGAGGAAGTATTTTTACAGATTATCGCCCAATATCCAGACGATATAAATTCCATTCTTCAACTTACTCAATTGTATTTATCACTATCTCAAGAGGTAAAAGTTGAGGAAATGTTGCAAACCCATCAGCGGCACATACCTGAAAATGCATATACCGAGCTTAGAATCCAATTACTGATTTTACAGGGCAAACATGAACAGGCAAATAGCTTGGCAGATTCATATTTAGAGATATATGGTTCCAACAGAAGTAAGTATAATTTGATCGCTTCCTATTTTTCTGGGCGGGGTGATAATGAAAGTGCGATAAGGATTTTTGAGGCAGCCAGAAGAGTTCACGGCGATGATATTTTTGCTGTAGAAATAGCTTCGGCAGCCATGAAATGTGGCTTGTATGAGAAGGCTTTGCGCGAGTATCTCAACCATTCCGCCAATGCACAAAATACCAACCTTTTCATTAGAAATCAAGTATCGGAGATAGTCCGGGAAGATAGTACTCTCATAAATGTAGTAAGAAACTTTGCCAATACCCATGATAATTTCGTTATTAAAGAGATTTATGCCTTAGCTTTAATGACTATAAAGAACTATGAAGAGGCATTAGAAACCTATAAACAGATGCCTCTTACTTATCTGCGGAATTTTGCTGCAGAACAGCTTAAACTTGGTAATTTGGATATTACTCTAAAGGCGTATCGATTCTTGGGGCAGAATGCCGAACAGCCTGCTCAAAGGTTATATTACGGTTATGAGGTAGCAAATATCTTCTTCCAATCGGCTCAATATGATTCTACCGAAAATATTATTAACGAATTGTTGCAAGACCCTTCTTGGAATAAGCCCAAACAAGCAGGTAAAAGCAGCCTTTTGGTAAAGTTGCGCAGGCTTAAGGCAGAAAATGACCTTGCCTTGGGAGTTGAACTGAATAGGGTAAGGCAGTGGATTGAGCAAACCAAAGACTATAGCGTTTATCACGATGAAATTCAGGAATTAGATGTGGATTTAGCTCGTTTTGCAATTCTGGATGAGGATTTTGAGACTGCCAAGAGCACTCTAAAGCGTATTGTCGTGCAAGATTATTTGGCAGAGCGACACTATCTGGAGTTTTTATTGGCGCTTATGCAAGGCGAGAAAGCTGAGGCAGATTCTCTAATGCACGAATATGTTCTTAAGCACCCTGATTCTGAATATACCAACGATATAATTTATTTGAATATGCTAAGTATTAATATGAGTGATATCCAGCTCCAGAACTTTAGCAAAGCAATCCGCATGCTGCAACTGTTCAAACCGGAAGGAATACAAATTTTAGTAGATCTATTTGAACAAAACGATGATGAAGAGTTATTGATGCTAGCCATTGAATGGTCTTTGGCTTTAGGAGACATCACGCAAGCTGAAGTCCTCTTAGCCCATGATTTCAAGGATGAATTGGCTCGAGATTATGCACTTATGTTAAGTCTGTTTCTTATTCAAGAAAGAGAAACAGAAATCCAGCTTGCCCAAGAGTTCCTGAAGAACAAGCCAAACAGCATTTTCTCACCCAGATTTCGACAGATAATTTCGCGTATGTCTGCTCGACAAATAAGTATGTAAGTACATTGAAATAATGGAGATTCAAATGAATATTCGCAAAGCTTATACCTTTGATGATGTACTACTTTTACCCAAGCACTCTACTGTATTGCCTGCAACGGTGGAGCTGGGCACCAATATTACTTCCAAAATTGCTTTAAAAATTCCTTTGCTTTCTGCGGCAATGGATACCGTCACTGAAGCAGATACTGCTATTGCCATCGCCAGAGAAGGTGGATTGGGCGTGATCCATAAAAACTTAAGTATCGAGGAACAAGCTCGGCAAGTACACCTGGTTAAGCGTGCTGAAAGTGGAGTAGTTGTTCATCCTTACACAGTATCTCCTAATGACGACCTTGCCAGAGTTCTAGCCTTAAAAGCTAAACATCGGGTGGGAGGATTTCCAGTTGTTGAAAACGACCTTTTAGTGGGCATTCTTACTAACAGAGATATTCGCTTTGAGGAGAATCTCAAACGAAAAGTTAAAGAAATGATGACTCCACTTGAGCATCTTGTAACAGCTCCGGAAAGTATTAATTGGGAGCAAGCTACCAATCTTCTGCAAAAACATCGCATAGAGAAGCTGCTTTTAGTAGATAACTTGGGGAAACTAAAGGGTATGATTACCGTAAGAGATATCCTCAAACGGCAAAACTATCCTCATGCCGTGCAAGATAAACAAAATAGGCTGTTGGTGGCAGCAGCAGTAGGCGTAACAGGTGATTATCTGGAACGTGCGCAGGAATTGGTTAGAGCAGGAGTAGATATCATTGTGATGGATACTGCTCATGGTCACCATATCCATTTTAAGAACGCATTGTATCAGATAAAAAAGAAGCTAAACACTGAAGTATTGGCTGGGAATGTTGCTACCAAAGAAGCTTGTAGATATCTAATAGATAATGGAGTAGATGCGGTTAAGGTAGGTATAGGTCCAGGATCTATATGTACTACAAGAGTTGTATCGGGCGTTGGCGTACCACAGCTTTCGGCAATTATGGATTGCGCAGAAGAAGCAGATAAAAGCGGTATCGGGCTTATTGCTGATGGTGGCATCAAATACTCTGGAGATATAGTGAAAGCCCTTGCCGGTGGAGCTGCAGCAGTAATGATTGGATCGCTATTTGCTGGGTGTGATGAAAGCCCTGGAGAAGCGATAATCTATAACGGTAGAAGATTTAAAAGCTATCGAGGAATGGGATCCATAGGTGCGATGAAAAGAGGTAGTAAAGACCGCTATTTCCAAAATTCAGTATCGGAGAACAAACTCGTTGCCGAAGGAATTGAAGGTATGGTACCCTATAAGGGACCTTTAAGTGAGTTTATCTATCAGCTAATTGGTGGTTTACGCAGCGGTATGGGATATATTGGGGCAGCAAATCTTTCCCAATTACGAATAAATGCCGAGTTTGTGGAAATAAGCTCGGCGGGACTCAAGGAATCACATCCTCACGATGTGCGCATTACCAAAGAAACTCCGAACTATCAAAGCGGAGATTGATAGCTCCAAGCAAAGCCTTTTGAGTGCTTTTCTTTACCACCTAAAGGTTGAGCGAGGTATGGCAGCAAACAGCATCGAGGCTTACGAGCGCGATATCAAAGATTTCTTGGTTTACACTCAAGAGTCGGTATCAAATTGCTCTGCTCAAGACTTGATTGAGTATCTGAGCCTACTTCAGGATATGGGACTGCAGAATAGTTCATTGGCTCGCAAGCGTGTAGCCATCAAGCAGTTTTTCGATTATCATCTGCAAAACGATCATCCGGTTAGCCTGGATTTTGATATGGTTCCCGCTATAGGCATTGGTAGCTATTTGCCAGATACACTCTCAGTTGAGGAAATGCGGCTTTTGCTGGATAGTTTAGCTACGGATAGCAGCCTTGCCTATCGTAATAAAGTAATGATGGAGCTATTGTATGCTACTGGGATGCGTATTTCAGAGCTTTTGGGGCTAACAATACACGATCTGAATACCAGCCAGCACATGATATTAGTGCAAGGTAAAGGCAGCAAGCAGCGCTATGTACCTTATATTAAACGATTAGACCCATTGTTGGATGTCTATTTAAAGGTTCATCGCCCAATCTTGCAACAAATCAAACAAGGCGATATTCTTTTCTTAAACAGATTTGGTAACAAACTATCACGGATGGGTTTTTGGAAGATACTTAAAGAGGCTACGATAAAAGCGGGGATCAAGCATGATATCAGTCCTCACACTTTTCGGCATTCATTTGCCACCCATCTTTTGGAGGCAGGAGTAAATTTGCGCATAGTGCAAAGCCTTTTGGGGCACTCAAGTATTAATACTACTCAGATATATACACATGTGGATATGCGCTTATTGATAGAAACACACAAACAATACCATCCCCGCGCATAGATACTTACAGAGATAAGACTTAGGAGATAAAAAATGAGAAAGATTGCATTATTTGGATTCATTTTTCTTGCACTTACTGCTTGTTCAAAAGGCAAGAAAGAGAACAACGTATTAAGTATAACTTTGGATTGGACTCCCAACACAAATCACACAGGATTATATGTAGCCCAGGAACTGGGATATTTTGATGATGAAGGCTTGGAAGTTCAAATTCTTCAGCCAGGGCAGGGAGTAACTGATCAAATTGTTGCTACAGGGAAAAGCGAATTTGGTATCAGCTATCAAGAAAACGTAATCCGCGCACGCAGTGAAGGCATCCCATTAGTTTCTATTGCCGCAGTTATTCAGCACAATACATCCGGCTTTGCTTCCCTTGAAGAAGCCGGCATAATAAGCCCCAAAGATTTTGAAGGTAAGCGTTACGGCAGTTGGGATAGCCCATCAGAGATGGCAATTTTAGAAAACGTTATGAGTAATTCAGATGCAGACATAAGCAAAGTAGAAGTTGTATCTGGAGTTTACGATTTTTTCTCAACTATAGGAAAAGACGCAGATTTTGAATGGATTTATTACGGTTGGGATGGTGTAGTAGCCAAACAAAAGGGCATTGAGTTGAATTATATCCCTCTCAAAAACTTAAATCCGGTTTTCGATTATTATACTCCAGTTATAATCAGCAGTGATAGTTATTTAAAGAATAATCCTGAGCTAACTCAAAAGTTCATGGCTGCAGTTAAGAAGGGCTACGAGTACTGCATTAAAGAACCACAAAAATCAGCAGATATACTACTTAAACACGTACCAGAGCTCAATCCGGATCAAGTAAAACTAAGCATGGACTACCTTGCCCACGAGTATCAATCGGATGCAGAATACTGGGGTTTACAAAGCAGTGAAGTATGGTATGGATTTGCCAATTGGATGAGTGACGAATCTCTGATTCCCAAATCTATCGAGATAGATAAAGCCTTTACTAACCAATACTTGATGCCCTAATGCCAATACTGCGTGCTCAACAGCTTGAGAAATCGTTTCTGTTTCAAGGAGAAATCTCTAAAGTATTGAAAGGGATAAATCTCGAGCTGCAGGAAGGTGAGTTTGTTAGTATTGTGGGAGCCAGCGGATGCGGGAAAACTACTCTTTTAGAAATACTTGCTGGTATTACTTTCTCCGATAATGGAAGTATCTACTATATGGATAGAGATATTACTTGTAAAGCTGGATATTTGGGCTATATGCCTCAATCTGATATGCTGTTCCCTTGGCTAAAAGTTATAGACAACATTCTTTTGCCGGCAAAAATAAGAGGAGGTGACACCAAACAAGAGAAACGGAAAGCACTGGACTTACTACCGATATTTGGTCTTGAAGATTACGC
>Ga0172377_10003062_pt1 | contig 17137 bp, 14 predicted proteins | sample Pumphouse3metaG_FD_119749 | JGI IMG/M metagenome (GOLD analysis project Ga0172377, IMG submission 119749) | Leachate microbial communities from a municipal landfill in Southern Ontario, Canada - Pumphouse #3 metaG | ecosystem: Engineered > Solid waste > Landfill > Unclassified | place: Canada...
TACTCCTTATATCATTGAGGAAAGACAGATGAACATGGTTTCTATGGATGTTTTTTCCAGACTTATGATGGATCGTATCATTTTTCTGGGTACTCCTATTTATGATGATGTTGCTAATATTATCCAGGCACAGCTTTTATTTCTGGAATCAACTGATCCGAATAAAGATATTCAGATTTATCTAAATACTCCGGGCGGTTCTGTTACTGCCGGACTCGGGATCTATGATACTATGCAATATATACGACCTGGAATATCGACTATGTGCACAGGTATGGCGGCGTCTATGGGTGCTGTTCTACTTACTGCCGGAGATAAAGGGAAACGCTCGGCACTGAAGCATTCAAGAATCATGATCCACCAGCCTATTGGCGGAACAGGCGGACAGGCTTCTGATATTGAAATTACAGCACGTGAAATCATAAAGATGAAAAATGAACTTTATGAGATCATTGCCCAACACAGCGGAAAATCAATCAAACAAGTGGCTAAAGATGCCGACAGAGATTACTGGATGACATCTGAAGAAGCTAAAGAATATGGAATGATTGATGAAGTAATGGTAAAAGGATAAAGTGGACAAACAGAACAAACAGGAAGTAAAAGTTATGGACAAATGTTCTTTTTGCGGACGTGAAAGAAAAGATGTCAATTTCTTGATAAGTGGAATTGATGCATTTATATGTGATCAATGTATTGAACAGGCTAACAATATAATTAATGAGGAATTCCATAATGATAAGGAACTCGATCTTGACGAAATAAAATTATTAAAGCCTAAAGAAATCAAGGCATTTTTGGATCAGTATGTAATTGGGCAGGATCAGGCTAAAAAAGTTCTTTCTGTTGCAGTATATAATCATTATAAAAGACTAAAACAGAAGATTGAGGATGATGAAATAGAAATTGAAAAGTCTAACATTATTCTGGTAGGTCAGACCGGTACAGGAAAAACCTTGCTGGCAAGAACTATTGCAAGAAAGCTTAATGTTCCTTTTACTATTGTCGATGCTACAGTTTTTACAGAAGCAGGATATGTTGGGGAAGATGTTGAAAGTATGCTTACCCGTCTTTTGCAGGCTGCTGATTATAATGTTAAGTCTGCTGAAAAGGGAATTGTTTTTATTGATGAAATTGATAAAATTGCACGTAAACAGGATAATCCTTCTATTACGCGTGATGTATCGGGAGAGGGTGTTCAGCAAAGTCTGCTGAAATTACTGGAAGGTGCTGATGTTAATGTTCCGCCTCAGGGTGGGCGTAAACATCCGGATCAGAAAATGATTTGTGTTAACACTAAAAATATTCTATTTATCTGTGGCGGTGCCTTTGACGGTATTGAAAAGAAAATTGCTAAACGTTTAAATACGACAGTCGTTGGATATGGTATGCATAAAGAAATGCAATCTATTGACAGGGATAATTTGTTGCAGTATATTTCTCCGCAGGATTTAAGAAGTTTTGGTCTTATTCCGGAAATCATAGGTCGTCTGCCAATACTGGCTTATCTTGAGCCTTTAGACCGTAAATCTTTAACTAAGATTCTCTCGCAACCTAAAAATAGTTTGGTGAAACAGTATACTAAATTGTTTAAGTTGGATGGCATTGAACTTACTTTTGAAAAGGATGCATTGAATTTTATTGTAGATAAGGCTATTGAGTTTAGTCTTGGTGCCAGAGGGTTACGTTTTATTTGCGAGACTATAATGAATGATGCAATGTTTGAATTTCCTTCGAAAAACATTAAGCAATTATGTATAACTAAAGAATATGCCGAATCGAAGCTTGATTTAAAAACATCAAGAAGACTAAAGGCAAGCTGATAACAGAATTTAAATATATATAGAAAAAGAGAGATGCATGCATCTCTCTTTTTCTATTTGGCGCTAAATAATTTTATTCGAATATTTTTCTGGAAGTTTTTTGCCGGTTTTGGCTCCAAGTTCACGTAGCTTCTCTGCAGAGTGAATGAGGTTTCCATGTCCTGTTTGTAATTTATTCATTGCTGCATCGTAATTTTTTTTAGTTTGATCAATGTTTGTTCCAATTTGCTGCAGGTCTTTTACAAAATTTACGAATTTGTCGTAAAGACGTCCTCCCTGACGTGCAATTTCCAGTGTATTGCGTGTCTGATTTTCCTGCTGCCATACTGATGCTACAGTGCGTAATGTTGCCAGAAGTGTTGACGGACTTACAATGACTACCTTTCTGCTCCATGCATAAGCAAATAATTCGTTATCGTATTGTATAGCTGCACTAAAAGACGATTCTATCGGTATAAAAAGCAAAACAAAATCGGGTGTGTTTAATCCCGGAATTTTTTCATAATGTTTTTCGTTTAATTCTTTTACATGACTTCTTATGCTCTTTAGATGTTCTTCTGTATACTGGTGCCGTTCTTCGTCACTCGTTGCATTCACTGCTTTCTCATAGGCGACAAGCGAGACCTTTGAGTCTACTATAATATGTTTTTCAGCGGGAAGCATGATAATTACATCAGGCTGAAGGATCTGCCCCTCCTCCCCTCTTGTGCTGTATTGCTTTTTATATTCCCTGCCTTCTGCAAGTCCTGAGAATTCAAGAACCCGATCTAGGATTACTTCGCCCCAGTTTCCCTGCTTTTTTACGTCTCCTTTTAATGCTTTGGTTAGATGATTGGCATCTTCACTGATTTGCTGATTCATATCACGGAGCTTTTTCAGCTCGGCTTTCAGATCTGTCTGATCTTTTAACCCTTTTTCGTAGGTATCAGTTACCTGTTTTTCGAACAGCTGGATTTTTTCTTTCAACGGATTTAAAATTTCTCCTATATTTTTCTGATTCAGCAATGTAAAATCTTCGGAGTTTTGTTTGAGAATTTTATTTGCTGCGTTTTCAAATTCAAGTGTAAATTTTTCACGCAAATTTTTCATTTCCTGCATCTGAGTTTCCAGCTTTTCAGAAAGATTTTCTTTTTCTGATTGAAGACGAATTTGTTTTCTTACCTGTTCATCACGTTCAGCTTTTGACTGTTTACATTCTTCTGCTTCTTTTTCGACCTGAAGTTGAAGATAATTTATTTTTTCATCTCTTATGGCAATAAGCTTTTCAGATTCTGAAAGTTGTGAAGCAATTTCCCTTTCACGTTTTTTGCTTTTAATAAGGGATAATAAACCTGCTGTTCCTATAATTGCCAAAATCACGGAAATTATCAAAACAATTTTGATTACTGAAATGGAATCATTCATATTAATTACAAATTATTTCTGCTGCAATTTTTAAGTAACTCTGAAAAAAAATTACCACAATACAGGTTTTTGCCCGTGCTGAATTAAATATTCATTTGTACGGCTAAAATGCTTATTCCCGAAAAATCCTCTTGAAGCAGACAAAGGTGAAGGATGAACAGAGGTCAAAACCAGATGTTTTTGTCTGTCTATTATATTTCCCTTTTGTATCGCATAATTTCCCCAAAGTATAAAAACAATATGATCTCTCTGCTTGTTAATTTCCCTGATTACTGCATCGGTATATGTTTCCCATCCTTTTTTACTGTGTGATCCGGCCTTCCCTTCACGCACCGTCATTACAGCATTTAACATAAGAACTCCCTGACTTGCCCAGGATGTAAGATCTCCCGACCGGGGAATTTCTTTGCCTGTATCATTTTTAAGTTCTTTAAATATATTCCTCAGGCTTGGTGGTATGCGTACACCGTTGTTTACAGAAAAGCATAATCCGTTTGCCTGTCCTTCGCCGTGGTATGGATCCTGTCCTATGATTACTACCTTAAGAGCTTTGAACGAACATTGCGAAAACGCATTAAAGACAAGCTCCCGGGGCGGATATATATTGAAATTATTATACTCATGCTGAACAAATAATTGCAACTTTTTATAGTAATCTTTTTGAATTTCTTCAGATAAAACGGATTCCCACATAGGATCAGATAGTATGTCCATTGTGTAATTTTTTTTAAATAAATTTCAGATAAATGATAAAAAAGAATAAAGATTAAAAATCAATATTTTACCACCTGTATACAATTGAATTGATTCCCATTCCTGCTCCTACAGAACAAAAAACTGAATAACTTCCTTTTTGAACGGAATGATCACCAACTTTTCCTTTCAAAAGTAAATCCATTAACATAGGAATCGTTGCTGCGGATGAATTTCCAAGTTTACTGATAACCATCGGCATAATCCCTTCCGGAATATCTTTCTTATTATAAAGTCCAAACAATCTTGTTAAAATAGCCTCATCCATTTTCTCATTTGCCTGATGAATAAAAATTTTCTGAATATCTTCGATTTGGAGTCCGGCTTTTTCGATACTGTCTTTTACTGTCGTAGGAACATTTCTTAAAGCGTAGACATATAATTTGTGCCCTTTCATTTTTAGTAGAAGTTCGTTTTGATCGTATTTTGGATTAAAAGATTTCCCAAAATTCAGACAATCGGCATAAGGATAGCCGTCATTACGCGAACTTTCTGAAATTATTCCAACAGGCTCTTCACTCTCTACTGCTTCTACTATAGTAGCTCCTGCACCATCTGCATAGATCATTGAATCACGGTCATGGGGATCGGAAACTCTCGATATGGTGTCTGCTCCAATAACAACTCCTTTTTTGTACATCCCGCTGCGGATATATGCATCGGCAACAATCATTCCCTGCGTCCAGCCAGGGCAACCACAAATAACATCATGTGCAACACTAAAAGGATTCTTGATTTGCATTTTATACTTTAACATACTTGCCAGACTTGGGATTGCGTTCATACGTGTATTTCCATAACTCACATCTCCAAAATTATGACAGAAAATAATAAATTCAAGATCTTCCTGATCAACTTTGGCATCTGCTAAAGCTTCTTTTACTGCTATAACTGCAAGATCAGAAGTTACCTGATCATCCTCAGCCCAACGCCGTTCTTCAATATTGGTAATGGCATAAAATTTATCAATAACTTCCCTGTTATCTTTTTCAAAAGGTTTGCCTGTGGCGGGATCATAAAAGACATTATTCATAAAATCTTCATTTCTAACAACCTTAGTTGGAACACAGCAACCTGTACCTATTATCTTTGTGTATATTTTCTTTCCCATAATAATTTTTATATGCGGACCATTAGTCCTCTTTTTATCTTTATTCTGTATATCTTTTTAATTCAAATTTTTCTCCGTCAAATACTCCGTATGAGTTATAGGTTATCCAGTCTCCCAGCATTAAAAAATGAGCTTTATTTTCCATAATACGATTAACCATTAAATGCCGGTGTCCAACAACAAAATATTCAAACGATTCTTTTTTAGACAATGCTTTTGCATATTGATATATGCCGTCGTCTTCTCTGAACGGATGATCCATTCCTTTGGTCAGTCTGCTTTTCCTTGACCATGATAGCGCAATTGCGAATGCTATATTTGGATGAATCATAGAGAAAAGTTTCTGAAGAATTCTATTGGTAAAAAGTTTCTTTAGAAAAAGATAATATTTATCTCCTGCATCCAGACCGTCTCCGTGTGCCAGAAAAAATTTCTTCCCATATATTGTCATCCTGCACTCTTCATGATAAACATGTACTCCTAATTCTGAAGAAAAATAATCAAATACCCAAAGGTCATGATTACCTGTAAAAAAATAGACCGGAATTCCGTCATCGGCTATTTCTGCTATTTTCCCCAATGTACGTGTAAAGCCTCTTGGTATTACGCTTTTGTAGTCATACCAAAAATCAAAAATATCCCCCATAAGGAACAGCATTCCTGCATCTTTCCTGATCTCTTCTAACCATCTGGAAAACTTTTTTTCTCTTTCCTGCATATGATCTAAAGATTGAGCTCCAAGATGAACATCAGACACAAAATATATTTTCTTTTCCTGCTTTGTCAAAGTTCCTTATAATTTCACAAGTTTAAATTTTTTCTTTCTGTCTTTATAACTTTCGAAGTTCTATTTATAACCTCTTTTTAAGAATATCTAGTATAGCCTGTCCTTTGACGTTTTTCCCTATAATATTTCCTTCTTTATCCAAAAGATAATTTGATGGTAATTCATTAATATTAAAAGTTAAAACAGCATTCTTACTTCCTTTCATGTCTCCAACATTTATCCAGTTCAAATGATCCTGATCAATGGCGTCTACCCATTCGTAACGATTTGTATCGACACTTACCTGATATATTTCAAAACCTTTTGAATGGTACTGCTTATATATTTCTGCCAATACAGGATTCATTATTCTGGAATCTTCATCTGCACCTGCCCAAAATTGTAGGAGCACATATTTACCCCTGAGTGAGGATAGGGCAATTTCTTTTCCATCCGTATTGGGTAAAACAATTTCAGGGCAGTTTTGTGCATTATCTTTAATAAATTTTTGAATTCTACTGTTTTTTTCTTCCGCCATCAGTTTTACTGTATTTGCATATAAAGCCTTAACATGTTCAGATTTAGGATAAAATGAATTTAATGCTGAAGCTGCTATTTTCAATGATTGTAAATCCTGAATTACATATGTGTTGTCGTCAAATTTTTGATATAAAACCAGTACATTGGCCATGGAAAATGCATGTTCTTTAACAAAATTTGAAGAATAATCTATCTGTGATTCTTTTACCTTTTGATATTCAATTTTCCATTTCTCCTTTTTGGCTTCGTAATTAATGTCGTTTCTAAAAGAGATACCAAGAGACTGAATAGAATCAAGCATGTGTTTTGTTTTGCTTAGATGATCATTTAATTGCTGTACCTGAGAAGAACCAATGGATCCTTTCACCCGGTAATTCTGGGAAAAATTGATGGCATCACCGTATATTTCTACATGTTCGGATGAATCTACCAAAAGGGTAATAAATTTTTCATCTCCTATTTTTAACAGAAAAAATGTGGGATAAAAGACAGTACCCTTAAATTCGAATTTCCCTTTTGTCTTCAGTTTTATGGAATCAATTTTTTCTACAGAAGAGACATTAAGCTTGTTAAAATAGACGTACTGTCCTTCTGTATTACTGATATGTCCGCTTATTGTAAATTGACCCTTATTGCTACAAGAAACAGTAAACAAAACTGTACAGCAAAAATAAATGAATAATATATATCTGTTCATGAGTTTATTTTTTCTAAATTAATTACAAATTAAAACTAAAACTAAAAGAAAAAAATTTTTTTGACATAACAAAAATAATAAAATACATGTCAACCTGATAAATTCAATTAAATCTTTTAGCCTCTGATCTTCTTTTTCTGTTATTTTTAAGAGGTGTCTGATCAAAAAATTCTATTTTTGGATTTTGAACGACAGAAACCGTGTTCCGGAAATATATAAAAAGATAATTGTACATATGAAAATTTATCGGGATATTAAAAATTTCAATGTTGCTAATTCTGTTATAGCAATCGGTTCTTTTGATGGCGTTCATCTGGGTCATGAAGAAATTATACGTAAAGTAAGGGATATTTCACAAAAAATCAATGGGGAATCTGTTATTTTCACTTTTTATCCCCATCCACGGCAGGTTTTATTTCCGAATGACAAAAATCTAAAATTAATTACCACTATAGAGGAGAAAGAAGAACTTTTTGAGAAGGCTGGTATACAAAATTTAATTGTTTATCCTTTTACTAAGGAGTTTTCAAATCTTAATTATAAAAGTTTTGTTAGAGATATACTTGTTAAAAAATTACATATAAAGGCTTTGGTTATTGGATATGATCACCATTTCGGGAAAGACAGAGAAGGTGGATGCGATATGCTTGACGAGCTTTCTAAGATTTATCATTTCCTTGTGTATAAAACCAATGCTCTTACTGTTGACAACCTGAATATTAGTTCTACAAGAATCAGGGAAACGCTGAAAAAAGGAGATATAGAAAATACAAACCGGTTACTGGGTTATCATTTCAGATTGTATGGTACTGTTGTGGAAGGTTATAAAACAGGACGAAAAATTAATTTTCCTACTGCTAATATTAAACCCCTCAACAAGAATAAAATTATTCCGGGAAGAGGAGTATATGCTGTAAGGGTATATGCAAATAATGAGTTTTACCCGGGAATGCTAAATATTGGTTTCCGTCCAACTGTAAACCATAAGGATACTGTTGAGAATATAGAAGTTCATATTATTGGTTTCCAGGGAAATTTATACAATAAAAATCTAAAAATAAATTTTTATAAAAAGATCAGGGAAGAACAGGATTTTAATTCTCTTGAAAATTTACAAAAGCAGCTGGAGACTGATAAAAAAAATATTATCGGCTTTTTCAGGTCTGAAAATTTTAAGGATTAATATTATGTCCTTAAATGATGCCGTATTGTACTAATTAATACCAAATTATCTTTCCCTTACTTAAGTATTTTTAACTTCGTTTTGCAGCTGTTAACTTTGTTTTACCCCATCTTTGTAGTGTAAAAAGTAATAATTTTTTTCATACATTTAAATGGTTAAGGTTAATAAAGGAAGAATGAGTGGTTACATTCTTCCTTTATTTTTTTTGGTACATATCGCACATAAAACTCTTACCTACCTGCTTATCTGTTTATTTTTGGTAATCAAATAATTAGCAAACTCAAATAGCGAAATTAATATTAGTGTATATCCAAAAAGTTCGTTCCCTTCTTCTGCTGCATTTTTTACTGCATGTTGTAATGGAGTGAATGTTTCTGTATTAAAGAAACTAAGCCAGACATTTTTATTCCCGAATAAACGAGAAAATATAAATATTTCCATGAAGGAGCATATTATTATTCCAAAAGAAGGAGTCTTTACAAATTCCAGGATATTCTCCTTTAGTTTTTCCCATTTTTTTATAATAAAATATAATGTTAATGTTGTTACAACCAATGCGAAAGGTAACCATGCTCCATGATATATTTCATCAAGTAAAAAATCCTGCTCTCGTATAAAAATCACCAGAAGAAAGCCTCCTATCAATAACAGCAGAGGTTTAAATTTTTTGAATCTGTAATATAGACATGACAGAAATACAATAGAGACCAGCAGATATATGGACTGTGCCGTTTCTACAAATGAAACTTCACTAAATTTATCCTGAATGGCGACTCCTGCATCCTTTAAAATAAGATAGTTTGTTAAAATTATGAGACAGCTATATCCTATTATGCGAAAGATAACACTTGTCAATACTTTTAAGAATGGATCTTTCTTTTTTTGTTCCATACCGTAATAATTTTGAGCTTTTTTTTATTGCATTAGCTTTTTCAGCAATATTTTATGACTTACCTGTTCTGTTACCATTTCTTTGATTTTTGAAATAGGTATTCTTTCCTGTTTCATAGAATCACGATAACGAACTGTTACTGTATCATCTTCGAGTGTCTGATAATCAAGTGTAACACAAAATGGTGTTCCTAAAGCATCCATACGACGATAACGTTTCCCGATGGAATCTTTATCATCATAGGTGCAGTTGAAATCAAATTTCAGATCATCGAAAATTTCTTTCCCTTTTTCTGCAAGACCGTCTTTTCTAACCAATGGCATTACGGCCACTTTTACCGGTGCCAGAACTGGTGGAATTTTCATTACTACACGAGTTTCTTTCTCTCCTTTTGCTGTGGTAACTTCTTCTTCGCAGTATGAAGCTGATAATACTTCCAAAAACATACGGTCAAGTCCAATTGAGGTTTCTACTACATATGGTGTATATGATTCTTTTCTTTCAGGATCATAATATGAAATTTTCTTGCCTGAGAATTTCTGATGTTGCGAAAGGTCAAAATCTGTACGTGAATGAATTCCTTCTACTTCTTTGAATCCAAATGGAAAGTTAAATTCAATATCTACAGCGGCATTGGCATAATGAGCTAATTTTTCGTGAACATGGAAACGATAGTTTTCGTTGCCAAATCCTAAATTTTCGTGCCATTTCAGACGGAATGCCTTCCATTTTTCGAACCATTCCATTTCAGTTCCAGGCGCTACAAAAAATTCCATTTCCATTTGTTCGAATTCCCTCATACGAAAAATGAACTGACGTGCTACAATCTCGTTTCTGAATGCCTTCCCTATCTGTGCAATTCCAAAAGGAATTTTCATACGACCTGTTTTCTGTACATTCAGATAGTCTACGAATATTCCCTGAGCGGTTTCAGGACGAAGGTATACTTTCATAGATCCGTCTGAAGTTGATCCCATTTCTGTGGAAAACATAAGATTAAACTGACGGACGTCGGTCCAGTTGCGGGTTCCACTTATAGGACAAACTATTTCTTCGTCAATGATTATTTGCTTTAGTTCTTTGAAGTCTTCATCATTCAGTGCTTTTTTATAACGTTCGTGAAGAGTATCCCATTTTTTCTGGTTGTCGAGTACGCGGCGGTTGGTTTCACGGAATTCTTTTTCGTCAAAAGCTTCTCCAAATTTTTTACCGGCCTTTGAAACTTCCTTGTCCATTTTGGCCTCATATTTTGCCAATTTTTCTTCAATGAGAACGTCTGCACGATATCTTTTCTTGGAATCAGTATTATCGATCAACGGATCATTAAAAGCATCGACATGTCCGGATGCTTTCCAGATGGTAGGATGCATAAAGATATCAGAATCCAGGCCTACTATGTTTTCATGCAAAAAGACCATGCTGTCCCACCAGTATTTTTTAAGATTGTTTTTTAATTCAACACCGTTTTGTCCGTAATCGTATACGGCACTTAATCCATCATATATTTCACTGGACGGAAAAACAAATCCGTATTCCTTACAATGAGCTACTAATTTCTTAAAAACTTCTTCCTGTGCCATTTATTTATGTTTATTTTTTTATTTCTGTCTGAAAAAGAATAAGATTTAATTTTTCTCTTTTTTATCGTCTTTTATTTCTTCGTAATCTACATATTCACCGTCGCCTACGGAGTATCCGGAGTTTTTCTTTTTCCCTCTTTCTACCCTAACGTCTCCTTCTGAACGATTGTCTTTTCGAAAAGAAGCTGAACTGTCTTCTAATTTCCTTTTGAACCATGGAAGAAGAAGAAATGTAATTATTTTAATCGCATAGTATATGATTAAAATAAACAGAATTATTCTTAAAAAGCCTACCATATATAAAATAATTAGTGTTTGAAACATATTTTTCTTTTTAAACAGACAGCTGTAAAAATAGCTATTTTTTAAACAGCGTGAAAATTTATTTTCTTTAAGTGATTTCCAGATGCTCTAAATTTCATTTACTTTTCTTATCTGTCTTAAATGTCGTCATATAAAAACTTTTGAACGATTTTTTATTGAAAAATCTTTCTATTTTTTTATTTTTACATAAATTCTTTGCGGATTTGAAGTTTTAGATAAATAAAAATGAAAAAAGATGGCTAAATATAAACGTATTCTTTTAAAGCTCAGTGGTGAGTCACTTACAGGAAAACAAAATTACGGAATTGATTCTTCAAAATTGAACGAATATGCCAGACAGATAAGTGAAATACTTAAACTAAAAATCCAGGTGGGAATAGTTATAGGAGGCGGAAATATTTTCCGTGGACTTAGTGGCACTACAAAAGGCTTTGATCGTGTAAAAGGTGACCAGATGGGTATGCTTGCTACTGTTATAAATAGTCTTGCCTTAAATTCAGCTTTAACAGACATGGGGACACCTTCAAAGCTATACACTTCCATACGAATGGAACCTGTTGGTGAATTATATTCCAGAGACAAGGCAGTTGAATCTCTCGAAAAAGGAGAAATAGCTATTCTTGCCGGTGGTACCGGAAATCCATTTTTTACAACTGATACCGGAGCATCTCTGAGGGCTATAGAAATTGGTGCCGATATTTTACTTAAAGGGACTCGTGTAGATGGAATATATTCTGATGATCCGGAAAAGAATCCCAATGCCAAAAAATTTAATGAGATTTCTTTTGACGATATCTATAATAAGAAACTGAAGGTTATGGATTTAACTGCAAGCACTATGTGCTGTGATAATAAGATGCCTGTAATTGTTTTTAACATGGATATTCCGGGAAATCTTAGAAAAGTTATTTCCGGAGAACAGATCGGTACACTTGTTCATTTATAACCTTAAAAGAACAATTTTTCTATTCTCTTATTTTTCTTTTATCTTTGTTGTATACCAAATCCTAAAAATCAGAATATGGAAGAAGAATTAAATTTTATAAAAGATATTTGTAAAGAAAATATGGAATCTACCCTGATTCATTTACAAAAAGAATTGCTCACTATTCGTGCAGGAAGAGCTTCAGCTAATATTCTGGACGATGTTAAGGTAGATTATTATGGAACACCGACTCTTATAAGCAGAGTATCGAACATTAATACTCCTGACGGACGTACTATTGCTGTTCAACCCTGGGAAAAAAATATGCTGGAACCTATAACAAGGGCTATTATGAATGCTAATCTTGGTTTTAATCCTGTAAATAACGGGGAAATAATACGAATTAGTGTCCCTGCCCTCACCGAAGAACGACGTAAAGATTTGTCGAAACAGGTTAATCAGGTAGGAGAATCAGCAAAAGTAGGTATTCGTGCAGCAAGAAAAGAAGCCAATGAATCTCTGAAAAAATTAGAAAAAGATGGATTGTCTGAAGATCTTGAAAAAGATGGTGAGGAGAACATTCAGAATATTACCACTAAGTTCAATAAGATGGTTGATGAAATAGTGGCTAAAAAAAATGAAGAAATATTTATTATCTGATAAATAATATTTTCTGAGTTTAAATTACACCTAAAATCCGCATGTAATTATCTATTAAGCCATCCATAGAACTTCAAAGAAGTCGTAATATTCACTCACAATAGCGAATAATATGATTTAGACTTTGTTTATTGTTATTTGAATGATCACTACGATACTTCCCTGCGGAATTTAGGCAAGGAATAATGTCCAACAACTTTTTGTTAGGGAAAAAGAAAGTACATTCCTTCCAATTAATATATTAGTATCTTTGTCATAAATTATATCAGCTAATGACAGAAAAGATTTTCAATCTTTTAAATAAAATAAATGACCCCTCAGATCTCCGCAAACTACAGATAAATGAGTTACCTGAAGTTTGCAAAGATTTAAGGGAATTTCTTATTAATGAGTTATCCAATAATCCGGGACACTTCGGAGCAAGTCTGGGTGTTGTTGAACTTACTGTAGCTCTTCATTATGTTTATAATACACCTTATGATCTTTTGGTATGGGACGTCGGGCATCAGGCATATAGTCATAAGATTCTGACAGGTCGAAGAGATCTTTTTTGCACTAACAGAAATTTTAAAGGCATCAGCGGATTTCCCAAACCATCTGAAAGTATTTATGATACATTCGGAACAGGTCATGCAAGTACTTCAATATCTGCGGCACTGGGTATGGCAACTGCTGCTGATTTAAAAGGGGAAAAAGAAAAAAAAGTCATTGCTATTATAGGAGATGGAGCTATGACAGGAGGTCTGGCCTTTGAAGGCCTCAACAATGCAGAAGTTAATAATTCAAATATTCTGATAATCCTGAATGACAATCATATGTCTATAGACCCGGCTACGGGAGGTATCAGTAATTATTTGCTTAAAATTTCAAAATCTAAACCTTATAACAGATTAAAACAGGATGTATGGGACGGACTGGGAAAACTTAACGGATTTGGTCCCAGAGCTCGTCGTCTGGTTCAAAAGACACAAAGAGCAATGAAATCTGTTCTTTTAAAAAATTCTAATTTATTCGAAAGCCTGGGCATTCGTTATTTCGGTCCTATTGACGGACATAATGTAACTTATCTTACTGAAGTTCTTCGTGATCTGCAAAATATTCCAGGACCAAAAATTCTCCATGTTGTTACTGTAAAAGGAAAAGGATTCCGGCAGGCTGAAATTAACCAGACTCAGTTTCATGCACCGGGAAAATTCGACAAAATAACCGGAGAAATACTAAACACTGAGAATCCAGACACTACCCCACCGAAATTTCAGTATGTATTTGGGGAAACTATCGTAGAATTAGCTCGCAAAAACGATAAAATTGTAGGAGTAACTCCTGCTATGCCTTCAGGATCTTCTCTTAATATAATGATGAAGGAGATGCCTGACAGAGCTTTTGATGTAGGTATAGCAGAAGAACATGCGGTAACTTTTTCTGCCGGCATGGCTATTCAGGGACTTACTCCTTTTTGTGTTATATACTCTACTTTCCTGCAACGTGCTTATGATCAAATTATTCATGATGTCGCTATTCAGAATCTTAACGTTGTTTTCTGCATTGACCGTGCAGGAGTGGTAGGACATGACGGAGCTACTCATCAGGGCGTTTTCGATATTGCCTATCTGCGTTCTATACCAAACATGACAGTTTCGGCCCCTATGGATGCTATTGATCTGCGCAATTTGATGTATACAGCACAATTACCCGACAAAGGACCTTTTTCGATTCGATATCCGAGAGGTCAGATAAATTGTATGGACTGGAAGAAACCTTTTAAGGAAATTACAGTCGGTAAAGGAAGAATTATTACCGAAGGAAATAATCTTGCCATTCTTTCTTTCGGTACTATCGGACAGGAGGCTGAAAAAGCTGTAAAGGATTTACAGAAAAAAGGATTTTCTGTTGCTCATTATGATATGCGTTTTGTTAAACCTTTGGATGAAAATCTTTTAAACGATATTATAAAAAAATTCGATAAAATTATTACCGTTGAAGATGGCGTTCTTCAGGGAGGTTTCGGTTCTGCTATTCTGGAATTTATTAATGACCAGCATTATAAAACTAACATAGTAAGATTGGGAATTTCTGATTGTTTTTTGGAACAGGGGGAGCAGAAGGAACAGATGGAACTTAGCGGAATTGACCAAAATGGAATTTCCCGCGCAGTGGAAAAATTGATGGAAGAAAAATAAAATACTCCAACAGACAGCTCACCAAAAAAAAACAAAATTTATCTATCCTTATGCAAAAAACATTAAAAAATAGTCATGGATATTTAGTTCTTTATATTCCATTGATTTATTGTATTGAGCCATAATTTATCTTTTTAAATATATTTTAATAAAAGGAAATCCATAAATAAAATATTTAATAATAAGATGTTATGCTACATTAATATTATTAGATATAAGGCTTATATGTTTTCTTTTTTTATAAATTTGTAATATATTGATATTTATATATGCTCTTTCTTAATTGTTTTGTTTAAAAATCCTGGAATTAAATATTTTATCTTTACTTATGTTGCATAAATTTATAATTGAATCAGAGGCAGGAAATAAAAATGCTGTTATTAAAAAAACCATTATTCTGTTCTACATTAATAATGGTTCTGCCACTATTGCTGACTTATCCAAAGAATTGAATTTAAGTGTCCCAACCACTACTAAATTGATAACCGAACTGATCGATGATGGATTTGTTCTTGATTTTGGGAAACAGGCAACAATTGGAGGAAGACGACCCAATGTGTACGGACTTAATCCGGACTCAGGCTATTTTGTCGGGGTTGATATTAATCGTTTCCAGGTAAATATTTCACTCCTTAATTTCAAAGGGGAAATAGTTGAATATAAGGAAAATATCCCCTATCAATTAGAAAATACTCCCGAGGCGTTAAATGCTTTATGCCGAATAATTATACAATTTATCGAAGATAAGCCTGCATTAAAAGACAAAATTCTTTGCCTTGGAATTAATGTCTCAGGAAGGGTAAATTCTGAATTTGGTTACAGTTATAGCTATTTTTATTTTGAAGAAAGACCCCTTAGTGAACTTGTAGAAAAGATGGTCGGTGTAAAATGCTATATTGATAATGATTCGCGTGCTATGGCTTATGGTGAATATATGTGTGGTGTAGCTAAGGAAGAGAAGAACATGCTTTTTGTAAATATTAGCTGGGGGTTAGGATTAGGCATTATTATAAATGGTAAACTGTATTATGGAAAATCTGGTTTTTCTGGTGAATTTGGTCATGTTTATACCTTTGATAATGAAATAATTTGCCATTGTGGGAAAAAGGGATGTTTAGAGACAGAGGCCTCGGGATCGGCTCTTTACCGAATATTGCTGGAACGAGTGAAAAATGGAAGTAATACCATTCTTCAGAAAAAAATTGAAAGTGGAGAAACCCTGTTTTTGAAAGACATTATTAATGCAACACTTGAAGATGATATTCTTTCGATTGAAATTATCGAAGAAATTGGAACTAAACTAGGAAGGTCGATTGCCGGTCTGATAAATTTATTTAATCCGGAATTGCTGGTTATTGGAGGTACTATTTCTCGTACAGGTGATTACATAATGCTCCCTATAAAAAGTGCTGTAAAAAAGTATTCTTTAAACCTGGTTAATAAAGATACAGAGATTAAGATTTCAAAATTAGGAGACAGGGCGGGGGCAATAGGTGCAGGCTTGCTTGCCAGAGCGAAAATGCTTGATATAATTGATGAATAATTGTATTTTATAATTAAAAAAATATAATTTTCCTGGGATCATATTCAATACCATTTGTTAAGTCGGATTTCCTAATTACAGACAAGCATAGACTATTGAACCAAAGACATATATAACAAGTCTTTAGTTAAAATTTCCACGCTTATTCATTCCACAGCTGTTCAATTTCCTCGAGGGATTTTCCGGTGGTTTCAGGCACCAGTTTCCATGTAATAAAAAGATATGGAATACACATAATGGCAAAAAGCCAGAAAACGCCCATTGGAGATAGTGCACTCATTAACCAGGGGGTTAATTGCCCTATTAGATATGTGCCTATCCATAACGAAAATCCGGCAATTGACATTGCTGCTCCTCTTATTTGCGTAGGATACATTTCTGAAAGTAAAACCCATATTACTACACAAATAGATATTGCACAGCAAAAGATGTATATTAGAATTAAAATTAATAGAGTAACAGGAGGAACTACAGTTTCAGCATTGTTGATTAAAAAATAGAATCCTATTAAAACCAAAGAAATAAACATTCCGGATACGCCATAGTAAATTAATTTCTTTCGACCTATTTTGTCAATAATCCAAATAGCAAATATAGTTGAAATTACATTGATTAATCCGACAAAAATTTGATAAAACAATGAATTTCCCTCAGAAAGACCTGTTTGTTCAAAAATTCCGGGACCATAGTATAAAACAGCATTTACTCCCATAAACTGACCTAAAATAGCTAAAGAAATTCCTATAAAAAGAGGGA
>Ga0172377_10003063_pt1 | contig 17136 bp, 14 predicted proteins | sample Pumphouse3metaG_FD_119749 | JGI IMG/M metagenome (GOLD analysis project Ga0172377, IMG submission 119749) | Leachate microbial communities from a municipal landfill in Southern Ontario, Canada - Pumphouse #3 metaG | ecosystem: Engineered > Solid waste > Landfill > Unclassified | place: Canada...
GTGTGTTGAAAAGATAACACTCTTGTTTTGAGCGGCGTGTTTTCTCATCATTTCTTTCACTTTAAAAGCGGATTCCGGATCTAACCCAGTTAAAGGTTCATCGAGAATCCAAGTTGAAGGATTGTGAAGTAACGAACCGATAATAAATATCTTTTGACGCATGCCGTGCGAGTAATTAGCTATGTAGTCGTTGATGCTGTCATACAGATTGAATTCCTTAGATAGTTCGATGGCTCGATTCTTTGCATCTTCAGGATTCACGTGGTAAACAGAAGCGACAAAGGCTAAGTAATCCGAACCTTTCATTCCCAAAAACATATCGGGAGTATCAGGAACAAATCCAAATTGTTTCTTAGCCATCAGTGTATCTTTTGTAATAGAAAACCTATCTAAAGAAATATCTCCCTTAGTAGGGGGAAGTATACCGGTAATCATCTTTAAAGTGGTTGATTTACCAGCGCCGTTAGGGCCGATTAATCCGAAGATTTCTCCATCTTCTATTTCTAAATCTAAATCATCTACCGCCGTAAAATCACCAAATTTCTTGGTGACGTGATCTATTGTTACCATTTTATATTCCCTTCAATTATTTTTTTATAGTGTTACGACTGCGTATTCGGGTTCGTCGATAACTTCCATCTTCTCGATTTCAATAGGCTTAGTGGGTGCATCCGCATAGTTTGTACGCACATCAGCAATCTTGTTGAGAACATCTACTCCATCGATCATCGTGCCGAATGCAGCGTATTCACCATCGAGATGAGGCGATTTCTTGTGCATGACGAAGAACTGAGATGTGGCAGAATCTTTAACCATAGTGCGAGCCATAGATAAAACGCCGACATCGTGAGCTAAAGGATTGTTAACTCCATTAGATTTGAACTCGCCTTTAATCGTGTAATCCAAAGGTCGACCTTCAGCGCGTCCATCTCCGCCTTGAATCATAAAGCCTTTGATAATTCTGTGAAACTTAGTTCCGTTGTAATAGCCTTGTCTTGCTAAGTTAACGAAGTTTGCAGCGGTGTTTTTCGCTGCTTCGTATTCCATCTTGAACGACATAACGCCGTATCCTTTTACATAAATTTTAACCATAATATTTTCTTTCCTCCTGTAAATATTTTAATTTATTTTACTTCCCTGTGCCGGTTTGTAAGTCCAGGTATATTGTATAATCCGACAAATACAAAACTCGCAACAATCGCATCAACTACGCCTTGAATTGAATTGAATCCCAAATCGAAGAATATGAACAAATATCCGTTTCCAGGATTTTCTCCTGGAATCATTATATACGTTATATAGTCAGGAATCATATATAATGCGGCCATAATTAATCCACCGATGATAAACGCCACCATGCTCTTCCACAAATAGGTCTTCTTGCTGTCGTCTCCAACAGACGTGAACGCTCTAAATAAGTAACCAGCCACTATTCCTTCAATAAACTTAATCATCAGAGTAAATGGTGCAAAATAACCGTAGCCTAGAGTTAAATCCGCAAGCATTCCGCTTATTCCTCCAACGAGCCCACCGATCCAAGGATTAACTAAAGCAGCTATTATAAAAACAAATACATCAGATAAATTAAGATATCCCGCACCGGATGTTCCAGGTAACGGAATAGGAAGCCAAATAGTAACAACGTAAGAAAGCGCAGCAAAAATAGCGGTTACTACCATGTTGAATATTAATTTGCTGTTTCTTGTATATTTCATTATTTAAGTAAAGTCCCTTGAAAATCGTGCATGCCGTTATTAAAATCGGCCGCTTCCATTATTCTCTTACCGGGCTTTTGAATTCTCTTGATGAGAACTGTACCGCCGTTAACTTGTAGAACAATCGTTTTTTTCTTCGCCTTTATAACCGTACCAACTTCAGCTTCTGTCGTTAAGTCAAAAGGTTCAGTTTCATATATTTTCAAAATAGAATCATCGAAGTTAACAAATCCACCCGGAACATCCGCTAAGGATCTAACCAAGTTTGTAAAATCGACGGGGTTTAGATTCACATCCAAATGTTCTTCATCTTTTTTTATGGAAGGACAGAAGGTGACTTTAGATTCATCTTGAGGAACACCAGGTAGTTTATTTTCAAGGTATAAAGGCAAGTATTTCTCCGCCATTTTTAAAGCGAGTCCTTGCATCTTATTGCACATGCTAGAATAGTTGTCCTTATCATCAATCTCAATTGTATCCTGAGCAAATATGCGCCCTGCATCCATAGCTTTCACCATTTCCATCAAGGTAATACCAGTTATTTTTTCTCCATCTTTTAACGCGTATTGAATAGGCGCAGCTCCTCTATATTTAGGTAATAGCGAGGCGTGGAAATTCAAAGGAGGCAATTTAGAATACGCCAATACCTTCGTAGATATAATTTGACCGTAGGCAAATGTCACGAGCAAATCAGGATCTAATTCGTTTAAAAAATCGTACTCTTTATTCAATCTGTGAGGCTTAAATAATTCAATTCCAAATTTGTTTGCCATCTCGCTTACCGGAGATTCAGCAAGTTTCATATTACGACCCTTAGGTTTATCTTCTTGAGTTATAACTCCGACGATATTGAAACCCGCATTTATCATTCCCTCTAAAAGAAATGCAGAAATGTTTGGTGTTCCTAGAAATACTATTTTCATATTTTTCATAAATTACCTCAACTTCCTTTTAATTATATATTATATATCCACATTATTAAACAAACTTGTTATAATAATTTTCGAAAGAACTGGTATATAAAATGGATTGGAAACTAAAAGATATTCGCAAAGAAACGGAACACCCGTACTTAAATTTTTACACCGTGACGTACGAAGTAAATAAAAACGGCAAAATATATAACTATTCCTATTTCATGGCGTCTCGTCACGAACCTGGTAAATTAGTTTGTGAAACTAACGATACATCAGTACCCGACGGCGTGCTTATGCCTCTTTACTACATAGATCCTAAAACTAAAGAAATCAGCCTTCTTATAACTAAACAGTTTAGACCACCTCTAAATAAATACGTTCACTCCTTCCCCGCAGGACTTGTCGATCCCAACGAATCAATTGAGACGACCGCCCACAGAGAAGCTATGGAAGAGGCTGGAGTAACTATTGACGACTTAGAATTGCTTTGTCCTCCTTCCCCTACTTCTTCCGGTTTATCAGATGAAACTAACGCTATTGTCATAGCGAGAGTTACGGGATTCGCCGATAAGCACTTAGAGGATTTTGAAGATATCAACGCAAAGTTTATTCCGTTAAAAGATATAGAAGAATACATGGACAATCACTTTTTCGCTATGCAAATACGCCTAGTAATCAAGTATTTGCTTCTCAAATTCAAAGGTCAGTATTAAGCAATCAAAAAGCTCTGAACAAATGTTTAAATTCGTTCAGAGCTTTTTTTTATTTTTCTAAGACTTTAACAATATTTCTAGCAACGGCAACTCCGTTTGCCCCGGCTTGAGCGAGGCCGCGAGTAATACCAGCACCGTCACCACCAACGTACAGATGATTGACGATCGTTTCAAATTTATTGTTGCAGCTTATTCTATCTGAGTAGAACTTCGCCTCAACGCCGTAAAACAAAGTGTGGTCGTTAGCAATACCAGGCGTAACTTTATCTAAAGCTTTAATCATATCGATGAGTGCCTGCATAATTTTATGAGGCAAGATTAATGATAAATCTCCCGGAACTGCTTCTTTTAATGTGGGACGAACAAATCCTTCGCCTATGCGCTTTGGAGTCGAGCGTCTCCCTCTTAAAATATCTCCGAATTTTTGAACTATAACCGAACCACCAGAGAGTTTGTTAGCGAGCCCCGCGATAATTTCAGCGTACTCGTTTGAATCTTTAAATGGTTCAGAGAACGTTTGAGATACAAGCAGTGCAAAGTTGGTATTGTCGGATCCCAATTTAGGGTCGGTATACGAATGTCCGTTACAGACTATGATGCCGTTGTTATTTTCAATAACCACGTGCCCTGAAGGGTTGGAACAAAATGTTCTAACGCTGTTTCCATAAGGTGTCGAATATATGAATTTTCCTTCGTATAAATATTTATTTATTTCATCCATGACAATGTTGTTTGTCTCAACTCTTACGCCGATATCTACTCGGCTATTAGAAACTTTAACACCGTATTTATTCATGGTCTTTGACAACCACTTCGCCCCGGGTCTACCAACGCCAAGAACAACAAAATCGCCATAGATTTTTTCGTTATTTTTCCCGCCAATAATTCCGACGACTTTATCATCTTCTAAAATTAGATCTGATACTTCATAAGCAAACTTCATGTCAATCTTCGTCTTTAATTCTTCGTATATTGAAGCTAATATTTGCAAATTGATTTCAGTTCCTAGATGTCTAACTTTAGACCTCAGCAACTTTAATCCAACTGCGATTGCTTTTTTCTCTATTTCCTTTACTTCAGGAGTAGAAGGATCAGTGATAGTCTTCGGTGCTCCATGTGCAAGATTGATTCCATCAACGTATTCGATGAGATCCATTATTTCGTTGTCGGGCAAAAATTCGTTCATCCATCCGCCAAATTCAGTAGTGATGTTGAACTTTCCATCCGAGTAAGCTCCACATCCTCCAAAGCCGCTCGTCATTGAGCAGGCAGGTAGGCATCCTGAATTTCCATAGATGTCTTTTGGACAGTGCTTGATTTTCTTTTCAAGTACCGGACAAGTTCTGTGTTCGAGATCCATTCCTTTATCCACTAATAAAACCTTTAATGATGGTTTTTTCACCATTAATTCGTACGCAGTAAAATAGCCCATAGGCCCTGCGCCCACAATAATAACGTCATACTTTTTAGCCATAAGATTTCCCCTCACTTATTTCTAATTTTATTTTAACATAATTGTTAATGCATTATAGTTTATATTCCAGTTACACCTGAGCAAACTGAGACATATATAAATTTGCATAAAATCCTTTTTTAGCGAGCAGTTGTTTGTGCGTGCCCTTTTCCATAATAACGCCTTGATTCATCACCAAGATAACGTCAGCTTTTTCAATAGTAGAAAGGCGGTGAGCGATGATTATGGATGTGTGACCTTCCATCATCTGAGTGAAACCATCCTGGATGAGCAATTCAGTACGAGTATCGATATTGCTGGTCGCTTCATCTAATATGAGCATCTCAGGTTCTTTTAACATCAGTCTGGCGATACACAGCAACTGTTGTTGACCTTGAGACAATCCATTTTCATCATCGATATACGTGTCGTAGCCATCCTTCATCTGTTTGATGAAGAAATGGGCGTTTGCTCTCTTTGCTGCGGCGATAATTTCCTCGTCTGTCGCATCTATCTTCCCATATTTAATATTGTCTTTTATCGTACCTTTAAAGACCCACGTATCCTGCAACACCATGCCGAATGCATCTCTTAAAGATTTTCTGTTTACTCCAGTTATATTCTGCCCCGAAACTTTAATGGTTCCATCGTTAGGTTCGTAGTAGCGCATGATTAGATTGATCAAAGTCGTCTTTCCGCATCCAGTCGTTCCAACAAGGGCAACAGTGTCGCCTTGCTTGATGTTGATGCTTATGCCTTTGATGATTTCTCTGCGTTCGTTATAGGAGAAGTGGACATCGTCTATATCGATGCTTCCACTCTGCAATTTCAAATCAGGTTTGCTTTCTTCCCCAGTCACTTCCGGCATATCGAATAACTCTCTTAAACGTTCGATAGAAGCGAAGGAATTTTGCAGCTGTGCAACAACGTTAGATATCTCGTTAAAAGGTTTTGTGTAATTTGTTGTAAACATTAGGAAGGTCATCAAATCACCAGCAGAAAGAGCGTATTCTCCGTTGATGATATAAATAGCCCCAACCGTTGCTACCGCACCGTAAATAATAGCGTTCAGCATGCGAGTAGTAGGATTTATAAAAGCGGCGAAAAATTGAGTCCAAAAATCGTAGTGCTTCAGCCTTAAAGCAATCTCATCAGCATCTTTTTCAGCGGCTGCTTGATGATTTTCAGAAATGATTACTTGTTGCGAAGTCAAATTTTCATTGTAGAAATTGCCCAATTCTCCTCTTACGTCAGATTGGTTCTTAAAAGTGTGAGCAGTGCCGCGAGCAATAAACCCTGCAGCAATCATGCTTAATGGAGTTAAACCGATAACTATTAAAGCTAGAGGCCAACATAAAATACACATGAATACAATTGTTCCAACGATAGAAAAGAAACCGGTAAACATCTGTAAAAAGACTTGGATTAAACCATCCGAAACAAAGTCAACATCGGCAGTGATTGTTGTGATGATGTCCCCGTGATGAGATCCGTCGAGATAACTCATCTTCGAATATAATATCTTTTGCATGCTATCTCTGCGAATATCTCTTGCAATCGCATACGCTGAATACCCGGATAGATAGCTGAGGCCCCAATAAAAAGCTCCTCCAACAACTGCGCTGATAGCGATCTTTGCTATATCGACATAAACGATGTTAAAATCAACTCCGTCTTTCATAGCGTCCAATGCGTGACCAGCAACTATAGGAATGTAAATAAATGTGAAAACGTAAAATAGCGAACAGATAAACGAAATGAATAATCTCCACTTGTAATTCTTCATATAAGGGAAGATAAACTTCATAGATTTTTTAAATGAATGTTTGTCAGACATATCTATTTCTCCTCCTTCACACGCTGAGAATCACAGATCTCTTTGTAAACAGTGCAGTTGGCATACAGATCGTCATGCTTGCCTTCTCCGACGATTTTTCCTTCGTCAAGCACAATGATGTTATCTGCGTATTTTATGCTTGTAGCCCGCTGAGAAATGATGATAGCGGTCATGTTGTCTGTCTTGTTTTTAATCGCTTGTCTCAATCTGAAGTCCGTTTGAAAATCCAACGCGGATGATGAATCATCAAGGATTAGAATTTTAGGTTTCTTCGCCAAGGCTCTAGCTATGGTAAGCCTCTGTCTTTGACCACCAGAAAAGTTTTTACCGCCTTGGGTTACGTGAGCTTCTAAACCTTTTGTTTTAGACTTTACGACTTCTTTAGCCTGGGCGATGTCCAGCGCATTTTCAATGTCGCTGTCCGACGCTTCTGCGTTTCCATACATTAAATTGGATTTGATTGTTCCGCTAAAAAGAGTAGCTCCCTGAAACACAAAACCGATGTTATTTCTCAGATAACTCAGATCGTATTTCTTAATATCAACATCGTTAATATTCACAACACCATCCGTGGCATCGTAGTAACGTTCTATTAAATCTATCAAGGTGGACTTACCCGAACCAGTACCGCCGATCACCCCGATAGTCTGGCCTTTTTGGATTTTTATATTAATATTTGAAAGGACTGGTTCAGCGTTAGGAGAATATCTGAAACTGACATTTTTAAACTCAATGGCATTCTGTATAAATTCCGGTTTCTCATCGCCTGTCACAACTGTAGATTCGGTGTTGAGCACTTCCTCAATTCTACTTGCGGAAGACGCGGCGCGCGAAAAGGAAACAACCAAATTCGATACGACTATAATCGCCAGCGAAATCTGAGTCATATAATTGATTAAAGCTACGATCTCACCCTGAGTTAAGCTGCCGCTGTTAACGCCGAGACCGCCAAAGTACAAAATAGCGATTATACCAGCGTTTACTATAATGGTATTTAAAGGATTGAGCGCAGATGAAATTCTCGATAGTTTCGCTGCGGTTTTTTGCAATTCATCCGAAGTTTTGTCGAATCTGGCTTTCTCGTAACTTTCTTTATTAAATGCGCGAATTACCCTGGCGCCAGATAGATTATCTTTCGCCATATAGGTTAAGTCATCCAACTTTTTTTGCATTTTTTTATTGTGAGGAATAGACGCTTTAGATACGAAGTAAATTACGAATCCAAGCACCGCTCCAATAACAACAAAAATTATCGCCATTTGCGGATTAACAATAAAGCTCATCACGATTGAACCAATAACTAAAAATGGAGCGCGCACAGCTAATCTTAAAAGCAGCGCCAACCCAGTTTGTGTAATTACAACATCGCTCGATAAGCGAGTTTGCAGAGATGAGGCTCCAAATTTATTAATTTCCTTAGCGGAAAAAGTATCGATGTGATGGTATAAATCTGTTCTTACTTTATATCCGTACCCTGTGGATGTGCGCACGGCCAATATTTGGCACACCATAGTAGAGCAAAATCCTATAATGGCTAAAGCCAATAGAATTAGGCCCTGTTGAACGATGTAATCCTGTCCTAAATTACCGTTGATGCCCTTATCGATTATGTTTGCAATTATCAAAGGCACAATCAAAGCAAATACGGCTTCAAATAATTTGAAGATCGGGGAGAAGATAGTTTCTAACTTGTAGAATTTTAAATATTTTGCGTAGAATTTTAACATACAATTAATCATATACGAAAATGGTGGTAAAATAAACTCTATGAACGATATATTAATAATTACTGGAGCGAGCGGTCACGTTGGGAAAACAATAATCCAACAGCTGAGAAGTTCCAAAGTTGAAATCAGAGCTCTCGTCCACGCTTCTCACCCCGAATGCGTAGATACAGACAACTTAAAATATTACAAAGGGGACATATCAAAACTCGAAGATATTGAACCGATGTTTTTAAATGCGGAAAATAGAAATGTATTCGTGATTCATTCGGCAGCCTACATTGATATCTCATCAAAAAAACTCACTAAAAAACTGAAAGCGGTAAATGTTACTGGAACGATTAACGCAATTCGTATGTCTAAAAAATACGCAATTACAAAATTCATTTTCGTTTCGTCAGTCGACGCATTCTTACCGCAAAATAAACTGGTGCACAGTTCCGATATACTCTGCACAGAAAAGGATAAAGGAGGATATTCCATATCTAAAGCTTTAGGTACAAAGATAGTACGAGAAGAGATAGTAAACAATCACTTTCCCGGGGTTATAGTCTATCCATCCGCTATCATCGGTCCAAATGACACTGGTAGAAACCATATGATTCAATTGATAACAGATTATTTAGGAAAAAAGATTCCAGCTGTAATCAAAGGTGGCTATGACATAGTAGACGTGAGAGATGTAGCTAAAGGTATAATAGATTCCCTAGATTGTCCAACAGGATCAGAATTATTTTTAACCGGTAAATTTTATTCTTTAAAAGAATATGTAGACACAGTTCAAAGACTGTCGCACAGAGGAAAAAGCTTAAAGGCCCTTCCCATTTGGATAGCAAAATTAGGCCTTCCATTTTTACAGCTAGCGGCAAAAGTGAAACGCACTCCTCCTCTTTACACATCTTTTTCATTAAACACTATCAAGTACGCCAATAGATTCAATTTAAAATCGACTCAAAAATTAATAAACTACAAACCTAGAGATTTAAATGATTCCCTTAAAGACACTCTAAAATATCTTGAAATTCACTATTATAATAGATTGAAATAATTGTAAACACTTTCATAGAAAATGAGCGCGCTTTCAGCCTTCAAGTCATTTTATTGAGACTATACTATCTTAAGTAAAGCAGTTAATGCATTACCAGAAAGATGTGTATAGAATGAAAAAATTAATTAGAAATAAAACCAATAATTTATCTGATTCCAAAAAAGAATCAATTAAAACCCCTAAAGAGCACAGTCTAATAAACTCCGTTCTCGGAAGTTTCACTGCATTGAGTTTAGAATACTTATATTTATCGAATCACGCTAATAAATAAACGGCTGTTTATTTCGTATATGTGAGTATTTAAAAAGCATATTTTAAATAGTTATCTCCCCGCTGGTTCTCTCAAGAGTGCGCGCGGGCAAGTTCGCTATAAAATTAATATGCTTTTTTATTTGCTTTGTTACAGCCTATTTACGCTTTCTACCTTTTCCTTTTTTAACCTTAACACCAGTAGAAACAGCAATTATCACAACCGCCAATCCAATTAAAATGTAGTAGAAAAACTGCGTCTCGTAGAAAGGTACAATTGTTGTATTCCAGGGGGTAGCGTATTCCTTTTCTATTTCAGAGTAAGTTTCTACTGAAGCCGTAAAATCATCCGATGTCTTATACACATTTTGACTTGTAGAATCCATATATGCAAATTCGTCTTTTATTTGGTTATAAATTTCTTCACTCGTACCATCTTTTGCTAATTCTGCTACGTAATTCGAGAAAGCTTGCGCTTGCTCTTCCGCAGTAATTTGACCTTCTTCAGTCCCGATAACAGCACCTTCGTTTGTAACCTTAATCGTATATAAAGTGAAATATATCGCTTCAGTTGTGTAGTGGACAACTTGATTTCCCAACACTTTTGTATCTACCTCATCCACAATTAAATCTGTATTATATACAGTTTTAACTCCATCTTCATCTGTGTATGTAAATGAAAGATCTTTAGATGAAAAGATTGAACCCAAAGCAAAAGTTGTTTTGCTAGGAAGAACTATATCAGCAGCAGGAATTGTAACATTTTTTTGCTCTACTTCCACAGGAGTTACTGTGCCGGGATCTTCGATAGTATTCACCGCACCATCACCATCGTAATTTGTGTCGTATACGATGCGAGCCCATTCCGGATGATCGATGTAAGGATTTCTATTTTCCTGCACATTATTGTAAATTAAATCATTTCTGTAAGCTTCGTATTCGTCTACAGGATCTAACTCATTCCACTCTAAAAGTGTAGAAAGTTCCCCGTAGTTAGCATCGCCACTGCCGGTTACAAGAAGACTCGCATCATCAACTAAATTCAAATTAGGAAAGTGTGAATCAGGATTATCTTGTTCTTGATATCTAGTCGCCATATATAAACACGCCCTGGCGACATCGCCTTTATAGATATCCGCAGGTTCATAAACTTTCTCAGCAGAATTTACAGCTAGAGTAGACAATCCTGTCCACCCTGTAGCGGTTTGAGTTCCTTGTGAATCTTGATCTAAAATTTCCTTGGTACCAGAAGCTGTATGATTTGTATTCCCATAAGGGTAATTGTTGTGCCCATATTCATTATTTCTTTTATCCGAAGCCATAAGGTGATGTAGATCCGTTCCTGCAAAGGGAACGAATTTAGCAGAGGATACATCGTCAGCGAATTTAAATCCGTATGATTTAGGCCAGCAGTGTTCTCTGTCTATTTGTCCTATATCTCTATTTACAGCTCTGTCAGGATTTCCGTTGTAGGAGGCGTACAAATTATAAAAATAATAGTCGTCATCTAGGCTGAATCTATAACTTTCAGGATCAACTTCAGACGATATAGACCAATCTCGATCAGTGATTTTCATCCAATCCCAAGTATCATCGCTATTTTCTATACCTATATCGGTATCGATAATCGCAGTTAATGTTGCTTTTAGCTCATCGCCTTTTAATCCGTTTACTCCAGTATAATAATTAGAAATTTCTTCATCAGTATTTTTATCCAATACAATAATACCCTCGTCAACGAGATTAGTATCGTTAAACTTCATTGTTGGGTTAGCAAGGCGGCTCGATGTATTGATGCCGGTCACTAAACATGCAGCAAGGCATATCATAATTATTCGTTTCATGTATATACTCCTATTTTTACTTGTTTTGATTATAAATTATATCGTGAGCATATAAAACAAAAAAGAGATAAAAATAGACTTTATCTCAATTATGTGATAATAATGCGCCAAAATATTCTAATAATTAAATAATACGCCTAGGAAAAAGGCTAAAATATCAAAAGGTATAGAAATTATAAATCCGATAAATATACCAAGTTCTCTTAAAAGAGAGCTTCCGGTTTTTTCACGTTTGAACTTCTTGTTAAAAGTATCTTGAGCAATACCCATGGTATTTCCGAGCATTATGATAGTACAGGTCGCGATTATCGCTTTAGCGTTATGTCTTCCATATGTTTTATACAATCTTTGCAAAACCTCTGCATCAGGTCTTCCTTTAGTATCAGCGTAGTGCGTTCCAAACATAACACCTACCGCCTCATCCTCAGGTGTTTCATTTTCTTCATCTGATAGCATCTTTGAGATTTCTTTCTCGGACAATCCTGATTTTAAAGCCATCTTTGCGTGAGCTTGTGAACAAACTCTACAGCCGTTAACTTGCGTGACAGCAAGCATAATGCGCTCTACAAACTTGGGATTTATCACTTTTTTGTTTCTGATCGTAAGATTAAACATATAGTACGATGCTTTCAGATAATATCTCATTGCGTCACTTACTGAAGCGAGTCTTTTATTGTATTCCATATATATTCCTCTTAATGTGCGAGTTTTAATGCACTTTGTATTTGAATTGTATACCAATTTTAGTCTAAAACATATAAATATGCGTTTCTTACAAATATCCGGAGAGGATTGCTCCCATCCGGATTAGTTAATATTTTTCAAATTAATCGGAATAACTAAAGCCAACATAGTTAATAATACATCTATCATCGCTTCTTCCTTCAACAGTAATAGTATTTGAATCGGTTATGTCGCATTCGTACAATCCGTATTCCGAAGTAAGGCCGGTAATCTGATTATCGTTGATATAGACATTGCTTTCTGAAGCGCTAGCGTACATTGCCCCAACCACAACTTTATTTGCGGTTTTGTCGTCAGGTAATGTGAAGGTGTATGAACCATCTTTCCCCGTTGTTGTTCCTAATTTAACTCCACCCGAATATATTACTAAAGTACCGATCCTGATAATTCCTATATTTCCATACGCTTCTGTAATTGTATCTTCCACTGCATCGACTGTACTTGATGATACGTTATTAAAATATAATTGTTCATATCCAAATCCATCGTCGTAAATTATATTTACGTTGTTCTCAGCATCTTGATATACGAGATAAGCCGCGTGTTCCGCGTAATCTGAGCTTGTATATTTTACAGCGTACTCATCGTTGGAAGATATTGTGTTTGCCACTCTTTTTTCACTCGCAGTCGCGAATGTCTCTCCGCCAAATAGCATGCCGGTTTCAATCGCAGTGCAACCCTCAGGTAAACTGTATCCGCAAATAAAGTAATACGTTAATCCGCCGTCGTACTGTTTGTGGTACAAATTTATAACAGGACTCTTTGTCACTGCTGCATCTGTAACTTCTTCTATCACCGTATCTAAATATACCGTGAATGTATAAGTTGAATCGTAAGAGACTATTTTATTTCCAATTTTCCAATACGAAAAATTAGCGCTTGTGGATTTAGCAGTGACCATCTTATCAAGTTGGACATCAACTTCACTTCCGATGGTTCCATCGGTCGCTGTTAAACTCGCAGTCTCGCCATAAACGGCGACTTGATAGTAGCTGTTATTGGAATTATAGGTCAATTTAGACTTGAGAATAGTCGTTCCATCTATTGTAGTCAAAGATGTGAATTCCACGTCGCCATCAAACCAAACATCATTTGTATATCCAACAGGAGCGCTCGGCATATTCCAATCATCTATAGTGGCTTCATCTACAGTTGAACCAGTTTGAACACAGACGTGATACAGCAATTTTTCGTTGGAATCTAAGACAAAAACCAAACTATCCGTATCGCTTGTATAGTAATTATTTATTGCAGAATCAGTACCTTTTAAAGGCAGTTTATTTTCACCAATTACCGCATTCGCTTTGTAGTATCCATCAACAAACATTCCGTTAAACTTATTGCTGGACAAAACTGTTGCATTAACTTGATTGCCAACTATTGTAGCATTTGAAATGCTTTCGCCAATTAAAGTATCTCCGCCATCTGAAGAACTAAGAATATTTTGTGTCGTATACGTAGTTTCAGTATTTTTTCCTATTGGATCAACAGTAGTTTCACCAGTAGAAGAACCGGAAGTATCAGGTTCAGCAGGCGCGTCGTTAACCGCACCACTGCCAAGATAATTTGAATCGTACACTATTTCAGCCCACTCGGGATGGTCGATGTAAGGATTTCTATTTTTTTGAACATTGTTATAAATGAGATTGTTCCGATGAATCTCGAATTCATCAACCGGATCTAAATCGTTCCACTCTAACAAAGTAGACAATTCACCATAAGTACCTATACCAGTAGGATTAGAAGAATCCTGAATAATTAGGTTATCTAGATTATCCGTTAAACTTAACGAAGGATTTTCAGGAGAAATATTAGATGAAGCAATGTAGCGAGTAGCCATATATAAACAAGCCCTAGCAACATCGCCTTTATAAATATCTTCAGGTTCGTAAGCTAAATCATCTTCGTTTCCAGACATGGTGGAATCGCCTTTCCAGCCGGTTACTACTCCGGAAGTATCCTCTACTTCATTTGCTTCAATATGCTCAACATTGCCATATGCAAAATTATTGTGCCCTTGCTCATTATTCAATCTATCCGCAGCCATTAAATGATGTAAATCTGTGCCGGCTGGAAAAACAAAAGTTGAATCAGATCCAGTTGAATCAAATTTAAATCCATAAGATTTAGGCCAGCAGTGTTCTCTGTCGGTCAAAGCATCTTTTTCTCTATTAACTGCAGTGTTGATATCTCCGTTATAAGATGCGTATAGTTGATAAAAATAATAGTCAGTATCATCGTCAAATACATAGCTATAAGGATCGACTGCTGACGAAATATTCCAGTCTCTATCGGTTATTTTCATCCAATCCCAAGTAGCCGAATCCGAAATAGTTTCAGTATTTGTAGAAATAATACTGTTTAAAGTGCTTTTTAAATTATCTCCGTATTCCCCATCAACTCCGCTGTAATATGCAATTACATCATCATCGGATGTATCAGCTAAATCAATATAATCACCGGTAGTATTAGTTGCCACGCTCGCCTTGCGAATTGCCCCATCACTAAAAGAAAAACTTGAAACAACTACAGCAATTAAACTCCACACTAATATCTTGTTCATAAGTAGTATTCTCCTATTTATTTATTTTCTTTTTTAAAAAACTAGCTATTGCGATATTTTTTAATCTCTTCTTGCCAGTATTTGCGGTCATCTTCATTAATTTTTCTAATGACTTTGCAAGGAACTCCACCAGCGATTACCTCCGATGGTATATCTTTTGTAACAACTGCACCGCTCGCAATTACTGTCCCTGAACCAATAGTGACACCAGGGTTAACTACGACGTTTCCGCCCAACCAACAATTGTCGCCAATTACAATTTTCTTTCCGTATTCTAAATTGGAATTTCTCTCTTGAAAACTCACAGGATGCCCTGCAGTATAAAGCCCAACTCGCGGACCAAACATAACATTATTTCCTATAATTATTTCATTTACATCCAATAAAATAGTATCAAAGTTAGCGTAAAAATTTTCTCCTACAGTAATGTTGTAGCCATAATCAACCTGCAGCGTTCCTGCAAATGTGACATATTCACCAACGCTTTTAAAAAATTCTCTTATCAATTCTTTGCGGCGAGGTTTTGATGTGTGAACATCGTTATATTCTTCCATAAATTTAGCTGAACGAGCGTGATCATTATTTAATTCTTCGCATCCGGAAATATATAAATCGCCATTCAACATTTTTTCTTTATCGGTCATGTTATTAGTCTCCATACATTAACTATATCACACTATATTTTCAATATTTAGTTGAATACCGTTCAGTTTCAATGAATGAAACACAACTTAAAGAATGAATTTTTAATCACTTGTTGAATTCGAGCTTTTCGAAATACGAATTCGTCCTTTTTAATTCAGGGTATTTTTGTTTAAATTTCGCAATCATTTTCTTAGCTTCTTCATATTCTTTTCTAGAATAGTAAGTCTGAATCAACATAGCTAAATTGTTAGCGTTATTCAATTTGTTTTTAGTATTTGTAGGAAATCTTTTATCTAAAGGCATATTCGACTTACCCGAAAGCGTTGTTAGATAGTCTTCTCTTGTTCTATTCAATTTCTTAGTGTAAGCAATCAAACCTTTGTATTCCCTTCGACAAATAATAGCATCAAAATTTTTTAAGTAAGCTTTCTTATTTACCTTGAGCCGCTCCAAACAAATGCGATCATAAAGATACAATTGATCTGCATTTTTTGGTTCGCTTAATTTTTCGTAGTATTCATTCGATTTTTCTTCATCAACATCCAAATAATAATTGCAAAGCATCATATTTATAAGATTCGCTGTGTCCTTATGAATGTTTAGTTTTAATATCTCGTTACAGGAATCCATCAGTGAGTCGATATCCAATGTTTTTTCATAATCTAAAAATGGTCTAGTTTGTTTTTTACCAATCGAAATTCCGATGATAATAGAACATACTAAAATTTCTCCAACGCATGCCGCTATTGCCGCAATAAAGTTAACGTCAATTAGAAATATGCAAAGCACTATCCCCACAGCGATATCTAGAATAATCAGCATTGATGATATTTGAAAATCTCTATAACTAAAATACCCTTTGGGTATTCGCTTTCCGTTCAATTTATAAGCAGGAGTGCTTTCAATTCCTTGAGGATTTTCCTTCTCATTTTTTTCTAATTTCCTTTTCTCCTTTATTGAAGAATAAAAACTAGCACCGATAATGGTCCAAAATTCAATAAGAGCAAAAAATCCAGCTGCAAGGGCAACTAATGGCCCATAGGAATATGAGTTATCCACTGGATCTCCCTCTGCGCCAAACAGCAAAGAAGTTAGGAATAAACCAATAGCTATGATAGTCATTCTCACTCGTATTTTTTGATTCGCCTTATACTTCTCAAATATCAAACAAATTGCGCTGAGAAGAAGAAACCCATAAGGTACTAAGCAATACATATCAATATCGGCAGGTGAATTAATGACTAAATAAAGTCCGGAAAGAAAACTGATGATTAACAAAAACGATTCCAAGTATCTATAACTTTTTGCGTTCACAAGTAATTCCTCCTTCAATAAACAAACTAAAATTTTAATATTCTTTATTGATTTTAACACTTTTGACGCGTGAATGACATGATTTGCTAGAATTTTAGCAAGCAAAATAAATACATTTACCCCGAATAAATTCCTAAAAAATTTAAGTTCTTTTTAATTGTTATCAACTTATCTAAAAGTTTATAATTTATGTATTTATTTCAAAAAAAGGATTAAAAAAAAGCCTGATACGAATATCAGACTTTAGATTTCACATTGGTGACCTATACGGGATTCGAACCCATGAATGCATGCGTGAAAGGCATGTGAGTTAAGCCACTTCTCCAATAGGCCAAAACGATGGCGCTCAGTGTAGGGCTTGAACCTACGA
>Ga0172377_10003064_pt1 | contig 17136 bp, 16 predicted proteins | sample Pumphouse3metaG_FD_119749 | JGI IMG/M metagenome (GOLD analysis project Ga0172377, IMG submission 119749) | Leachate microbial communities from a municipal landfill in Southern Ontario, Canada - Pumphouse #3 metaG | ecosystem: Engineered > Solid waste > Landfill > Unclassified | place: Canada...
CTTGATCACATCCCCAGTCAGAACCTTTTACAGTATCAGCAAAGTGTAAATCTTCATTATCACCATCAGACATTTTAGAGTTACCTAAAGATGCTTGCATACCACCTTGAGCAGCTGCTGAGTGTGATCTTTTAACAGGAACTAAAGATAAAACGATTGTATTTAAACCTTTTTTTTGTGCAGCAACAGCAGCTCTTAAACCAGCTAATCCACCACCAATTACTAACGCATCACAGTAATTAATTTTCATTATGCAATTCCCCCAACACTTTTATTTGTAATTTTATATTCTATTACACATGCAGTTGGAGTGTATTTTTGACCAACTGTTCCATTTGCTGCATTTTCCATTCCAATTTTCATATAAGCTGCAAGTGATGCAAAACCTAATACTAAGAAGAATACTGTTAATGCCCATTTGATTTTTTTAAGTGTTTTTCTAGTAGCTTTTGGATTTTCACCATCAAACCATCCCCATTTTACACATAATCTATAAAGACCAATTGTTCCATGAAATTCAACAGCTAATAATAAAAGAATGTATAAAGGCCACATATATTCAGACCAAACTCTATCTGAACTAGCATTTGGTCCAATTGCATCTGCATGTGTCATAATAATATACAAATGAATAGAACCCATGAAGAACATTGCAAAACCTGTAAAGGCTTGAATAAACCAAAGTTTTGTATCATCGTGATTCATACTTTTAGAGTGAGCTTTCATTACTTGGTATTGTTTAAAATTACTAGGTAATTTTCTCATTCCTAACGCCGCATGAACAATAAAAATTACAAATACTATAAAAGCAATAATAGAAACAATGATTGGTTGCCCTTCATTGAAAATAAAACTACCTTCAAAGAATTTTGTAATTGTATACATAAAATCTTTGCTGATTAAAATTGACGAGACAAAAAGCATATGTCCCCACATAAATAAAGCTAAGAAACCACCTGTAAAACTTTGCATAAAATCAAGTTTTGCAGGTAATCTACTTTTTTTCCCTTCCTCTGTTTTCCCCAAATAACCTTCTATTAGGTCACTCATTTGCTATCCTTTCTGCGAATTAGATTTTTTTGAATAATAGCAACATAATAGCTTAAAGCTACTTCAAATATCTTTATATTCTTGTGAAAAATGATGTTAAAAAAAGGAGAAAATAATCCGAAAAAACCCCTATTAAGGGGTTTTGATAAAGAAGAGTTTTATGAAAAAAATTAATTAATAAGAAACGGAGATGTTACTTATTAACACAGGCTATTTTATAAATAGTGATTGAACTGCAAATTGAGTTAATTTTATTATTTCATCAATATTCATTGCTGGAATAAAAAATACAATAGCAGAACCAATTCCACCTAAAAGTGTAAGAATTGCAACAAAAGCAATTGCATAAGTTGAAACTCTTTTGTCATTAAATTCTTCACTAATACAAGCTTCTTGTGGAGAATAAAAATACATCATTGCAATTAGTTTAAAATAATAATAAACAGAAACAATAGTTGCAATTATAGCAACTATTGTAAGCCCTATATAACCTGCATTTATAGCTTCTGTAAATACATATAATTTACCGATAAATCCTATTGTTGATGGAATTCCAGCAAGTGAAAATAAGAATATTGTCATCATTGCTGCTAAAAATGGTCTTTGTTTTGCTAAACCTTTAAAATCATCATAAGTAACTTTTACATTTGTTTCCGAAATAATATGTGAAGCTAATCCAAAAGCTCCAAGAGCTGATAATAAATAAGCAATTAAATAAAACATTGTTGCATATGCTGAATCAATATTAATAATTTGCCCATCTTTGTAACTTAAAGCAATAAATGCTAAAAGTACATATCCTGTATGCACAATTGAAGATGCTGCTAACATTCTTTTTATAATTTGTTGAGTAATTGCTAACCATGTACCAAATACTAAAGTTAAAACAATAATTATAGTAATAATAGCATCCCAGAAATCAATGATTGGAGCAATATAACTTAATATCATTCGTAAAAAGAATGAGAATATAGCAATTTTAAATGTTGATGCCATATAAGCTGTAATAACCATTGGTGCACCTCGATAAACATCAAGAACCCAAGATTGAAACGGAAATGCCGCTATTTTAAATAAGAATGTAAATAAGATTAAAGTCAATCCAATATATACAAGTATCATTTGGTCTGAATTAGCAGTTAAAATAAATGCTGATAAATTAGCTAAATTTGTGCTTTGAGTTGCTCCATAAATTAGAACAACACCTAAAAGATAAAAAGCACCAATAAATGAACCTAATACTAAATATTTAAAGATAGCTTCAACTCTTTTTGAATCATCACTATTGTATCCCACCATAATATATATAGAAAAAGAGGCAATTTCAAGTGCAATGTAAGCTGTAACTAATTCATTCGCATGTGCTAAAATCATCATTCCAAATAAAGCAAATAATAAAATAGAGAAAAATTCACCTTTAAAATAACTTCTATGTTGGAAATAATGTTCTCCTATTAATAAAGTTAATAAAGTTCCTGCAATTAATAAAATATTGAAAAAGTTTGAAAAAGTATCAAAAGTTAAAACATTATTTAACAAACTTTCAAATGGTTGCACAGAATAAGAGCTATTAATATTACTTAAAGAAAATCCTAAAGCAATTAATAAAAAGAATGAAGAAATAACTATGAAGTTTTTTACAGTAAATTTTTCATACATGCTCATAAACATAAGTACTAAAGCACCAGCTAATACAGTTAACGCTGGTATTAAATAGAAAAATTGACTCATTTTACTGCTCCTATGTGTAAAATATCATTTAGATAATAAGTTACAGTTGGTTCAAATTTATTCATAAAAATTTCTGGATAAAATCCCATTAAAAATACTAAAACTACCCACGGAGCTAATCCTATAATTTCTTTTACTTTTAAATCTCTCATTTTAAGTTCAACAGAACCCTCAGGTCTGTTTTGTAAAATTGCTCTTTGAAACATCCATAACATATAAGTAGCTCCAATAATAACAGTTAAAGCTGCGATATATCCTAAAGTATGATTAAATTCATATATACCAAAAATTATTAATAATTCTGAAACAAAACCATTAGTTCCTGGAAGTCCAATATTTGCAAATAACATTACTGCAAATATAAATGTAAAGATTGGAGCTTTTTTTGCAATTCCACCTAAATCTTTTATTGTTTTAAATCCTGTTTGCTCCTGCATTAATCCTACAAGTAAAAATAGTGCTCCAGTTGCAATTGCATGAGCAATTATTAAATATAAAGAGCCATTTATACCATAAGCATTTAATGAAAAAATACCAGCAGCAATAAAACTTAAATGTGATGCTGATGAATAAGCAAACATTCTTTTAATATCATCTTGCATAAGTGCTGCAATTCCAAAGTATACTAAACCAAATAATCCAATAGCTACAAACCAAGTTGAAAATTCAACATAAATTTCTGGAAAAATTGGAATCATAAATCTAACAATTGCATAAACTCCAAGTTTTGCCATTATTGAAGATAATAAAAATACTGCACCAGTTGGGGCATTTTTATATGTCTCCATAATCCAAGTATGAAGTGGGAAAATTGGAATTTTAATGGCAAAAGCCGCTAAAAATGCCAAAAATAACCAAACTTTTGTATCATAAGGAATTGTAGATATTTGCATTAAACTATCATATGCAAATGACCATTCTCCAAATTGCTTGAAGTGAGCAACCCCTAAATATAAAATAGCTATAAACATCAATAACGAACCAGCCATTGTATAAACAGTTACTTTAATTGTAGTAAATACTTTGTCACCAAATCCGTAAGAGCCAATCATTAAGAAAACAGGTAAAAGCATAACTTCCCAAAAGAAGTAAAAAAGAACAATGTCTAAAGAGAATAAAGTTCCAGTAACTCCTGACTGAACTAAAAGCATATTTATCCAATAACCTTTAGTTTTACCTTCCCACAATAATAAATAAGCAGTAGGAATTAAAATAGCAATCATCATTAAAATAGTAAGAGAGAATCCATCTAATCCTATATAATAACTTATTCCATAAGTTTCAATCCAAGGAACATTTGTAACAAATTGCATTCCAGCACTTGGAACAAATTCAATATAAATTTTTAACACAAGTGCCAAAATAACTGTAGTAGTTAAAAAAGCAATATTTCTAATAGTATTTACATCTCTTGTTGTAAGCATTAAGCCAAGTGCTACAACGGCTGGTAAAAATATAATAAATGAAAGTATATCTGAGCTCATACTATAATCCTAATGTGATATATAAGTAGATAAATACACAAGTCATACCAATTAGCATGAAGGCAGCATAAAATCTAACATTTGCATTTTGTATCATGGCAACTTTTTTCCCAATATTTACAAAACCAATTGATGAATTCATAATGAACGCATCTATTATTTTTTCATCAATAACTTTATCTATAAATGTTGATAATTTTTTCGTTGATTGAACAAATAAAACATTATAAATCTCATCAATATAAAATTTATTTCCAATTAATCCAGTTTCATTTTCTGGTTTATTTACATCAAAATTAGCATACTTAGAATAAGCTGCCATAATTCCTGTGGCTGCTACAATAACTGATAAAGCCATTAATACATATTCTGTTATATGATCCATATGAATATGTTTAGAATTCAGTTGTCCTAACCAAGAGTCCACAAAATGACTTCCTCCAAATATTGTAGGAAGATTTAAAAAACCAGCTCCAATAGCCCCAATTGCTAAAATTAACAATGGAATAGTGATTGTTTTTGATGTATAAACATAATGTTCATCATGGTGATTTGGTGCAACAAAAACTATAAAATACATTCTAAACATATAAAATGCTGTTAAAAATGCTGTAAACATTGCAATTGCCCAAATTAAATATTGTCCTTCTTGAAAAGCAGCTGCTAATATTGCATCTTTTGAAAAGAATCCAGAAAATGGTGGAATACCTGAAATTGCAATAACACCAATTAAAAATGTTGTTCCAATAATTGGAAGATTTGCTCTATGTTGTGCAATTTTAAAGATATTTTGCTCATGATGAAGTGCCATGATAACACCACCTGCACCCATGAATAACATTGCTTTAAAGAAAGCATGAGTAAATACATGGAAAAGTCCAGTCGAATAAAAGCCAAGTCCAACCGCAATAAACATATAACCTAATTGACTCATTGTTGAATAAGCAAGAATTTTTTTAATATCCGTTTGTCTAGTTGCGATGATTGCCGCAAATAAAGCTGAAAAGGCACCAATATAAGCTATAAATATTCCTACTTGTTCGATTCCAACATATAAAAAGTGAAATCTTGCAACCATATAAACCCCAGCTGTAACCATTGTAGCTGCATGAATTAAAGCTGAAATTGGTGTAGGACCTGCCATTGCATCTGGAAGCCATACATAAAGTGGAACTTGTGCTGATTTCCCCATTGCTCCTACAAATAATAAAAAGCCTGAAAGAAGTAATAATTCATTAGATACATTACCTAAATTTGCTTCAATAGAATCAAATGATAAATCAACTTGTCCTAAAGCAAAAAACAGTGTTACAACTCCTAGTAAAAAACCAAAATCTCCAATTCTATTTGCTATAAAAGCTTTATTAGCTGCAAGAACATTTTCTGATTTTCCATAATAAAACTTGATTAAAAGATATGAACAAACTCCAACACCTTCCCAACCAATAAATAAAATAATTGGATTATCAGCTAATACTAAAATTAACATAGATGCTAAGAATAGGTTAAAGTAAGCAAAAAACTTACCATATCCGCTATCACCTTTCATATATCCAACTGCATAAATATGAATTAACCATCCAACAAATGTAACAAACAATGACATAAATATTGAAAGATTATCACCTAAAAAAGCCATTTCTATATTTAATTTATCAACATTAAGCCAAGTAAAAAGTTGTTGTTTAAAGATGATTTTTTCATTATACATTCTTAAAAATAGACAAAAAGTGATTAGAAAAGATATAAAAGGAGTTATTGTTCCAATTAAAGAAAAATAAATATCAGCAACTTTTGCTTTTTTTATATGATAAAAATAAAGTGAACCACTTACCATTGCACCCAATAATGGTGCCAAGATAATCCATACTAATAGTGGGGTATTCATGATTTTTCACCTTGTGTAAGAGTTGTGAAAATATCTGTGTCTAAAGATTTTCTTGATCTATATAATAAAATTATTACAGATAAAAATATTGCAGCTTCAGCAGCAGCAATTGAAATAACCATGATTGTAATAACTTGTGGATCCATGTTAAAATGGTATCTTGCAAATGTTACTAAAAATAAATTTACTCCATTTAGCATAAGTTCAATTGACATATAAATTACAAAGATATTTCTTCTTGAAACTACGCCAATTACTCCAATAGAGAACAACATCATTGAAACAAAAGCATAAGATGTTAATGAAATCATAATTGCTCTCCTTTGTTATTAAGTTTTGATTTTCTTTTTTTTGCAAGTACAACTGAACCAATAAGTGCAATTAAAAGTAAAATTGAAATCAACTCAAAAGCAATAAACCAATTATTATAAAGTTCAAGTCCTATTGGTTTTATATCTCCAAAATTTGTATCACTAATCGTTAAATCTTTTGCGGGTAATTTTGAAACAGCTTTTAATACTAAGAAATTTAATGGAATCATAATAAAAGCACCAAGAACCATAAATTTGTATTTATTAGGTTCTTTTGGTAAATCTTCTTCTTTTATGTTTAAGAACATTAATATAAATAAAATTAAAGTCATAATTGCACCGGCATAAACTATAATTTGTACTAAAAATAAAAAAGTTGCATTTAATAAAGCAAACATTCCTGCGACACTTAACATTGTAATTAAAATTCCAAGTGCGCTATACATAGGATTTCTATTTACAATCATAGCAATTGCTCCACTAATTGCTAAAAATGCTAAAGCAATAAAAACTAAATCAGCCATTATTCAAATCCTTTGATCTTTCGTTTGCCATTAAAGCTTTTTTATCTAATACAAAATCTTCTCTTTTACTTGATGTAAATGAAAAAATTCCAGTATCCATTCTGATTGCGTCACAAGGACAAGCTTCAACGCAATAACCACAAAATACACACTCTAATAAGTCTATTTTAAACTCTTTTGGTCTTTTTTCATCATATCCATCAAATCTTTCTTCTGCTTCAATAAAAATACAATCAGCAGGACATGCAGTTGCACACATAAAACAAGCAACACATTTTTCAGTGTTATTTTCATGTTTTGTAAGTCTATGAACACCTCTGTATCTCTCATTTAAATCAGTTGGCTGAACTTCTGGATAAGCCATAGTTTTTAAATTATCTATATCTTTGAAATTTTTAACAAAATGTCTAAAAGTTGTTTTCATTCCTCCTGCAATTGCTGGAAGATATAATTTATCTTTAAATGATTTACCGTATCTTGGTACTACTTTTATTCCCATTTTAACTTCCTCTTACTACAACAAAGATTGCTGTTATTACAATATTTAAAAGAGCTAATGGAATTAGAATTTTCCAACCTAACATTTGTAATTGGTCATATCTAAATCTCAACACAGTCCATCTAACCCAAATATAAACAAATGACATCATAAAGAATTTTACTAAGAAAGTTCCAATTTGAATTACTGCAGTTACAATATTAACACCATTTGTTCCAAGTCCTGTAATTAAAAAAGAGATTAATGCAGCCATTATAAAAATAGCTAAAGACCAAAATATAAAAGTTAAAACTTTTGTCTCTTTTTCTCTTGATTTATTTGAACCTACTGCTTTATTGTTTTTCTTCATCCACTTTGTAAGAAAAAATATTTTTATTGGAAGAAGTACAATAATTGCAAGAATTACATAATTCATATTCCCTTGAATTGCTTGTGTGTCTAACCAAGGAATTTGATAACCACCAAAAAATAGAGTTACTATTATTGCACTTGATGCACTCATTGCAGAATATTCACCAACTTGAAAAAGTCCAAATCTCATTGCAGAATATTCAGTGTGATAACCAGCAACTAATTCAGATTCTCCCTCTGCTAAGTCAAAAGGTGCTCTATTTGTTTCTGCAAATGCACAAATAATAAAAATAATTGCAGCAAGTGGTTGTATAAATATTCCCCACATTGGAACTACACCAAAATAAGTACCAGTTTGAGCATTTACAATATCTGTTAAGTGAATTGAACCATAAGATAGAAGCATTGAGATAATTGCTAATCCCATTGCAGCTTCATAAGAGATAACTTGAGCAGAAGCTCTAATTGAACCTAAAAGTCCATATTTACTTCCTGATGAATAACCTCCCAGAATTATTCCATAAACAGATAATCCAGCAAAGGCTAGAAACCACATTATTCCTAGTTTATTTGGAATAGCTTGCATAATATTTTCTTTTCCATCAATTACTAAAACATCAGCAAAAGGAATAGCTGCAAAAGTTAAAAATGAACACATAAATACAATAACGGGAGCTATTGTAAAGAAAAATTTGTATTTGATATGAGAAGGAGTAAAGTCTTCTTTAAAAATAAGTTTTAACATATCTGCAAAACTTTGAATTACTCCTCCTAATCTAAATGGTCCAATATGACATCTATTTGGTCCACTTCTATCTTGCATAAATGCTGATATTCTTCTTTCCCACCATACAAAAACTGGAGTTAGTCCAACTGCTAAAATAACAGCTATAACTATATTCGCAATTATGATGATTATAGATGAAGTACTCATAGAGTTCCTTTCTCAATCATTGATTTTAAATCTTCTATTATTGTTGTTATAGTTTTCATTGAATTATTTTTATTCATTTTAGATATAACTTTTTGTTTAATTCCCGCATTATTTATATAAGTTCCAGATTTTTCATAAAATGAAGCAACAGGTATTGCAACATTTGAGTGTTCAATAGTTGTACAGTTATGACTAAATAAAGAAATTACTTTTTTGTCTTTTAGTAAATTTGTATTATTGTCAAAATAATTATTTTCTATAATTATTACTAATGAAGTATTATTTAAAGCCATCTCAAAAAATTCTTTTGTTTCATTTATTTCTAACTCTTTAAATGAATTTCTATTAACAGTTTTATCATTTGTTCGTAAATAATCATCTGCAAAATTCTCATCCATTGTATTTGGGGAATAACCAGAAACTTGAATATCTAATTTTGTTGCTAAATTTTTTACATTTAATATTTCTTCATAAGAAAGATTTGCACTTAATACAAATAATATATTTTTATTTGTTGTAAGTTCTTTAAAAATATTTGTAATAGTATTATCAATAAGTGTTGGAGCGTTATTAATAAATGGAGTTTCGAATCTATTTTCGCTCTCATTTGTATAAGATAATCTTCCCTCATCACACATAAACCAACCATTTACAGCTTTATTAACTCTTGGTCTAAATCTAAAAATTTGGTCATCTTTATATTTTTCTTTTCTATGATCAACATAAATATTACATCCTTTTGAACAACCATTACAAATTGCATCAAAAGTTTCTAAAAACCAAACTCTTTGTTTAAATCTAAAATCTTTATTTGTTAAAGCTCCCACTGGACAAATATCAATAACATTCATAGCATATGGATTATTTAATGGTCGACCAGGGAAAGTTCCAATAACTGAATGATCAGCTCTATTGATAACTCCTAGCTCATTAGTTTTTGTAATAGTAGAACAAAATCTTACACATCTTGTACAAAGTACACATCTTTCTTCATCAAGCATTACATTTGAGCCTAAATCAACTCTTTTTCTTGCATGATTTTTATTTTCAAGATTTACTCTTGATTCATAAAATCCTGATTCCATATAATAATCTTGAAGCTTACACTCTCCTGCTTGGTCGCAAGTTGGGCAATCAATAGGATGATTAATAAGTTGAAGTTCAAGAATATCTCGTCTAACTTTTTCGATATTCTCACCCTTTGTTCTTACAACCATTCCATCTTTTATCGGAGTATCACAGGCAATTTGAGGTCTTTTTTGACCTTCAATTTCAACCATACACATTCTACAGTTACCATCTTTACCAAGTGCTTGGTGATAACAAAAATGAGGAATATGTATATTTTCATCTAGCAATTTATCAATTAGCAAGCTACCTTTAGTAGCTTGCATTTGCGCTCCATTTACTGTTATATTAATCAATTCACCCATTAATTGTCCCCTTACACTTGTTGAAATTTTTCTTAGTTACCTGTATATAATTGTCTTGGTCTTGCAATTTTATGTTTTGGATCTTGTTTTAATTCTGACCATTGTGCTAGCCATCCTGGAGTTCTACCAATAACAAAAATTGGAGTAAACATCTCAATAGGAATTTTAAGAGCAGTTAAAATTACACCTGAATAGAAGTCAATATTTGGATATAAACCTCTTTCTTTGAAATAATCATCACTTAATGCAGCTTGTTCAACAGCATGTGCAATATCAAGTAATTTTGAATCAAGATTTAATTCTTCTTTTAATTTGTCTTGTAAAGCTTTTAATGTTTCAGCTCTTGGGTCTCTATTTTTATAAACTCTATGTCCGAATCCCATTAATCTAAATGGGTCATTTCTATCTTTAGCTTTTGCAATATAAGTTGGGACATTTTTAACATCACCAATTAATTTTAATTGATCCATAACTTTTTCATTTGCTCCACCATGCGCTGATCCCCATAAAGCAGAAATACCAGATGCAATTGCAACATAAGGGTGAGCTTCAGTTGAACCTACATTTCTAACAGTTGTTGTAGAAGCATTTTGTTCGTGGTCTGCATGTAAAGTCAAAATTGCATCAAGTGCATCAATTTCAACTTGTTTAATCTCATCATTTTTACCATCACCTAAATATTTCATTCTTCCACCTGGATATGCTCTTAACATATATAAGAAGTTTTCTGTAAAATATCTATTTACATCTGGATAAATAAGTGGTGTACCAATTGAATTTCTATAAGCCATAGCCGCAATTACTGGCATTTTAGCTAGGATTCTTCTTCTCATCATTTTAAATGCATCTTCATCTTCTAAATGTAAGTGATCTTTATAAAATGCAGCAAGAGCCATTGTTGCAGCTCCCATAGTTGCCATTGGGTGAGCACCATCTGGTAAAGCTTCAAATAATCTAATAATTCCTTCATTTAAAAATGATCTATGTCTGATTTCTAAATCAAAGTTTTTAGAAGCCTGAGGAGTTGGAAGTTTTCCTCTCATTAATAAATAAGAAACATCTAAGAAAGAGTGTTTTCCAGCTAAATCTGTAATATCATAACCTCTATATCTTAACTCTGATTTTTCACCATCAATAAATGTAATTTTTGATTCACAAGATGCAGTTGAAGTATAACCAGGGTCATAAGTAAACATTCCAGAATCTTTATAGAATGTAGAAATATCTACAACGCTAGGTCCTCTTGTACCATCAATAATATTGTATTCAAATGATTTTCCATTTCTGTTATCAGTTAATGTCATTGTATTTTTAGTCATAATTTTCTCCTGTTATTTAGTTAATTTAGTTTTTAAAATGTATATCAAATTCATGAGGGAATTTTCTTACAATACTCTCAATAATATCTTTCACCGCTGGTGCAAAAACACAAACAGTTTTTCCATTCATCGTGTCACATACATCAAGTATCGTATTTAAATCTTCTTTTGAACCTTCACCATTTAAGATTTTTTTCAAAATCTTGTCAATCCAGCCAGTACCCTCTCTACAAGGTGTACATTGACCACAAGACTCATGGTGATAGAACTCTATCAAATTCTTAGCTACATCAACCATAGATGTATCTTCATCAATAACTATCATTCCTCCTGTACCTAAAGTTGAACCAATATCCCACATAGATTCATAATCTAATACAGCTTTTTGAACTTCATCAGCTGTTAAGATTGGACAAGATGAACCTCCTGGAATAATTGCTTTTAATTTTTTCCCATCAATCATTCCACCACCAAGAATGTTTAGAAAATCAATCATCTTATTTCCATAAGCCATTTCATAAACACCTGGATTTTTAACAGGTCCAGAAATTGCAAAAAGCATAGTTCCTGGTGATTTTGGTGTTCCATATTTCGTGTATCCAATAGAACCATTTTCTACAATATTTGGAACACTTGCTATCGTTTCAACATTATTTACAGTTGCTGGATTATCAAAGAACCATTCACACTCTTTCCCTGCAGGCTTAAGTCTAGGATGTCCTCTTTTTCCTTCAAGAGATTCAATAAGTGCTGATTTTTCACCACAAATATAAGCTCCACCACCTCTATGAACTGTTATATCAACTTTAAAATCATGTGTATTCATAATTTTATTGCCTATAATTCCAGCTTCATAAGCTTCTTTTATAGCTTCATTTAATCTATCAATAAAAAATTTATATTCACCTCTTATATAAATATAAGCGTGATGAGCATTTATTGCATAACAAGTACAAATAATACCTTCAATTAATAAATGCGGGTCATACTGGAAAATCTGTCTATCTTTAAAAGTTCCAGGTTCTGACTCATCTCCATTTACTATTAAATAAGCTGGTCTTGGATCATTTTTAGGCATTAATTCCCATTTTGGTCCACAAGCTGCTCCTCCTCCACCTTTTCCTCTAAGTCCAGATGCTGTAACTTCTGCTGTAACTTCATCAGGAGTCATAGAAAAAAGTTTAGGAATAGAAGAATATCTTCCGTTTGCAAGAGCAACTTCTAATTTATGAGAATTAGGAATGTCAAAATTTTTGCTTACAATTTTTGTTATCATTTTTTGCACTCCTTAATTAATTCATCAACTTTTTCAATAGTTAATTTTTCATGATATTCACCATTTAATGCAAACATTGGAGCTCCACCACAAGCACCCAAACATTCTACTTCACTTAAATGAAATAAACCATCAGCACTTGTTTGTCCAGCTTCTATTCCTATTGTTTCTTTTATATGATTTTTAATTTTTTGTGAACCACATAACATACAAGAAAGAGTTTTACATAATTCAATATGGTGTTTTCCAATTGGTTTTAGATTAAACATTGTATAAAAAGTTGCTACTTCATATACTTGAATTGGAGTTTTTCCTAATTTATCCGCAACATAAATCATAGCTTCAGGACTAACCCATCCAAGTTGTTCTTGAACTAGCCATAATGCTGGTAGCATTACAGAATCAATAAGTGGATATCTACTTACATATTCTTGAAATTTGATTTCATTTTCGCCTGAATATTCAAAATTACTCATTATCTATCAAACTCCCCTGCAATAAAATTCATACTAGCCATCGTTACAACAGCATCTGCTAACATTCCACCTTCAACAATTTTTGAGAATGCTGAAAGTGCATAAAAACATGGAGGTCTACATTTTACTTTGTAAGGTCTTCCACTTCCATCACTTACTATAAAAAATCCTAATTCTCCATTTGCAGCTTCTGTTGATGAATAATATTCACCTTTTGGAACTTTTATTCCCTCAAATGTAAGTTTGAATTGATTCATTAAACCCTCAATATTCCCATAAACATCTTTTTTACTTGGTAATAAAATCCCAGGTGCAATTACATTTATTGGACCAGTTGGAAGCTCATTCATTGCTTGTTTAATAATTCTCATAGATTGTCTCATTTCTTCAAATCTACACATCATTCGATCATAAACATCTCCATGACTTCCTACAACAATATCAAAATCAAAATTTTCATAACCATAATAAGGTTTGTCTTTTCTTAAATCATGAGCTACCCCAGTAGCTCTTAAATTTGGTCCTGTTATTCCATATTGCATTGCAAAATCTGCTTTAATAACACCAACATCTTGCGTTCTGTCTAAGAAAATTTTGTTATGCGCTATTAGAGATAAAGCATCATTTATAGCTATTTCAGTTTCTTTTAAAAATACTGCTAAATCTTCACTAAATCCATCATATAAATCAAACTCTAAACCACCAATTCTTGTGTAAGTATTAGTAAGTCTAGCTCCTGTTAATTTTGATAATAAATCATACGCCATATCTCGAGGAGCAAATAAATACCAGAAGTTTGTAAGTCCACCTAAGTCAACCATATTTGCAGCATTACAAACCAAGTGATCGATGATTCTGCTTAATTCTCCAATAATGATTCTTATCATTTTAGCTCTTGGAGTTATATCAATATTTAACATCTCTTCAACAGCTTTTGAATAACCGATATTATTTAAAATTGCGCTACAATAGTTTAATCTATCAGTATAAGGAATAACTTGAGAATAAGTGTGATTTTCACATGATTTCTCAAATCCTCTATGTAAATAACCAATTTCTGTTACACAAGCGGTGATTGTTTCACCCTCAAGTGCCATAAAATTTCTTATTGTTCCATGTGATGCTGGATGTGATGGTCCAACATTTAAAAGCATTAAATCATTTATATCTTCAGGTGTATAACCTTTTGAAATTAATAAAGGATCCATTTCATCCATCAAATCTTCTGTATTAGTACAAATTTGTCCTTTTGTAATCTCATAATCTTTTCTTAAAGGATAACCTGTAAACTGATGATGATTTAATAATCTTTTTAAATTAGTATGACCTTTAAATGTTATTCCATATTGGTCATAAGCTTCTCTTTCAGCCCAATTAGCCGAATTAAATAAATAACAAATAGAATCTACTTCTAATGTTGAATCATCTACGAAAGTTTTTACAGAAATTTGATTTTTAAATGAACTATCTCTTAGTATATAAACTACTGCAAATCTAGATGGAGTAATATCAGGAAAAGTTAAATAATCAATTACTGTTATATCTAATAAAACTGTAAATTCTTTTTCAGTTTTTAGTTTAGCAAGAGTAGATTTAATATCTTTAGAGTCAATTAATAAATCGCATTTAAACATCTAAAATTCCTTTATACTCTTTGATTCTATCTTTTAAAATTGATTCATTTTGAGCTTTTTCTTGAATTCTCATAATTGCATCAAGTACAGCCTCAGGTCGTGGAGGACAACCAGCTACATACTCATCAACAGGAATAATTTCATCTATTCCTTGTAAAGTTGTATAGTTATCATAAAATCCACCAGAACAAGCACATGCTCCCATAGAAATAACCCATTTTGGTTCACACATTTGTTCATAAATTTTCTTTAATATAGGAGCTTGTTTGTATGAAATAGTTCCAGCAACAATCAATAAATCTGCTTGTCTTGGTGAAAATCTTACAACTTCTGCACCAAATCTTGATATATCATATCTTGAACCAGCAACTGCCATAAACTCAATTCCACAACATGCAGTTCCAAAAACCATTGGCCATAAAGAATAAGATCTTCCCCAATTTATAGCATGATCAAGTCTTGTTGTAACAATAGAGTCGCCTAATTTTGATTCAACGCCTAATCCCATGATAATGCCTTTTTCTTATAAAGATAAATTAATCCAGCAAATAATAATCCCATAAATATAAACATTTTAAAAAGTCCAAAATAACCTAATTCTAAAATATTTATAGCCCATGGAAACATAAAAATTATCTCCACATCAAATAATAAAAAGGAAATAGCAACCAAATAAAACTTTACTGAAAATCTGATATTTGTTGTTCCAATAGGATTTGTAACCCCACTTTCATAAACACTATTTTTCATTTCAGAATTTTCATTTTTAGGACCAACAAACCTACTAAGTACAAATACACAAGTGAGTATAAGTCCGATAGCCACAAAAATAACAGAGGCTAGAATTAGTTCAGTCGACATTTTTCCTCCTATTGATTTTAATTATGGAACAATTGTACACAAATTTATAGTACATCATAAAGTTTTCCGAATAATTATATACATTAATCAATATAGTGAGAAAAAATGTAATACTTTGCTATTTTCTTGCTATAAAAACTCTTTAGATAACTGAGATAATGCTATTTCTAGGGCATTTTGACTAAGAGCTATATTTAACCTAAAATATCCATTCCCATTGTTACCAAAAGAAACACCATCATTTAAAGCTATTTTTGATTTTGTTAGTAAAATATTTTTTATCTCATTGTGCGAAAGATTGTATTTTGAAAAATCTAACCATAAAAGATAAGTTGCTTCTGGAGTGTAAAAATCAATTTTTGAATTATTATTTTTGAAATAATTTTTTGTGAACTCAATATTAGATAAAAGATATTTTTTCAACTCTTCCACAAATAAAGCACCATTATCATAAGCAGCTTTTGTAGCCACATATCCAAAAAAGTTTATTGATTGAATTTCTCTTTTTTGAGCTATTTTTTTAAACTTATTTAAAATATCTTGATTTTTACTTATAGCATAAGCACTATTTAAACCAGCAATATTAAAAGTTTTTCCAGCACTATTTAAAGTAATAGTTTGATTTGCAATTTCTTTTGAAATAGATGCAAGTGGAGTGAATTTTTTAAATGTAATATCAGAGTGAATTTCATCTGAAACTATTATAATATTGTGTTTGATACAAATATTTGCAAGTTTTTCAAGTTCTTCTTTACTCCAAACTCGACCTACTGGATTGTGAGGTGAACAAAGAGCTAGAATTTTTGTTTTAGAAGTTATTTTAGACTCTAAATCCTCTAAATCCATAGTGTAATAACCGTTGTCATTTTTTAATTCATTTATTACTACTTTTCTATTATTTGCATTTACACATTTAAAAAGTGGTGGATAAATTGGAGTTTGAACAATTACTTCATCACCTTCATCACTAAAGGCTTCAATACAAGCACTATAAGCTGGAACTACCCCATTTATCATGTAAACATCTTCTTTATTTATTTGCCAAGAGTGTTGCGTATTTTGCCAATTTATTATTGATTGATAAATTTCATCACTATCAATGCTATATCCATAAAGTGAATTTTTGGCTGCGTTTATTATGGCATCATTTATAAAACTTGGAGTTTTAAAATCCATGTCAGCCACCCAAAGTGGATTTAAGTCTTCATATCCAAAATATTTTTTTAAACCATCATATTTTGCGCAATTAGTATTTTTTCTATTTATTTCTTCATCAAAATTGTATTCAATATTATCAAGCATATTTAAAACCTCTATTATAAACTATTTTTTATTGATAAAATGATATAAGATTTATACTAATTA
>Ga0172377_10003066_pt1 | contig 17134 bp, 14 predicted proteins | sample Pumphouse3metaG_FD_119749 | JGI IMG/M metagenome (GOLD analysis project Ga0172377, IMG submission 119749) | Leachate microbial communities from a municipal landfill in Southern Ontario, Canada - Pumphouse #3 metaG | ecosystem: Engineered > Solid waste > Landfill > Unclassified | place: Canada...
AGAGTAAGCTAAAAAAATAGACGGATAATCAGAACACAATTTACATATGTGTCTAAAAAAAAGCATGTTTTCAGGCAATTCCGACCACCTTAAAGATTCGGCACTATCTGCTTCAATGCATATGGGGCCTAACTTTTCAGTTTCAAGAATCATAAAAATATGGCCGCGCCGCCTAACAAAACAGCATCGTTCTCAAATTTTGCTTCTTTTATCAGGTGCTCGCTTTTTCCGGCGACCGGTAAAATATAAGTATCCATGGTTTCAAGCAAAGTGGGCATATAGTATTGTTTCAGGGCGGTCATTCCGCCACCGATCAAAACCACATCAGGGTTTAGCAACGTGTGTATATTAGCAATCCCGATTCCAAGATAATAACCAACTCGCTTTATGGCCCTCAGGGCAAGTTCGTCTCCTTGCTCAGCAGCCTTTCCGATAATCGGCCCTTTAACAAGCTCTGTGTTGCCTTCAGTCATTAAGCTGATTATGCTTTTTGTTCCCTTTAAAAGTTCGCTCTTAACATAGTTTTCAAGACCCGTGCCTGAACAATATGCCTCAAGGCAGCCTTTTTTGCCGCACCCGCATAGCGGTCCCTCAGGATCCATGCAAATATGCCCGATCTCACCGGCCGAATTTGTGGCGCCATTTACAAGTTTGCCATTTATAACAAAGCCCGAACCCACACCGGTGCCAACAAAAATATTGGCAAAACTGTCGTATCCCTTACCGTTACCAAATTTTTGTTCCGCTACAGTAGCTGCACGCACATCGTTTAGTACCTTTACGGGGATTTTAAATTTCCTCTCTAACGATGCGGCCAAAGGCACATTGTACCAATTCAAATTGGGAGAATAAATTACTTCTCCTGTTTCCGAATTTATTTGCCCCGCAGCTCCTATACCGATGCCGAGAATGTTTTGGAGCGCATGACCATCCATTGCCTGTTCTGCAGCATCAATCATGGTGTTTAATATATGCTGAGTGCCGTTAGAAACCGATGTGGGAAAAACGACTTTTTTTAGTATTTTTCCGCCATTGCAAAGGGCGGCTGCAATTTTGGTTCCGCCTAAATCTATGCCCAGACTGTATTCTTTACTCATATTATTTTCCCTGCCAAATCACTTTAAGAGAGTGCTGAGATACTCGCCATAGCCGGATTTCCCGTAAAACTTAGCCGATTCAGCTATTTGTTCTTCATATATCCAACCTTTTAGCCATGCAATTTCTTCGAGACAAGCTATTTTAAAACTTTGTCTTTCTTGAATTGTTTGAACAAATTGTCCGGCTTCGATTAGGCTGTCATAGGTGCCGGTATCAAGCCAAGCAAAGCCTCGACCTAAGGTTTCTACTTTTAGTTTGCCGTTTTCGAGATAATGGTTATTTACCGAAGTTATTTCTAATTCTCCCCTGGCGCTGGGTTTTACATTCTTTGCAATTTCGCAGACATTTTTATCGTAGAAATATAAGCCGGGAACAGCAAAATTACTCTTTGGTTTTTTTGGTTTTTCTTCAATGGTAATAGCTTTTCCGCTTTCATCAAATTCTACAACGCCATAGCGTTCCGGGTCTTTTACAGGATACCCAAAAATGACTGCACCGTCTTTATTCTCCGAAGCTCTTTTTAAGATGCCGGAAAAACCGTGTCCAAAGAATATGTTGTCTCCGAGTATCAAACAAGATTCGTCACCGTTGATGAATTTTTCGCCAATGATAAACGCTTGTGCCAATCCATCGGGACTTGGCTGAACGGCGTATGATAAGTTTATGCCCCATTGAGAGCCGTCTGAAAGCAGTTCTTTGAATCTTGGGGTGTCTGTCGGGGTTGAAATAATCAAGATATCTCTGATACCTGAAAGCATAAGAACTGAAAGCGGGTAATAAATCATGGGTTTGTCATAAACAGGCAGAAGCTGTTTGCTTGTCACCAAAGTTATGGGATAAAGTCTTGTGCCGGAACCGCCCGCCAAAATAATACCTTTCATTTTACATTCCTGCCTCTCTTTTTTATGACTTTGCCAATGTTTTTGCCCAACCGTCTTTAAGACTTATGGTGCGGTTAAATACCGGTTTTCCGGGTTTTGAATCTCTGTCTTTACAAAAATAACCCAGTCTTATGAATTGTGCCGTTGTTCCGGGCTCAAGGTCTGCCAAAGCCGGCTCTACAATAGCATCAGTTACAACCTGAAGTGAATCGGGGTTTATATTGTCTGTGAAATCTTTTCCGTCTTCAACTTTATCCGGGTTCTCAACGGTAAATAGATGATCATACAATCTGATTTCGGCTTTTACTCCGTCTTCTGCCGAAACCCATTGTATTGTTCCCTTCACACGTCTGCCGTCGGGTGAGGAACCGCCGCGACTTTGAGGATCATACTCGCATCTCAGCTCTGTTATATTGCCTTGTGCATCTTTTATAACTTCTTTACAGGTTATGTAGTAAGCATGCTTTAAGCGAACTTCCGCACCCGGAGAAAGTCTGAAATATTTCTTAGGCGGATTTTCCATGAAATCATCCGCATCTATAAACAGTTCACGGGCGAATTTTACTTTTCTTGTTCCTGCATTCGGGTCTTCGGGATTATTGTCCGCATCAAAAAACTCATGTGTGTTTTCGGGATAGTTTACGATAACAACTTTAATAGGCTTGATTACTCCCATAAAGCGGGGGGCGTGCAAGTTTAAATTGTCTCTTATGCTGCTTTCGAGTAAGCCAAAATCAACCGTACTGTTTGCTTTCGCAACTCCGATTCTTTCACAAAAATCATGTAATGCTTCAGGCGGATAGCCTCTTCTGCGCATTCCTGAAATCGTCGGCATTCTCGGGTCGTCCCAACCGTTTACTTTATTCTCTTTAACAAGTCTTAAGAGTTTTCTTTTACTCATCACGGTATATGTAAGGTTAAGGCGTGCAAATTCGTATTGATGAGGTTCTGCAGGAACCGGCAAAACCTTTATAAACCAATCATAAAGCGGTCTGTGGTCTTGGAATTCAAGGGTACAAATAGAATGCGTTATTTTTTCTATGGCATCGGACTGTCCATGAGTAAAGTCATACATTGGGTAAATGCACCAAGCGTTTCCTGTTCTTGGATGTGCTTCGTGTAAAATTCTGTATAGAACAGGGTCGCGCATATTTATGTTGGGAGAAGTCATGTCTATCTTGGCTCTGAGTACTTTTTCGCCATTTTTAAATTCGCCCGATTTCATTCTTTTAAACAGGTCAAGGTTTTCTTCGATGCTTCTGTCTCTGAAAGGCGAGTTTTTGCCGGGTTCAGTGAGCGTTCCGCGGGTGTCTCTTATTTCATCCGCTGTTTGGTCGTCAACGTAGGCTAAGCCTTTTTCTATCATTAGTACAGCCCAATCATAAAGCTGTTGAAAATAATTAGAGGCGTAGTATTCATGTTCACCCCATTCGCAGCCAAGCCATTTAAGGTCTTCTTTTATTGAATCTATGTATTCTTGTTCTTCTTTTGTGGGGTTTGTATCGTCGAATCTGAGGTGAAATTCACCGTTGTAGTCTCGCGCTATACCATAATTTAAACATATGGATTTTGCGTGGCCCACATGTAGGTAGCCATTAGGCTCAGGCGGAAATCTGGTAATAATTTTAGTGTATTTACCTGACTTGAGGTCTTCATCGATAATGTCACGAATAAAGTTCGAGGGTTTGGAAACAGTTTCTTCGGTAGTCATTGTATTCCCCATAATTTTTGTAAAATGCGGGCACATTCTAACACAACCTAAAACCTTTGGCAAATAACATAATAATTGTAAGTAGATTTTTAAGAATAAGTCATGGTAGTATTCTGAAAAATTATTAAGATGGGGTTTGACAATGAAACTGTCTGTGGTAATACCTGTTTATAACGAAAAAAACACTCTCAAAGATCTTATCTTGAGGGTAAAAGCTTCCCCGGTAAAAGACAAAGAAATAGTTATTGTTGACGATTTTTCTACCGACGGCACTCGCGAACTTTTACAAGAGGAGCTTCATAAGCTGGTTGATAAAGTTGTTTATCACGATCATAATCAAGGCAAAGGAGCAGCTCTGAGAACCGGCTTTAAAGAAGTTACAGGTGATTACGTTGTCATACAAGATGCAGACATGGAATACGACCCAAATGAATATCCTATTTTGCTAGAACCGGTTATTAAGAAAAATGCAGATGTAGTTTACGGCTCGCGTTTCGCAGGGGGGAACGCCCATCGTGTTCTTTATTTTTGGCACAGTTTGGGCAACAAATTTTTGACTTTTTTGTCAAATATGTTCACAGACCTAAATCTGACAGACATGGAAACCTGTTATAAATTATTTAAACGCGAAATAATTCAATCGATAAACATAGAAGAAAACAGATTCGGTTTTGAACCTGAAATTACAGCTAAATTAGCAAAAATGAAATGCAGTATTTACGAAGTTGGGATTTCATATTCAGGCAGAACCTATGAAGAGGGCAAAAAAATTGGTTGGAAAGATGGTTTCAGAGCAATTTTTGTAATCCTTAAATATGGTCTGGCCAAAAGAAAATAAATCAAAATCTGCTTTAATTTATGAGCAAGATTTCCCCTGTCTTCTCTCTGCTTGACCGCAGAGAGTTTTTACAATAGACTGTCAACATTAGTTAAAGAAAATAATGCATTACTTAAGGAGCCGGGAATGAAAGTTTTGTATATAACCAATGAATACCCTCCACACGTTTATGGCGGCGCCGGTGTTCACGTAGAATATTTGGCCAAAGAAATGGCCGAGTTGGCAGAGGTCGAAGTCAGATGCTACGGAGACCAAAAGTCCGCAGAAAACGATAAAATTAGCACTGCGGGTTTTGAATCAGCCTTTGGTTATTTAAAGGTCGATCGTGGTCTTCAATCGGTTTTCAAGACAATCGACAGAGACCTGAGAATCGTGGGAGAGGGTGTTGATGCAGATGTGGTACATTGTCATACTTGGTACACTCATATGGCAGGAATATGGGCTAAGCTAAATTTTGGTGTTCCTCTTGTTGTGACAACTCATTCCCTCGAGCCTCTAAGGCCTTGGAAACGTGAGCAACTTGGCGGCGGATATGATTTTTCATTATGGGTTGAAAAAACTGCAATTGAAATGGCCGATGCCGTAATTACTGTCAGTAACGGCACCAGAGCTGATGTTAAGAAACTGTTTAATGTTAATGATGAACGACTAAAAGTTATTTACAACGGTATTGACACCGAAGAATTTAAAAAAACCGATTCTGTGGCAAACATAGAAAGATTCGGATTTGATCCAAGAGTTCCTTACGTGCTGTTTGTCGGTCGTATAACAAGACAAAAAGGCATTATACATCTAGTTAATGCTATAAAACACATCAATCCCGATGTTCCGGTAGTTCTTTGCGCGGGTGCCCCCGATACCCCTGAAATTGAAGCTGAAATGGCGGAAGGTGTAAAAAAAGCATCAGAGAATCGTAAAAATGTATATTGGATACGCGAAATGGTTAACAGAAAAACCCTAATCGAACTCTATTCACATGCGGGAGTTTTCTGTTGCCCTTCTATTTACGAGCCTTTCGGCATTATTAATCTCGAGGCAATGGCCTGCGAAACTCCTGTTGTTGCAAGCGCTGTGGGTGGTATTCCCGAAGTCGTGCAAGACGGAATTACAGGCAAACTGGTAAAACTGGAACAAATGGAAGAAACGCCATTTGAAGCTAAGGCTCCCGAACAGTTTGCAAAAGATCTGGCAGATTCTGTGAATGCACTCATGTCAGATAACGAATTAAGACTTAAAATGGCAATGGCAGGGCGCAAAAGAGTTGAAGATGTATTTAGTTGGAAATCAATTGCTCAACAAACTTTAGAACTTTACAAAACCCTTATCAAGAGGAAATGACTCAATGGATAACAATATTAATCGAAAACGTGCATTAATTGAAAATATCAGGCCTAATGTTGACGGCGGACTTTATCCTCTTAAAAGGGAAGTTGGCGATGAGGTTGAAGTGATTGCCGATATTTTTCGCGATGGTCACCAAAAAATTGTTGCCTCGCTGTTCTATGGGGTTGTTGGCAAAAATAAAGTCAGTATTCCCTTGGAATGTGTCAACCCGGGTTTAGATTTATGGCGTGTTCAGTTTAAAGCAGAGCAAGTTGGATTCTATGAATATTATGTTTCGGCTTGGTGCGATGATTTCGGAACATGGATTCATGATACGGCTAAAAAAGTCGATGCAAAAGTTGAATACACATCGGATTTGCTTGAAGGCATAGAACTCGCAAAAAAATATGCTGCTTGGTTGACGGGCAAAAATTTAAAATTCTTAAAAGAAAAAATTACCGGCGCGGAAAAAATGAAATCAGATGCAGATAGATGGCAAGTCTTGAGTGACAAACAATTGGTAAATATGCTGTCTGAAAATCCGGATCCGGCATCCGAGGTAAAAAGCAAACCCTATGTTGTAAGGGTTGACAGAGTGCGGGCAAGATTTGCGGCTTGGTATGAATGCTTTCCTAGATCTTGTGCTTTTGAACCCGGTATTCACGGAACGTTTTTAGATGTAATCGAAAGGCTCCCTCACATCGCCCAGATGGGGTTTGACGTTCTTTATTTTCCACCTATACATCCTGTTGGTTTCACAAAACGCAAGGGGCCAAATAACAGTTTAGTTTCCACCTCACATGACCCGGGCTGTCCATACTCCATAGGAAATGAATTTGGCGGCCACGATGCGGTTGAACCTCAATTGGGCACTATGAAGGATTTTGAAGCCCTTGTTGAAGCGGCTGCAAGATATAATATAGAAATAGCCTTAGATTTTGCGATTAACTGTTCTCCTGACCACCCCTATTTAAAAAAACATGAAAACTGGTTCAGCAAAAGGCCTGACGGAACAATTAAATTTGCAGAAAATCCTCCAAAAAAGTATGAGGATATTTATCCGATAAATTTTGAAACCGAAAATTTCATGGAAATTTGGAATGAAATGCTCAGATTATTTTTGTTTTGGGCTGAGAAAGGCGTTAAAATATTTAGAGTCGATAACCCTCATACCAAGCCCTTTGCATTTTGGAAATGGGTTATTGCCGAAACTCAGACAAAATTTCCTGATGTGGTATTTTTAGCAGAAGCTTTTACTCGACCTAAAGTCATGAAAGCTCTGGCAAAACTTGGTTTTACCCAGTCTTACAGTTATTTTACATGGCGAAATGAAAAAAAAGAAATTACAGAGTATTTTACCGAGCTGACTACACCGCCTGAATCAGACTATTACAGAGCAAATTTGTTTACAAATACGCCTGATATTTTCCCTCCGTTTTTACAAAATGGCGGAAGAGCTGCTTACAAAATCAGAGCAATTCTGGCTGCTACTCTTTCGACAGTTTATGGAATATTTCAGGGCTTTGAGCTATGCGAAGGGATTCCTTTGCCCGGTCGTGAAGAGTATCTGAACAGCGATAAGTATCAAATAAGGTTTAGAGACTGGAACTCTCCCGGGAATATTGTTGATTACATTACCGAACTTAACAGAATCAGACGTGCTAACTCAGCATTGCAGGAATATGATAATCTGGAGTTTTACGAGGCAGAAAACGATAAAATATTGTTTTACGGAAAATCACTGGAAAATAATCATATTTTAGCCGTTGTGAACTTGGATCCATTTGTAACTCAGAGTGCCATTGTGCATGTACCAATCGAAAAATACGGTATAAGTCGTGATGAAGAATATCGTGTCGAAGATCTTATTACCGGTGAAGTTTATGTTTGGCGCGGTTCAAAAAACTACGTTGAATTAAACCCTGAAAAAGAACCGGCGCACTTGTTAAGAATAATTAAGTAAAATCTTATTTTTTGTTTGTGGCGTTGTAGCTGTCAGCTACTCGCCACAAATACCAAGTCGCAATTGACCTGTAAGGCTTCCATTTTTCCGATTGTTCTCTAAATTCGCTTATAGATGGCAGAGTAGGGTAGTTCCCCGATAATAATGCGAGACCTTTTTGAAGTCCGTAATCTTTTAGCGAAGTGACATCTGCTCGTCCTAATCTGAAGATTAAAATCATTTCTACGGTCCAACGGCCTATTCCTTTTATTTGAGTAAGGGTCTCTATAATTTCTTCATTAGTCATTTGTTTAATTTTATTTTCGTCGGGCAATTTTTGTGCAAGAGCGAATTCAGCCAAATCTTTTATTGCGATTGCTTTATTTCTTGAGAGTCCTGCGGCTCGCAGCTCTTCTTCAGATGCTCTTATGACATCGAGAGGCAATACTTGCGAAGAATTTGAGAACAAGCGCAAGACGCGTTTATATATTGTTTCGGCGGCTTTAGCAGTTAATTGTTGATAAATAATTGACTCAATGAGCGCTGTGAACAAAGAGTTTGTATTATTCGGTTTAATCTCGAATGCGGGAATTGCTTTAATAATTGGTGTAAAACGCTTGTCGGCTTTTTTTATATGTTTTAAAGCCTTTTGTATATCAATGTTTTCAAATGTTGACAATTCGGGCGTTAATTTGGGCATTATTTTACCTCTTATTAAGGATTATATCATAATTTTAAGTCGGAAATCACACAAATTAGCTGCAATTAGGTTAATTTGTGATATAATTAAAAACTATGATTAAAAATTGCATTTTGTTAATCTTGTTAGCGCTCTTTTCGCCGTTATGCTCAGAGGCTGTTTCTTTGACTTCGGCTGAGGTTAAGCTTGCAAACGACATTGCGCTTTATATTGACCAAAAACCCGATGAGCAAGCTATGAAGTTATGCGAGTATGCAATTAATAGTGAGAGCGTTGTGTTAAGAGGATTGGCCGTAATGATTTTGAATAAGCATTTTGGGGATTCTTATCGTTCCGCATTTTTAAAAAATTACACTGTAAACACCAAAAATGACGATTTCACCTCGGATAAAAAGGTAACAGTAAAAATAGAAAACTTGAATAAATTGCTTGAACCATATGAAAGTATGCTTAAACAGATTGAAGATGCAAGGGTACGCAATCTGTTTTTGTTTTATCACTTTAGACATAAAAATGTTGTATTACTCGGTAAAGCCAAAGAAGAATTAAGTCTGGCTTATTTTTATCGTTTAGCCTTTTTAACAGAGATTTTCGAAAATGAAACATATGTAAAACAGCTTGTTAATGAAGCTGATAGATAATATAAGAGGTGTTTTATAATGGCTGAAAAATATATTTTTACAATGCTGGGTTTAAATAAGTTCTACGGAACCCGACAAGTGCTCAAAGACATAAATCTTTGCTTTTTTCCCGGGGCAAAAATAGGTATAGTCGGAGCTAATGGGGCCGGGAAGAGTACGATTCTAAAGATAATGGCCGGTCTCGACAAAGATTACAGAGGGCAAGCCGATCTGACCAAAGGATACAAAGTAGGCTTTGTTCCGCAAGAACCTGTCTTAGAAAAAGGTAAAACTGTCAGACAAAACATAGAGGGCGCATTCGCAGAAATTATCGCCATGATACATGAATATGAAGAAATCTCTGTTGCAATGTGTGACATGGATCCTTCCGAAATGGACAAAGCCATGGAAAAGCTTGCAAAGTTGCAAGATAAAATAGACGCTTGTTCAGGCTGGGATCTCGATACAAAGCTTAATGTGGCTGCAAACGCTTTGGTTTTGCCGCCTGATGATATGATTGTTGATGACCTTTCAGGCGGGGAAAAGCGCAGAGTTGCGTTGTGCCGTGCATTACTTGAACAGCCTGATTTGTTGCTTTTGGATGAGCCAACAAACCATCTGGATGCGCAAACGGTCGCTTGGTTAGAAAATTACCTTAAAGACTACCCCGGAACAGTTATAATATCGACTCACGATCGTTATTTCTTAGATAATATAACAAAATGGATTCTGGAGCTTGAAGACGGTTATGGCATACCATTTGAAGGCAACTACAGTTCTTGGCTTGCACAAAAACTTGAGATAATTGCTCAAAGCGAAAAGAAAGAAAGTGTCCGACGAAAGTCGTTAGAGCGAGAACTTAAATGGATTCGCATGAACACCGGCGATCGAAAAGAGTTACAACGGGAACGAATAGCTCATTTTGAAAATTTGGTTACCAAAGAAAAAGCTGCAGAAAAAGGCGATGAAACAGTTATACAAATCGCACCTGCCGAACATCTGGGCGACTTGGTCGTTGATTTTAATTCTGTTTCAAAGGCTTATGCAGAAAATAAGCTTTTAGACAACGTAAGTTTTTCTTTACCAAAAGGTGCGATTGTCGGAATTGTCGGGCCTAATGGCGCGGGTAAGACAACCATGTTCAAAATGATTGCCAAAACCGAATCACCAAATACGGGCGAAATTGTTGTCGGTCCAACCGTGAAATTGGCTTGGGTAGATCAACACAGAGATTGTCTCGATCCCGAGAAAACTGTCTTTGATGAAATAAGCGATGGGTTAGATGATGTACAATTCGGTAAAACTAAAATTCCTTCAAGAGCTTACTGTGGTCGTTTTGGTTTCAAGGGACAAGACCAACAAAAAAAAGTGGGCAATCTTTCGGGCGGAGAAAGAAACAGAGTTCATTTAGCCAAGATCGTTAAATCGGGCGGAAACCTTTTAATGCTTGACGAACCCACAAACGACCTTGATGTTTCAACTTTGCGACTCTTAGAAGACGCAATCGCCGACTTTGCAGGCTGCGCACTAATTATAAGTCACGATCGCTTTTTCCTTAACAGGGTTTGCACTCATTTGTTAGTATTTGAAGGCGACGCTAAAGTTAAATGGTTTGAAGGAAACTTCGAAGATTACGAAAATATGTATTTGAAGAAGCTGGGTTCTGCTGCTCAAGAGGGGCGAAGGGCAAAGTTTAGAAAGTTCTCTTTGTAAAGCATAAAACTCATAAAACTATTGAGGCCAATTTTCGGGATCAGGACTTAAAAGTCTTAATATAACTTCATTGAACTTACTTTGGTATTTTTCGTTAAGGTGCTCTTCAAGCTGAATAAATGCAGAACTTGAAGAGCTCTTTATTTTTATTATGAGCATAAAAAGGCACATTATTTCACGCTCACCCCAAAGTGGCCCGCGCTCAATATCAAAAGCTATGGCGTTTTCAAATATAAAGGTTCCGAGTTCATAAAGACCAAACCTCTTTATTTTTAAATCAGAAACCATAAAATGAAAAGGGTATACTTTTCTTTTGCACACAAGCTCTGCCGCATTGCCAAGCTCGTCAAGACCATGCAACGACCGGGGTTCAATTGTTTGAAGAGTGGGGCGCCCTATAAGAGAAGACGCACTTTTACGAATTAAATTGTACCCGCTCACTACCTCAGAACTTGTTAAACCTTTAATGCATATTTCGGGAAAAGTCCCGTCTTTTGTGTCAAAAAAATCATGAACGCTATTCCATAGCCATCCCATTTAGATTTATTATCCGATACTTATCAATTTTGTATTTTTTAATTACAACTTCTACCAAAGACTCTCGAACTACAATTGTAAGCTTCATACCGCTGTTTAAGCAGTCTTTTATAAGCTGCGAAAAACCGGCCTCTCTTGATTCAAGGTGCGCAACTTCATCAATATAAAAGTGTTTTACATCGTTAATTTGAGCTTCGGCAAATATTCGTTTTGCAAAATCGAAGCCTTCTTTGCAAAAACTGTAATTATCGTTAAGTCTTTCGGCCTCGTTCCAGTTTTCGGGCAGATACTGAATTTTTCTTATAAATTCGCATTTTTCGCCGGTAGTAAGACGAACAAGGTCATATCCTATATGAACGTTGTCTGCTGTTCTGACTTTAACGCAAGCAAAACCGTCAGCGTTTCCGAGCGGCAAATTTTGCTTTTTAAAATCTTCCGCCAAAGAACCGGTTTTACCTGAATTTACACGTCCGGTAATGATTCTGTGTGTGTGCTCTCCTCTGTTTCCTTCACTTATCCATTCGTAAATAGCTTTGGCGAAGCCGTTTTCATTATGATGAGGGGCTGTCTTATAGCGGGCAAGAATATCTTTGGGAGCATTGGAAACAGCATACGCGTCATTTGTCCATTCAAGCATTTCCATGTCGTTGTAATCGTTGCCTATGCTGACTGTATGGTTATACTTTATTCCGAGATGATTACAAAGCCACGCGGCCCCGTGCCCTTTAGAAACCCTTTTTGAAAAAACTTCTATCCAAGTAAATTCAGGGTTAATGGGTGAAGTGGTTCTTATTACACTTAATTCAGGAAAAATCTGTTTCATTTCTTGAATTATTTCTGTTCCGTTTTTGGAAATAGCCAAAAATTGTGTTGTGCTGCTAAGTTTTTTTAATTTTTCTAGATTGCCTTTTTCTGCGAACTCTTTTAGATAAAAAAGTCTGGATTCAAGGTCGGAAGTTGGGACGGCTCCCGAAAACCAATAAAATCTATGATTGTCCGGTATCGGAAAATGAACCGAAAAGTCTAATTTTTTATCCAAAAAATAATCTGCTAAAGGGAGAACATATTTTTGCGGGATTTCGTGTCTGCATATTATATAGTCGTCTTTAAAAGAGCATATTCCTGCTCCCGATGAAAAAATTAAGTAATCAAAAGGCAAATCGTAGGCTATAACCTCACGAGCTGAATTGAGCGTTCGGCCGGTGCAAGCGGCTCTTACTATTTTATGTTGCCCTAAAAAGTCGAGCGCATCAACATTTTCTTGACTGATTTTTCCGTCTGCGTTAAGAAACGTGCCATCTAGGTCTGTCAGCATCATGCCTTCGTATTTCATTTTATTCCTCATCAAGCAATATAAAGCTTCCTGGCTGAAAAGGAGCACTTAAATTAGGTAACACTTTTTCAAGATATATCCCGTGTTTGGGATCATGTTGATACCCATATGATGCTCTGATTGCCGTTGTGATAAAATGAACCGCACGGTCAAGGGCTATGGGCAGGCTGTCTCCTTGAAGCAAACAACCTGTAACTACGCTGGTGAAAGCGTCTCCGGTGCCCGGATAATTTGCGGGAACATAATCACAGCATACTTTCCAAAAGTGTTTAGTTATTTTGCTATAAGCATACACAAAGGTTTGTCGTTTTTTATCTGACTTGTTAACATTAGTCATAATAACAGTTTTAGGCCCTTTATCGCTCAAGCTTTTCAATATGTATTTTATCGTCTTTTCTTCTAGTTTCGCTTTATATGGCAAATCAAGCAATGCACAAGCTTCAGTGACATTAGGTGTAATAACATCGGCACTCAATATTAGGTGCTTCATTTCTTTAATCATATTTTCATTCATAGAACTGTATAGTTTGCCGTTGTCGCCTAATACCGGGTCTATGACTACTAATGTGTCTTTCTTTCTGAAGTGGCTTATAAAACCTTTAACTATGTCTATTTGCGGGGGAGAACCCAAAAACCCGCTGTATATGGCATCGAAGTGAACGTCGAGAGTTTTCCAGTGTTCGATAATGGCTTTCATGCTATCCGTCAGATCAAAAATTTTGTAACCTTCGATTTCGGTGTTAGAAGAAAGCAGCGCAGTCGGAAGAGGACAAACTTGAAATCCCATTGAAGAAAGAATGGGTATCGCCGCTGTTAAAGAGACTTTCCCCAGCCCTGAAAGGTCGTGTATTGCTGCAACTTTTTTGCAAGGATTTTGAAACATATATTTCTTTCGATAAAGGCCTTCGGCCATAATGCCGAAGGCCTTGTCATATTTTGAGTCAACTCAGTAGGTGTGAACAACCATTCCTGATCTAAGTTTGGGTTCAAACCAAGTAGATTTGGGAGGCATTACTTCTCCGCTGTCTGCTATTTTCATCAATTGTTCGATTGAAGTCGGGAACATGGAGAAAGCCACAACAAACTTTTTGGAATCTACTATTTTTTCTAGCTCTTTGATTCCTCTTATGCCGCCGATAAAGTCGATGCGTTTGTCTGTTCTTGGGTCACCGATTCCAAGAATGGGCGATAAAAGGTTTTCTTGCATTATAGAAACGTCAAGGCTTTTAACCGGGTCTTTTTCGTCAAATGTGCCGGGTTTTGCGGTGAGCTTATACCAAGTGCCCTTGAGATACATACCAAAAGTGTTGGCCTGTGTGGGTTTTTTGTAATCTGTTTTTTCAACGATGAATTTTTCAGAAATCTTTTTAATAAATTCTTCGTCGGTGTTTCCGTTCAGATCTTTTACGGCACGGTTGTAATCCATGATGTAAAGATGATTGTGGGGGAATATTACAGATAAAAAGAAGTTGTATTCTTCATTTCCCGTGTGATTGGGATTCTTTTCTTCTCTGAGTCTTGCGATTCTGGCAGCGGCCTGGGTTCTGTGATGGCCGTCAGCAACGTAAAGAGCGGGTATTTTCGCAAATTCTTCGGTGATGCTTTTTATCCAAGAAGCATCTTTTACAACCCAAAGAGTGTGACCGATTCCGTCTTCAGAGACAAAATCAACGTCAGGTTTATTGTCGGTTATTTTTTTCACCAAAGCATTTATAGAATCCTTTGCGGGGTATGTTAAAAAGACAGGCCCTGCATTTGCGTTTGTTACATCAACATGTTTCAGACGATCTTCTTCTTTGTCTTTTCTTGTGAATTCGTGGCGCTTAATTTTCCCGTCCCAATATTCTTTGGCGCTTGTGCAGCACATCAGACCCACTTGAGATCTGCCGTCCATTGTTTGTTTATAAATATACAGGCAATCTTCTTTATCTCTTAACAAATAGCCCTTGTCTTGAAAAAGTTTAAAGTTTTCTACTGCTTTGTCATAAACCCTTTGGTCGTAAAGGTCAATCGAGGGGTCTAAGTCTATTTCGGGTTTGTTAATGTGTAAAAAAGATTGAGGGTTGTCTTTCGCAAGTTCTCTTGCTTCTTCAGAGTTAATTACGTCGTATGGAAATGCTGCAACCTTTGATGCGAGCTCAACCGGGGGTCTCAAACCTTTGAAAGGACGAACAATAGCCATTTTTCCTTCTCCTTGATGCGATGGTAATAAAACAATGCTCAAATCCTATCAATTAGAATTCAAAGTGTCAACTGTTAAGATTAGTTAATTCTCACGACTTTATAATATAGCTCTTGACCATAAGGAGTTTTGTGCAGTATATTTAACATGCTGTAAGAGAATTGAAAATAGAGTATAAAAGGATGCTTATGACCCCTCATCTTAAATTAGAAAAAGGGCAGATCTCCCCTTACGTTCTTGTGTGTGGTGACCCGGCGCGAGCCTTAGAAACTGCAAAACTGTGCAATACTTACGAAGAATTGGCTTATAATCGTGAGTATCGTTCTTTTAACGGCCTTTTTAACGAAGAAAAGATTACAATAGTATCTCACGGCGTAGGCTCTGCAGGGGCCTCGATTTGTTTCAATGAACTTGTAGCGGTGGGCGCAAAAGTAATTGTCAGGGCAGGCACTTGCGGTGCGCTTCAAGATTCCCTCGAACAAGGTGATTTAATTGTAGCTTCCGGCGCGGTCAGAGAAGACGGCGTTTCTGCGTTAATGGTTCCCTTAGCTTACCCGGCTATAGCAGACGCAGAAGTTTTGCGTGCCCTTGAAAAAGCTTGCCGAAATTTGAACGCTGTTTATCAACGGGGCATAATATTAACTAGCGATTTATTTTATCCGAGCGTGTTGCCAACTTCTCTCGAAACCTATAAAAATGCAAAAGTTGCAGGAGTGGAAATGGAGTGTGCTTCTCTCTTCGTTATCGCTGCATTGGGTGGTGTTCGCGCCGGCGCTGTGGTTACCGTTGACGGAAACCCTTTGAAATGGAACGAAGGCGACTACGACCCTTACGGTGAAAAAGTTGCAGCCGGCAAAGAAAAAATGTTGCTTGCTGCATTAGCTGCTTTAAGCGAAATGAGCAAAACAGGTTTAATTTGAGCTGGCTTATTAATCAAATAGATTACATTTACCTTTGGTTTGGAATGAGTTTCTTCTTCCTTGCCGGTCTTTGCTTTTTAGCATCAAAAACCGCAACGCACAATTCAAAAGCTTGGTTGTGGCTTTCTTTGTTTGCCTTTTCATTCGGAACAAACAAAACATTAAATTTGCTTTCGCTTGTTATTGAAGAAAAGAGCTCTCTTGTTTCTGCCATGGTTCTTTTTTCTGCAATTTCTTTCTTTGCTCTATATTGCTTTGGCGACAATATTTTAAAAAATCGCGAATATATTGTTTCTAACGGTCTTTTGCTTTTAACAAGTGTTTTAATTGTAATTGCATTTTATGCAAATCCTCAGACTATTGCTTGCTCAATATATTTATTATTGGCTTTTCCTGCTTTGTTATTAGTATTTATTAACCTGCGCAAACGAAAATTAATTCAAAATAAATACGCTAACTGGTTTAATCTGATTCTCTATTCTTTAATTTCATTCGTTTTTCTTGAGGGATATATAGTTTTTTCTGCCTGTTTTTTAGGCTTATCGTATTCTGATGCAGGAATTTTTGATTATTATGGTTTATCATTATTTATAGTTTTTTTGTACAGCGTTTTGTTTTTTTTGATAGGCACTTTCGGTTATATTTTCAGTATCCTAAAAAAGCACTCTGATACTTTGTATTTTAAAAAAATACTTACACTTATAGGATTGCCGGCTCTGTTTTTTATAGGATGGTTTGCTTGTGAAAGTCGTGGGGAACGGGCTGATGTTTTTTTTCGTGAAGACTTAAAGAGAATCGGAGTAAGCATTGCCCAGACTCTTGATCCCGATGATATCGAAAGCCTTAGTTTTACCGGTGCAGACTACGGTGATCCTTCATACGAAAGAATTTCAAAGCTTTTAAGAGCATACAAGAAGCTTCACCCAAAAATAGCCGGAATATACACTGTTATGTGTCGACGTTCTACTCTTGTTTTTGGGCCCGAAAGTTATTTGCCGACAAGCCCTATAGCTTCTTTGCCCGGCACAACCTATGAAAAGCCGGACCCGGATATCTGGAAAGTTATAGATGACGGAAAACCTATAGTGAAGCTCATTAAAGATGAATATGGAGAGTTTTTGACAACTTTTGTGCCTGTTTTAAATTTAAGAAATAAATTGACTCTTATTGTTGGAATAGATGTTTACAAAAAAACTTGGCAGTCAATGCTAAGAGAGGCGCGGTTAACTGTTATAAACTCAATTTTTGCAATTTCATTTTTTTTGTATGTTTGTTATTTTTTACTTCATTTAAGGGATTTTTACAGTGTTTCAAAAGATAATTTCTTTATAAACAA
>Ga0172377_10003067_pt1 | contig 17131 bp, 16 predicted proteins | sample Pumphouse3metaG_FD_119749 | JGI IMG/M metagenome (GOLD analysis project Ga0172377, IMG submission 119749) | Leachate microbial communities from a municipal landfill in Southern Ontario, Canada - Pumphouse #3 metaG | ecosystem: Engineered > Solid waste > Landfill > Unclassified | place: Canada...
AGATTATGTTCGTGTGGATAAAGAATATTTTGACGAACTTAATCAAAGTGTGCCAAAAGATCTTAAAGCAAAACCAAGTAAAGAAGATTTAGCTTACCGTAAAGCTGAATATGAAGAAAAACAAAGACAAATTAAACTTGAAAAGGCCGCTAAAAACCTTGAAAAGAGAAAAGCGCTTCAAGCTAAACTCATCAAACAAAAGATTAAGACTCAAGAAAAAGAAGAACTTGCTCGTAAAAGGAGAGAAGAACTCGCTTTGGCAAGAAAACTTCAACGAATTGAGGATGAGCGTTTAAGAAAAGTTCGTGGCGAAATTGTCAATATTGCTGAAATTGATAAATCAAAAGAACCTAAAGTTGAATCGGTTGTAATTGCTCCGGTTGTTGAAGAAAAGAAAGAACAACCAACGGAAATTATTAGTGTTCATGAAGCAGAAAAAATCAATATTTCAACTGCAAGAAAGTTAACTAAAAAAGAAAAATTAAAATCGAGAATTGATACTAATTTAGTATTAGATAAAAATCATGAGGAAGAAAACTAATGGATGAAATGGTCACAAAAAAGAAGAAATCTAAAGTAAAGAAGGCGTTTGATATTATTTCAACTTCTATCGTTGTTTTGCTTTTTGGTTTTGCTATTTTTTATCAAATCGTTTCTCTAACAACAAGAGATAGTAATTATGGGGTTACAAACTTTTTTGGTAATCAAATTTTAATAGTTCAGACAGATAGTATGGAACCAGATTATCCAGTTAATGATGGATTATTCGTCAAGAAAGTCGATAAAACCGAAATTAAAGTTGGAGACGATATAACTTTCCATTACGAACTTGGTTCAAACGATGTGATAATTACTCACCGCGTTGGTGAGATTCAAATCAGTGATGAAGGTGTCTATACTTTTATATGCCATGGAATTAATACGAATTCCAGTCAATGTGAAGGCGATTGTACCTACCAAACTCAAATAGTTAAAGAAGAATGGGTTTTAGGTAAAGTGGTCGGAAAAAATGCCTTTATTGGTGGTTTTTACAATTTCATGCTTCAACCTTATGGTCTTTTTGTTCTTGTGTTAATACCTGGTGGTTATTTAATTATTACTGCTATATTTGATTTAGTTAAAGCTAGTAAAGGACCTAAGAAATTAGTCACTGAAAATAGTAGCGGTGAAGAAATAAAAGTCGATACATCCAATCTTAGTGAGGAGGATCGTGAGAGACTTAAAAAAGAATTATTGAATGAAATGTTAGATAAAAAAGGAGGAGACAAAAAATGAGAAGAATGTCACTAATAATTGTCTTTCTTATCTTGTGTTTATTGGTAGAGGGTGTTGAAGTTACAGGTTTTATCTATTACTTGAATACAACCGAAACAATAAATTACATGTTTTACATCTTGTATGTTATTGCAATGGTTCTTGTTGGGGCTTTAGCTATTTCTTTTATTTTCCAATTATTTACAATTTATAATAAAAATAAGATCAATAAATTTACAAACTATTATTATTTAAAAAGAAATTATAACGTTATGCGTTTCGACCAATTTATCGATATAGTTTATCCACGTTATATTCATGATAAAGGAAACACTTTCTTTGTCTCGTTTTGTGCTTTTAATGATGCCACATTGATTGATTCAAACCACAGTCCAGCTTTAGTTGAATACAACGGTTTCTTTATCGATTTTGTTGTTAAGTTTTTTAGAGAATCTAAAGTATTTAAAGCTTCTCAATATAGATATTGTTTCGATAACAACACATTTTTATTTTATTTTGATTGTGAATATAGTCAAATAGAAAAGTTAATGAATGCTTTTGAACAAGAAGCTTATAAGATTGCTTCAGATCATGATTTAAGATTGTTTGTTCAACCAGTTTTCGGAATTTATAGAGTTGAAAAAGGTATCTTTAAAAAGTTCAATTTAGAGAGTGAAGTTAAAGAATTAAACAACAATCTTCGTATCGAACAAAAAAGCAATGAACTTATTAAATTAGAAGAAAATTATATTAATAAATCTAAAAAAGATAAAAAAGCTAAACGTGACGATCTTAAGATTCATCAAATTATTTTTGATAATGATTTACAAGAAAATAAAGATATTGCTACTGCAGCTAGTAAAAAAGTTAAATTACTTAATCGTCAAATTGGGTCTAATTTACGTCCAGTATCGCAAGTTTCTTTATTTGATGCAATTAATGCTGCTTCTATTGCTAGATTGTTTGCACAAAATAATTATGAAAGAAATGTTATTTATACTTCGGAAATGTCTGTTGAAGGACATATCGATAGCGATAGAAACGTCAATAATATTGTCGAAGGTCTTAGAAAAGGAGAATTCGTTGTTTATTATCAACCAAAATTTAATTTAAAGAGCAAAAAATTCAGTGGTACAGAAGCTTTGGTTCGTTGGGATTCTGCTCGTTTCGGTATTGTATCTCCATTAAGATTTATTAGTGTTGCTGAACATAGTGGTATGATTCATGAAATTGATATGTTTGTTTTGGAAGCTGTTTGTAAAGATATAGTTAACTGGTCTAAAAGAGGACATGAAATTCTTCCAGTTAGTGTTAACTTCTCATTATTTGAATTCTTTACTCCTAATTTCCTTGAAGATATTAAAGCTTTACTTGAAAAATATAATGTTAATCCAGCCTATATTGAAATCGAAATTACTGAACAAACAAATAGTGCTAACTCCTTCTTAATTATTTCAATTCTTAAGAAAATTAAAGCAATGAACATCAAGATTTTAATGGATGATTTCGGTGTTGGTTTCTCTAATATTAACTCCTTAAAGAAGCTTCCAGTCGATGTTATTAAATTAGATAAGATCTTTATCGACGATATTGTTGTCGATATTAGAAGCCGTGAAATGGTTAACACAATTATATCTTTCTGTCATACTCTTAATCTTTCAGTTGTTGCTGAAGGTGTTGATAGCGAAGAAAAATTAAAAATTTTAAAAGATTTTAATTGTGATGTAATTCAAGGGTTTTATTATTCTAAACCTTTACCAAAGATTGAATTAGATCGTTTCTTAGCTAACAATAAGTTTGAAACGAAAGGAAGTAATGAATTATGATTTTAATATTAGGGTCCTCAAAAGACGATATCTTATATTTTGAAACTAAAATGCGTGAAAAAAAATACGAGCATTTTTATAAAAACGCAACAATAATTACTGGTTTACTTAGTGGCCAACAAGTATGTGTTGCTTTTGGTATAAACACTAATTATTTAAGTTCAACTTTTGTTACAACAATTATTGATCATCACCCATCAATTATTGTTGCTATTAACGTTGGTTTAGCTCGTTCGTTATCTACTGATTTAAAACCACGTGATATTCTGGTTTCAGAAGCAATTGTTTTAGGTGATGTAAATCAAACAAATCAATTTCGTGTGCAGTTATGTGAAATACCTGGAATTAGTCAATTTTTATCAAGTGATATTTATTTAAAGAATGTTTGTGAAAAGACTTCAAGTTTATTAAACCTTCACAATGTTCATTTTGGAACAGTTATTTCTACTAATAATTATTACGATAATGTGAAAGAATTTAGCTTCATTGGACAAGACCGTATGATACTTGGGCAAACACAATTTTTAGCTGTTGATTGTGAAGCTGGTGGATTTGCTGTCGCTTGTGCATTTGCGGGTATTCCATTTGTATCTATAAAAGTGATACAATATGTAATAGGTGAAGATCAGTTTAATCGCAATAATTTGATTAATGCTCTTGAAGAGTATGTTAATGTAGGAAAACTTGTTACTGCTATTATTAGTGAGATTTGCCGTAACGAAACTATAACTTTGTAAGTTATTGGTACAACGCAAAAAGGGCAACATAACTCCGTTTGCCCTTTTTGTATACTTATTTATTGAATTTTGCAGGCAAATATTCTTTTATAGCTGATGCTAATTCTTTACCTTGTAAATTGCCGCAAGTAGCGTCAGGATGGTAATTATTTTTATGATTATTAGTTGTAAGCGTGACCATTTTATAATCTACATCTGGAAGAAATTCGCTCATGGCTTGAGTAATTGCCTGATCGTTATTTTCGTGTGTTTCATCAGTACAAAAAATAAGCGGAACATAATCAACATAAGCATCTTTTGTTTCGTTAATTAATTTTTGGACGCCTTTTTTATAAGCTGTAGTATTGTTAAAACCAACTTGAGCGACGTCGTTAGTTCCTAAATTAATAACAATTAAGTCAGGAATTCTGTCGGGACTAAAATCTTTATTTTGATTACGAAAATAATTTTGTTTGTCATAGACTTGAGGAACAGTAAAAGAAGTATAACCGTTGCCGAATCCGGCCCCAGAAAAAGCAGATAACATAAAGTCACTATCTAGATTTAAAGCCGCTTGATAAGCATAGGCATCGAGCGGATCGTCTAAATCGGTTGAATAGCCACCATTTTCAGTAGTTCCTTGTAAAGAATACCCAGTCGTATAAGAATCGCCTATAAACTCGATTAAAGTGTCTCTAGGAGTGGTTTTAATAAGTTCGCCAGTTAAAGTTATTGAATTAATGATAGCTTGAGACATATAAACATTTGTTTGACGAACAAATTTAAAATTATGAAGGCCATTTTCTAACTCAGTAGCTAATTCGATATCTTTTGTTTCGTTGTCTACAACAATATTTTTAGTTCTTTTTCCATCGACAAAACTAGAAAACATAGTAAGTCCGTATTTTCCGCTTTCCTCCGTCAATGGTTCACCAATTTGAGCGCTAGTTACATTGATTGAGACAGTGCCTTCACAATTACTTGAAAATTCGATTGCTGAACCAGACCAATCACAAGTGATTGCTTCGTCAATAATTTCATAACGGCCTTGAATATTAAATTTATCAATATTTTTATTAATTAAATAGGTTTCTTCTTTGTGTTCAATGACAGTTTCTTGATTGCAACTTGTTAGAAGCAAGCATGTGACAAATAAAGGTATTGAGGCGATTGTTTTTTTCATATTTTTCTCTTTCTAAAAGTATATATTAAATAGAGTGGATTTAATGTCGTTCTTCCTTAAAGTGACATTTTTATTTCCTAAACTGAATAATATATTTGGAATAAAATTTTATATATGAAATATCTATTATCTTTTTGTCATATTACATTATTTTTTGGCGATTTAATTTTATTTTCTTTGATTTTTTAGTAGAATATAAGAGTTAAGAAAAGGAGACTATTTAAATGTACAAAATAGTTAGAAAAAGAGTCTTCAATCCAACAGAGACTGAACTGGAGATTGAAGCACCTTTAATTGCGAAAAAGGGTAAACCTGGGCAATTTATTATTTTAAGAGCCGATGCAACAAGTGAGCGTATACCGCTTACAATTGGTGGAACTGATCCTGTTAAGGGAACTGTTTCGATTATTTTCCAAATCGTTGGTGCTTCCACTTTTAAATTAAATCAATTAAATGAGGGAGATTCACTTCATGATTTTGTTGGCCCATTAGGTAGACCAACTGAAATTACTGGAGACAATGTTTGTGTTATTGGTGGGGGATTAGGTGTTGCTATCGCTTATCCAATCGCTAAAGCTTTCCATGATGCTGGAAAACACGTCACTAGTATTGCTGGATTTAGAAATAAGGATTTAGTTATTCTTAGTGATGAATTCAATGCTAGTAGCGATAAATTTATTCCATGTTCTGATGATGGAAGCTATGGAGTTAAGGGTGTTGTTACTCTTCCTTTAGAAGAAATGCTTAAATCAGGTGTCCATTTTGATAAAGTTATTTGTATTGGACCTGTTATTATGATGAAATTTGTTACCTTAACTTGTAAAAAATATAACGTTCCTGAATGTGTTTGTTCAATGAATCCAATCATGATTGATGGAACTGGAATGTGTGGTTGCTGCCGTTTGACTGTTGGTGGCAAAACAAAATTTGCATGTGTTGATGGACCAGACTTCAATGCTTATGAAGTTGATTTTGATGAAGCAATGTCAAGAGGCACAATGTATAAGGCCTTCGAAAAGAAAGCTTATGATGAAGCTAAATGCAATTTATTTAAGAAGGAGGCTGAATAATTATGTTACGTACTGAATATAAACTTAATATGAAAGCTCTAAAGAATGAGATGCCTAGCCAAGATCCAAAAATTAGAGCTCATAACTTTAAAGAAGTTACTACTGGTTATACTGCTGAACAAGCTATTGATGAAGCTAAAAGATGCATGAATTGTCCAACAAAACCATGTGTTGCTCATTGCCCAGTCAACATTAATATTCCAGATTTTATATATCATGTCGCTTTAGGCGAATTTGATAAAGCTTACGATATTATTAGTGAATCAAGTTCACTTCCTGCAGTTTGCGGAAGAGTTTGTCCTCAAGAAAGCCAATGTGAAGGAGTCTGTACAAGAGGTTTTGGAGCTAAGGTTGGTGCGGATGGTAAACTTACTAAAGAACCTGTTGCTATCGGAAGATTAGAGAGATTTGTTGCTGATTATCACAATGCTCATGAATGTGATGTCACACTTAATATTAAAAAGAACGGTCACAAAGTTGCTGTTATTGGAAGTGGTCCAAGCGGATTAACTTGTGCTGGTGATTTAGCTAAAAAAGGATATGATGTTACAATTTTTGAAGCTCTTCACCTTGCTGGTGGTGTTCTTGTTTATGGTATTCCTGAATTTAGACTTCCAAAATCAATCGTTCAAAAAGAAGTTGAAGGATTAATGGCAATCGGAGTCAAAATTGAAACTAATATGGTTATAGGTAGAGTCATTACTATTGATGAACTTAAAAAAGAATATGGTTTTGAAGCTATATTCATCGGTTCCGGTGCTGGACTTCCAGGATTTATGGGAATTCCTGGAGAGAATCTTAAAGGTGTTTATTCAGCCAATGAATTCTTAACTAGAACAAATTTAATGAAAGGTTATCTTGAAGGAACAAATACACCAATTGAACACGCTAAAAATGTTGCAGTTGTTGGTGGCGGCAATGTCGCCATGGATGCTGCTCGTTGCGCTCTTAGATTAGGTGCTGAACATGTTTATATTGTTTATAGAAGAAGTCTTGAAGAACTTCCTGCTAGAAAAGAAGAAGTTCATCACGCTATGGAAGAAGGGGTTGATTTCCAATTATTAAATAACCCAGTTGAATTAATTCCTACAGATTGTACAGATCCTCGTGATCCACAATATAATTTAGTTTCTAAGATGAAAGTTGAAGAAATGAAATTAGGTGAACCAGATGAAAAAGGCAGAAGAAAACCAGTTGGTACCGGAAACTTCAAAGAAATTCCTGTCGATTGTGTTATTATTGCCATCGGAACTTCACCAAACCCATTAATTAAACAAACAACTGATGGACTTGAAACAAATCCACATGGTTGCTTAATCACTAAAGATGAAAGCGGATTAACAACTAGAGAATCGGTTTATGCTGGTGGCGATGCTGTCACTGGTGCTGCTACAGTTATTCTTGCAATGGGTGCTGGAAAGCATGCTGCAAAAGCTATTGATGAATATTTATCCAAGAAATAATTAATCATTTTACTTCTAAAAAAGTCGAGAAAAATTCTCGACTTTTTATATTAATAAATACTTCAATAAAAATAAGTAAAAAAATACTGACTTACAAAAGAATGTAACCGTTTTCATAGTTTTCATTGATATAATAAATAATGTCGATGGTATCGATAATAATTGACATCTATCCCACATTGTCGATGTTTTACAGCATTTACAATACTTGCAAATTATTATAAATATATTATTATTTATATGCTTTGGAGGAAGCGAATTATGAAACAAAAAAGATTACAACTTAATGCAAAAGAAATTGCAAAACAAAAACAAAACGAAGCAGAATATAACGAGAGATTTTCAGGCGAATATTACAATACAGATTTTAGAACTTTCCTTAGATAACTTCTAAAACAACCGTTTTAAAAACAAAGCAAAGACAATTTTTATCTTTGCTTTTTCTTTTTTTAAAATTGCTTTTTTTGTATAAGAAGATATGCAAATGAGTTAGAATAAATGTATGAAATTTTGTGTAGATGCTTTAGATAGTCAAATAAATGATAAATTTACAATTGATAAAGGAACGCCTTCTATTGATTTAATGGAAAGAGCTGGTTTAGGTTGCTTCAAAATAATTGAAAAACAAATTAAAAAAACAGATAGTGTTTTAGTTGTTGTTGGTTCTGGAGGTAATGGTGGGGACGGCTATGTCATCGCTCGTAATTTATTTGAAAATAAATATGATGTAACAGTTCTTGATATAAATGAATTTCATAGTGAAGATTGTTTGACTAATAAAAATTTGTATAAAGGTAATTTGATTACAAAAATTGGTGATAAAAAATACCAAGTAATAGTTGATGCTATTTTTGGTATTGGTTTAAATAAAGAAGTTAAAGATCCGCAGTTGTCGTTAATTCAATATATAAATAAAACCCTTGCAAAGAAAATTTCAATTGATATAAATAGCGGGCTAGATGCTACAACTGGACTTGTATTAGGGAACGCGGTTAACAGTGATTTAACGATATGTATTCAAGATATAAAGACTGGTTTATATTTAAACGAAGGAAGAGACTTTTGTAACAAAATCATGGGGATTGACATAGGTATTTCACATTTTGATGAATCTAAATATTATAAAATTCTTGAAAAAGATGACTTTGAAAATTTGATTGAAAAAAGAAAATCTCATACTAATAAAGGTAATTATGGCAAATCTATAATTATTGGAGGATCAAAAGAATATTTTGGTGCTCCTGCTTTAAGTTGCTTAAGTTTAGCAAGTTTAAGATGTGGAAGTGGATATTCAAGTTTAGCCGTTCCAGCATCTTTATTATCAATTTATGCTCTTAATTTTCCTGAGGTTATGTTAATTGGATTGAATGACGATAAAGATGGGCATTATATTTATGATCAAAATCAAGCATCTACTTTTTTAACATATTCGTCGATATCAATCGGTATGGGAATGGGTATTAGTGAAGAAGTATATAAATTAGTTAAATATTTATTAAATAATTATAGAGGTATATTAATAATAGATGCTGACGCTTTAAATTCAATTAGTAAGTATGGAGTCGATTGTTTAAAGTCACATTTATGCAGTGTAATTATTACTCCTCATATTAAAGAATTTTCTAGATTAACTAATCAAGAAATTCCTGCTATTGAAAAAAATTACGGGGGATTGGCAGGGTATTTTGCAAAAAAATACCAAATTATTGTATTACTAAAAAACAATACATCTATCATAACTGATGGTAAAACAAAGTATTTAAATATTGTTGGTTCACCATGCTTAGCTAAAGGTGGTTCAGGCGATGTTTTGAGTGGAATCCTTTGTGGTGTTTGTAATCAAAAAGAGGATTTATTAAAAAGAGTGGCCTTTAGTGCTTATATTTTAGGTAGATCTAGCGAATTATGCATTTTATAAATCTATGAAAATTGCGTAATTGCTACAGACGTTATAAATAATATTTCAAATGTTTTTGAGGAGATTAAAAATGGAAAAAACTAAAGAAAAAGTTGGGATTAGACTTTGGCTTATTTTTATAATCGTTGGTTTAGCGGGTCAGTTTGCATGGTCAATTGAGAACATGTATCTTAATACTTACATCGGTTATCTTAACTTTACAGCTGTCGCAGCAGAAAAATTTGATTATAGTTTAATAATTGCCATTACTACAGCATTAAGTGCTGTCACTGCGACATTAACTACCTTATTAATGGGTGGATTGATGGATAAAATTAAACATAGAAAAATATTTATCTGTATAGGATATCTTGTTTGGGGAATCGCTACTGCATCATTTGGATTACTTAATGTTGGTAGTTCAACAGCCCTTATTCCAATTCAAATGGCAGCAGTTACAGCGGCTATTATGGTTATAGTGATCGATTGTTGTATGACTTTCTTTGGTAGCACTGCAAATGATGCAGCTTTTAATTCTTATGTTACACAAAATACTAAAGATTCTAATAGAGCAAAAGTTGAAGGTGTTTTATCAATTCTACCTCTTATTTCCATGTTAGTTATTTTTGTTGGTTTAAACGGATTAACAACAAAAGACGGAGGATATAAGTGGGATTTATTCTTTTATATAATAGGTGGTATTGTTTCTCTTGTTGGTATAGTTTCGTTATTTTTGATTCCAAAAGAAGATAAAGTTGCTAAATCAAATGAACCATATTTTAGATTGTTAGTTGAAGGATTTAAACCAACCACAATAAAGACTAATAAGAAATTATATTTAATTTTAATCGCTTATTTTGTTTTTGCTACTGCGACTCAAGTGTTCTTTCCATATTTAATGATTTATGTTGAAAAAACTTGTCAAATAGCAAATACCGGAAGCAGTTTCTTAACAAGTTTTGCTATCGTTATGGCTGTCGCTTTACTTGGTGGATCGCTTCTTAGTGTAATATTTGGAAATTTAGCTGATAAATATGGAAAAAGTAAAATGATTATTCCTACTTTAGTTACTTACGGAGTTGGAATATTTATGATGTTCTTTGGAGAATATATTGCTTCTGATGTTGGAAGAACGGTTTACATGAGTATTAGTACACTTATTATGATTTTAGGATTTGTAGCAGTTCCAACGATTCTTAATGCTTTTGTTAGAGAATATATTCCTAAAGGTAAAGAAGGTGTTTTCATGGGTGTTAGGATGATATTTGTTGTCTTGCTTCCAATGTGCATCGGGCCTTTTATTGGAGATGCAATTAATGGAGTTGGCGGTTCAGTATATATAGATGATTTTGGTGTTAAAAATAATATTCCTTCGAATTATGCTTATTTAGCGGCATTAGCAATTTTAGCTTTAGTTGTTATTCCTTTAATCTTTATATTTAAAAATAATATAAAAGAGGAGATTAAGAATAATGGAAACAAAGAATAAAGGTTATTTATTACATACTGATAAAGAAGTAAAAACATTAGTAGGTAATGTGCCATTAAATCAATATCCTCGTTTTAATCTTGTTAGAAATTCTTATATCTGTTTAAATGGTTTATGGCAGTACAAAATAACAAAGGACAAGGGATTTGCAGGGGATTTTGATGAAAATATCATGGTTCCGTTTGTTGTTGAGTCACCATTAAGCATGGTTAGTCATCTTCTTGAACCAGATGAATATATTTTTTATAAGAAACAAATTGATGTTCCATCAGATTTAAAGAACAATAAATTGATTTTACATTTTGATGGTATCGATCAAAACGCTGATATTTTTATTGATGGAGATTTGGTTGGTTCAACTAGTCTTCCATATTGCGTCAATGCGCTTGATATTACAAAATTTGTTGATAAGAAAAATAGTTTTACTTTAGTTGTTAGAGTTCAAGATGTTACTGATGATTCTTATTTTTGTAGAGGGAAGCAACAACTCAAACCAAACTACTGGTTTTATTCAAGTTCTAGTGGAGTTTATAAACAAGTATGGATGGAAGTTGTACCTCAAAATAATATAATTAAAGTTCTATTTGCAGGAGATTTTGATAAAAAGCGTGTTTCAGTTGAAGTCTTTACTGATGAAGTTACGGATGCTCAAATAATAATTAATGGACATATTTTTAATGTTAAAACTCTTCAAAATGTAACGTTAGATTTAATAAATGATTTTCATCCTTGGACTATAGATTCTCCATATCTATATCATGTTCAAATTAAAACTGATTGTGATCAAGTGACAAGCTATTTTGGAATTAAGAAAATTGAAGTGCAAAATGACAAAATTTTACTTAATAATAAAGAATTTTTTATTAATGGGCTTTTATATCAAGGTTATTATTATTTAGGTGGTTTAACTCCCAAAACTTATAGTGAATATGAGTTTGATGTCAAAAAAACTAAAGAATTAGGCTATAACTGCTTAAGAGTTCATATGACTGTAGAAGATGATTATTTCTATTATTTATGTGATAAATATGGAATTTTAGTCATTCAAGATATTCCTTGCGGCGGTGAAAAATATCGAGTTCCAATTCATGTTTATCCAACACTAAATGCAAAGATCTTTAATCATGAATGCTTTTGTACTAAAAAATGGCATGGTAGGAAAAACATAGAAGGACAAAAAGATTTTTATTTAAATGCTTATAGAATTATAGACGACCATCGAAATTTTCCTTCAATTTTTATGTATACAATTTTTAATGAATCTTGGGGTCAATTTGATGCTTCGCTTCTTTATACAAAACTAAAAGAAGTAGATTCTACTAGGCTTTTTGATACAACTAGTGGTTGGCTTAAAGCTAAATTAACAGATGTCTATAGTGTTCATTCCTACTCATTTTATTGGAAAAATAGACAAGATAAAAAGACTCATAAACCTTTTATATTGACTGAATTTGGTGGTGCATCACTAAAAGTTGAAAATCATTTTTATTATTCTATTGTATATGGACATGGTGTAGTTCAAGACAATAAAGAATTATCTATGGTCTATAAAAAACAATACACAAGAATCATTGAATTGATGACGAAAGGCCATTTAAAAGGATGCATATATACACAATTTAACGATTGTGAAACTGAATGCAATGGAATATACACTCTTGATCGTAGTGTATTAAAAATAGACGAAAATTTGATTAAAGAACTTAATAATAAAATTAATAATCTCAATAAATAAGCGAATCTTTATTTTCTTTTTCTTCTCTTTTTGCGATGTATATTTTTATAAATAACTATTGTGAAAATTAAAACGATTATTCCGACAGCTGCAAGGATAATCCACATTTTGTTTGTTTCAAAGAAAGATAAAGTAACAATGATTTTTTTCGAAGCATTAAATGTTTTGCCATTAAAATTATAAATGTAAGTAGCAATGTAGGTTCCTTCTTCAGTAAAAACATAATCAGAAGCATAAATTTCTTTTTTACCACTCGGAGTAGTTAATTCAATTGTGTAATCATCTTTTGTTAATTTATGTGAAACTCCGTATTCATCAGTTATTGTTAAATCATCAAGATTTAAATCAACTGTGTTTCCTGAAATTAAAGACACATCTTGAAAAGAAACTGTAGGATCACTAGAGCCAAATATTTCATCAACTTTTTTTCTCACTTTGATAGAAATATCACCAGTAAGAGTTGCGTTGTTTTTAATGTAACTTGCAGTTAGTGTATAATCTCCCACTTCAGAAATAGTATCTCCAGAAGAAAAATCTTTTGTTGTTGAACCGTCCGAAATTTTTAAAGTATATTCGCTTGGTTGAATAGTGTTGTCAAGATATTTAACGACCATTGAATCGAGATTAATTGGATCGTTTGGGTGAACATAAAGCGGATTGTTAACGCCTTCTATTGATAAACCCGTTTGAACTCCATCTTTGGCTTCAATATCAACTCCTAAAGATTCATTGCTTTTATAAATACAATCAACCCACTTAGGGTAATCGATGAAAGGATTACGATTTTTTGTTGCGACATTGTAGCAAAGATTGTTTCTATGTTTTTCAGCATCATCAACTGGGTCAGAAACATTCCGTTCTAATAAGGTTGATAATAAACCATAATTTGCTGGAGTTGTTTCAGTGCTTTCAACGTTTATCGTTACATCCTTTTCATATGAATCATCTAAAAGTAACGCAGGTGTTGTGTTTGCGGCGTCATATGTGTGGTATCTAGTTTCCATATAAAACAAGGTTCGAGCGATGTTTCCTTTATCTGATGGTAAAGGTTCATAAACTTCGATTCCGTTTTTATCTAACCCTCTCCGTCCAGTTATATTTCCGGATATGAGCGAGGTTGTTTTTGTGGTTGATGAAGCGTTTTTATTAAGAACATCTCCGTACGGATAATTGTTATGTCCATCTTGGTTGTTTTTAGCTTCACCTGCATGAAGATTTTGTAAATCGCATGAAGGCATCTTTGTAGGATTGCCGGTTTCTGATTTTCTCATTAAACCTCGTGATTTAACCCATACATGTTCACGATTTATAATGTTACCAATTGCACCTTGTGGAGTAGTGTTTCTAGAAGTTACTTCTAAATCTTCCTCGTCATATAAAGCGCGAAGTTTAATTCCAGTTTGATTCCGTTTTTGAGAAGAAATTTCATTATCAGTAAGTGGAGAAGATACCCAGTTACGATCAAGTAGATAATAATATTCCCATTGACTATAAGGTCTATAAATTTGATTTTGTTTAATGATTGACTCTAAAGATAATTTTAGTTCTTCACCTTTTATGCCAGTTTTATTAGATAGTGCACCATAATAAGTTTGGATTTCATTTGTGGTTTGATCTTTAAAGATACCAAGATTTTCGTCATAAGCTAGTGTAGGACGAACATTAATGACCTTTGGTGTTTGTAAAAAGCTGGATGTGACACTTGAAGAAACAAGCGATAACATAGAAGTTATTAGTAAAATTGAAGTTTTCATACTTTCAATTATATAGGTTATACACAAATTATCGAAATATATTTTAAAATTTGTTTTTATAATATAAATTAAAGTCATGATTAAAAAACCAGTGTTATTATTTATTGGTTGTGAAGAAATTCTAAAGCATAATGTTAAAATTAAAAATGGCTTAGAGAACAATTTTAATTATATAAATTGTTCAAAAATTAAAGAAGGTGTTTCATATCTTAAAAAAGATGAAAATGTCGTAATAATCATAATTAATGCAACTAATGTTAAAAATAGTGTGTCTATTTATCACAACCTTATCGCTAAAGAGGGAAAATATTTAGATCTTCCTATTTTTGTGTTCTACAATGAAGCAACTGAAGAGAGTTCAATTTTTGTGGTGTGAGAGTTTTTAAAATTTTTCCTACCAAAGGACAAGAAGATATTTTTTTAGATTATTTAAAAACAGTTAGTAAGGCTAGCGAAAAAGTAATTGCTTTAAGAGATTTTTATAGTCAAGACGTTATGGCATGAAATATTCCGTTAGTATGCTATCAAAAGTTAGTGATTGTCTTAAAAAGAAAGATGATTTTTACTTGGTTGGAGCAGCTAGTGAAGATATGTTTTGGATTCTTGCAAAAAGAAAAGATTTTTGTAAGAAATATTTTGCAAATTTAAAAATTGAAATAAATCTTAAATTACATGTTAAAGATTTTGATTTTAAATTTGGTGTTTATGATATTCAAGATAATAACGAAGATGTTTATTCTGCTTTTAGATGTGCCGGTATTGCTTTATCAGCCGCAAAAACTGAAGATATAAAAATTAGTGGGTATTTTACCGAACCAATTGCTAAAGAATTGGCTGGAGAACCTAATTTAGAAGAAGCGTTCGATAGAGGAATTAAATAAAGAAAGTTTGAGGTATATTATCAGCCAAAAGTTGATATTGAAACTAATACAATTATTTGCTAGTGAAGGTTTAGCAAGATGGGATACTGAGGCTGGAGGTATACTAGAACCTACAAAATTTATTCATATTTTTGAAGAAAACGGAATTATTAAAAGATTTGATCTCTATATTTTGGAGAGCAATTTGTAAAACGTTATCGAGGTTAATAAAAGAGAATTTTCATGTTATTCCTGTTTCTTTTAATGTTTCTAGAATCGATTTTAGAGATACATTGTTATCGAAGAAAATTATTGATATTATTGAAAAATACGATGTTCCTTCAAATTTGATTCATATTGAATTAACCGAAATGGCTTATATAGAAAATCCGAAATTTACCATTAACACTATAAAAGAGTTAAAGAATTTTGTGGTTGGAATTGAAATGGAAAATTTTGGTCGAGGATATACTTCGCTAAATATGCTTTCATCTTTACCTTTAGATTATTTAAAGATTGACACTAATTATTTTAGAAATAATAGCAATATTTATAATTCAAATTATTCTTTTATAAGTTTCCTTGTTTCTCTTGTTAAGTGGAACAATGTTCGAATTGTTGTCGAAGGTGTTGAAAAAATTGATAATGTCAATTTAATGAGACAATTAGGTTGTTCTTATGGACAAGGATATTTTTTCTCAAGACCAATGAAAACAGATGATTTAATAAATTATATGGCCAATGTAAATATTTACGACAATAACGATTACAATAAGATTGAAAAGAATATTAATTACGATGATTATACTGTTATAAAAAAAGAAACTAACCTCATTGTCGTCGATCCAGAAAAAAACAAAAAGAATTCTTTAACAAAACGAAACGAAAAATATTATAACGTTTACTCTTTTACCAAAGGAACTGAGGCTTTTGCTTTTGTAAAGAAATGCAAAATGTTCATATCGCTTTTTATAGTTCCGCCAAGTATTTTTGAATCAGAAGTTTTGATTTTATTGATAAAGTTAAAAGTGTCCCATTTTTAAATCAAATACCTATTATTTTGTCGAATGTAAGTAAACTTGAAGGTGAAGTCCTGCTTGTTAAATATGGAGCAGATTATTATATTTCAAAACCTTATAATATGCCGCTAGTGCTACATAAAATTAATAAATCAGCATAAAAATGTAAATTTATTTATCATGAAGAAAAATTAGTTAATGAAGAATTTTTGCTATCAGATAAAGCTTATAAAGATGAGTTAACGAGTTTATTAAATAGACACGGTTTGTATTTTAAATTAGATAATTCAGAAGATGCTTCTAGTTATAGCTTTTTAATGATTGATATTGACAATCTTAAAACTTGCAATGATTTTTATGGTCATTTATATGGAGATCTTTTAATTAAAGTTGTTTCTCAACTTCTATTTGGTGAATTTAGAAACCAAGATATTGTGGCTCGTTTTGGTGGTAATGAATTTGTAGTTGTTATTAAGAGTCTTGATTCGAAAAAGGTTTTACTATAAAAGTGCAAAGAAATAAATAAAAAAAGTTAATGAGTTAATTATTGATGATATTGAACGGAATTTTTCTTGTTCGATTGGGTGCGCAATTCATCATTCTAATGAATCGTTTGAAGATGTTATGAAACGTGCTGATTTTGCTTTATACGAAATTAAACATACTACTAAAAACGATTGTATGTATGCTGAACTTAAAGATTAGTCAAAATCCACTGCAAATCCTCATTATTTTTAGAATTTTTAACAATTTTTATGTTTATTAAGTATATATAATATTATTTTATTATGTTGAAAAGTGACCAACATATATCTAAAATATATGTCTATGGGGAGTAGCGAAGTATATAAAACCGACAACACGG
>Ga0172377_10003068_pt1 | contig 17127 bp, 14 predicted proteins | sample Pumphouse3metaG_FD_119749 | JGI IMG/M metagenome (GOLD analysis project Ga0172377, IMG submission 119749) | Leachate microbial communities from a municipal landfill in Southern Ontario, Canada - Pumphouse #3 metaG | ecosystem: Engineered > Solid waste > Landfill > Unclassified | place: Canada...
CTGTTTTCTGTCCACGCCACTTACTTCCACCAATTCATTTATCATAAATTGAGTAGGCACGTACACAATATCGCAGTTATTATAAATTTTGCGATAATAATCAGAAATAACCTTTTCTAAAGGATTAATTAAAAACGGCAGGTGTTTGAAATAATATTTAATATAAGAAATAAAGTGCGTGTGATAAATGGACAAAACCCGTATCCCATTTCTTTGAGCATAATTCAAGGCATAAAAACCTATGATAGATGGCGTAGAGATATGAATTACATCAGGTTTAAACTCATCCAACTTTTCTAATAGCGTATTTTTGCGTAAACCCGGAAGTGCTAATTTGTAACTAATATTAAAAGGAATAACGATAGAAGGGACTTTATAAACTTTATACTTAAAGTCGTGTTTGGGCGCAGTACCACAGAAGAACATATACTCAAAACGATCTTTGGGTATTCTGTCGATCAGCTGATACATAGTCTTTATTGCGCCGTCAAAATCTTTTATAAGTATATCGGTAAAGAAAGCGACCTTTATCTTTTTCTGGACATTCATAAATTTTCTCAATAGATTTCCCCAAACATATACAATTGGCAATGTTGTTGGGTATTTTGATTTTCGTTTGTATATCCTGTCGATATAATACTAACTAAAAAATTGTTCAAAGTTACAATTTTTTGTTTAATCATAAAACATTATGTAAAAGTAAGTCAGATTAGTTTATCAGTTTATTTTTCGTTACTCACATGCATCTCACATGCTTTACAATCAAATGTGAGTTTCAGTCGTAATCTATTATTTATTAAATAAAAAGGTTCACGATATGGCGATTTTTCATTTATTTCTTTTGGACACCATCCCAGTGCATATTTCAAGCAATGTTTTGTAAACATCAGTGAAACATTCTGTTGAGGTTGTACTTCAAATGCCGGTTGAATAACCTTACTTCCATGTTGCAAATAAAAAGAGCGACTCTTTTCATTCGAGACATTTCCCAAATAAGTAAGCTCTTTTATTGGAAAAGCATGTGATGTAGGTTGAATCCGTTTTATTTCCTGTCGATAATTAATTTTCCTAACAGCAAGCATTAACTCTACTAATTTTTTTCTCCATTCACTCAACAATGAGGAAGGTATAAACCATTCATTCGTAAAATCAATTTCAATTTCCGATACATCAAAAATAGTGTTTCCTGTCTTCGAAAGTTGATTACGGATATTATCCTGTTGCGGTTTCTTCGCTTGACTTTTCTCAAACATTACAGTAAAAGATGCTCGATTGTCATCTTCATCCGTTACGTGTAACGCAAATCCGTCAGAAATTTCTGTAAGCCTTATACTAATTGCAATTTTTCTTTCAGCAGTCGGCTTTGTCAGTCTGTTCTCGAATTCATGATCATAATTTCGATACACTTTAGTATTTATTGCAATATTTGGCATTTGTGTAGGAAATATCAATTTACCTTCAGCCCTATTAATTCTGAACCCATTTAACCCATTCTTATCCATAAAACACAATCCATCACCATTGTGAAAGATATGTTTTGTATTGATAGTCAGATTGTTCCTTCCTGCAGATTTTATTGTACCTATATATTCACCCAGCGATTTAGGTGAATCAAAAGACCAAATATTCCGTTGTCTGCCATGCGAAAAGTAATCAGTAAATTCCCTGTTGAAACTTTTTGACACATCCGGTTTGAAATCCACATTACTTGTTCCAGATGAAGAACGCATGTATTGAGGATTATTCTCAAAAATCTTATCCAGTTTTTGTCGATAAGCCGAAACTACATTCTTCACGTAAGAAGCCCCCTTTAAGCGACCCTCGATCTTCAACGATGAAACACCTGCTTCCAGTAATTCTTCAAGATTATCATACTGATTAAAATCCTTCAACGACAATAGATGTGTATCTTTTTCAATGATATTTCCATCAGCATCTTCAAGATCATAAGGTAATCGACACATTTGTGCACATTCACCCCTATTAGAACTCCTGCCGGTAATCGCTTCACTCAGATAACATTGTCCACTATACGAAACACATAACGACCCATGGATGAAAACTTCTAAAGAAACATTCACCTGAGATGCAATTTCTGAAATATCTTCAATTGAAAGTTCCCTTGCCAACACAACCTGTGAGAAGCCGACCGTTTCAAGAAATTTCACCTTTTCAACCGAACGATTATCCGTCTGCGTACTTGCATGAAGTGGGATAGGAGGTATGTTAAGTTGTAGAATTCCCATATCCTGCACAATTAGTGCATCTACATTAATACGATATAAATTCCAGATAAGTCTTTCAACTTTAGGTAATTCATTTTCAAATAAAATAGTATTCAAAGCAACATATACCCGTGTATTGTATAAGTGTGCAAACTCAACCAATTCTGCAATATCATCAATTGTGTTACCCGCCGTTGAGCGAGCACTAAATCCTTCAATTCCAATATATACAGCATCAGCACCATGAAGAATAGCCTCTTTTCCCACTTCTTTATCCTTTGCAGGAGCAAGAAGTTCAATTTTTTTTACCGTTTTCAATTACAGATCTTTTAAATATTTAATTTCTTCAGGGTTATAAGGTGTAGCCTGATATACAAAATAATTCAACCAGTTAATATATAGCAAATTAGCATGCGCTTTCCATTGTACAAGCGGTGCATTATTAGGATCATCATCAGGATAGTAATTCTTAGGAATCTCCACCGAATCCAATCCTTTTTTTAAATCACGCATATATTCTTTATGTAAAGTGAGCGGTGAATATTCAGAATGTCCCGTCACATAAAATTCCCTGCCACCACGTGATGAAATAATATAAACGCCAGCCTCTTCCGATTGCGATAAAATTGTAAGCTCCTTGATTTGTTTAATTTCATCAGTATGAATAGTAGTATGTCGACTATGTGGAGCATAAAAAACCTCATCAAAACCTCTGAATAAAGAAAAAGAAGGATCATTCACCGTATGTGGGAATACACCAAACAGTTTTTTGTCCATCAAATATTTCTTTACCCCATAAAAATGATACAACGCAGCTTGCGCTGCCCAACAAATATAATAAGTAGAAGTTACGTTTGTCCGCGCCCAATTAAAAATCTCCGTCAGTTCAGCCCAATAATTTACTTTCTCGAAAGGCAACAATTCAACCGGAGCCCCTGTGATGATCATTCCATCATAATATTTGTTCTTAACTTGTGGAAAAGTAATATAGAATTGTTGCAAATGTTCAAGCGGTGTATTCTTTGGTGAGTGCGATTGCAATCCCAGAAATTCCATTTGTACCTGAAGCGGAGAGTTAGACAGCAACCGGATTAAATCCGTTTCTGTAGTTATTTTCAACGGCATCAAGTTAAGGATTAATATTTTTAGTGGACGAATATCCTGAGCATTCGCTCTAAAATCGTTCATTACAAATATCTGTTCCTTTTCCAGCAATGCAATTGCAGGTAAACCATTTGGTAAATTTACGGGCATATTTTATACTATTTTCTTTAAGTTATTATAGATTAGTTCAAGAGAAATATTTAGTTGCCAAGACTTAGATAATCAGAAATAATATCCTATTTCTTTTGAACACTCCAACCGAATTTTCCTATCAGATCACCCAATCCATAGTAATGACCATGAACATAAACCAGCGGTTTTGCAAGTTCCAGACTAAACTTTTCAGTTATGGGATCAAAATACTTTTCATCAGCTTTTACATTCACAACATCAGAAATAAACATATCATGAGAACCTAAAGATATAATCTCTTTCACTCTACATTCGATGCATAATGGAGATTCCTCAATGATAGGCGCTTGTACAAAACTTGCTTTACCCGGAGTCAGACCCATCTCTTTGAATTTGTCGTAATTTCTACCCGACCTAACACCACACCAATCTGTAGCCATTGCTAAATCTTCAGTCGTTAGGTTAATTACAAATTCCATATTTCGTTTAATAATTGGATGAGAGTATCTTTCCGGTCTCACCGAAATATAACACATAGGTGGATTTGTACAAACAGTACCTACCCAGCTAACAGTTAAAATCGAATACTCTTCGGGTGTACTACCACAACTAATCATCACTGCTGGCAGCGGATAAATCATAGTCCCCGGTTTCCAGTCTTGTTTCATACTTCTCTAATTTAAGTACAATAAAAAACAATAATTATTGTAGAATTATTTCTTCTTTTTGAATTTTTATTTCACAATAATGACATTGCAATTCCACATTTTCCTTATCAATCACATGAAATCTGGTCTTCATCGGTTCATTATTTGTGATACACTTCGGATTATTGCATTTTACTATTTCGATAATCTCATCCGGCAATGTAACCTTCTTCTTTTCAATTACTTCATAATCTTTTATGATGTTGAGGTTTACATTTGGTGCAACTAAAGCAATACGATTTATTTCATTTTCCTGAAAGAATTTATTAGACACTTTAATAATCCCCTTCGAACCCATTTTACTACTTTTCAGGTTATTGCCAATCGTGATTCGATTATTGAGTTTCTGCAGTTGAAGCAACGAAACCACTTCAAAAACCGCATCTGTAGGAATATGATCAATAGCAGTACCGTTTTCCAGTGCGGCAACTTGTAATTCTTTTCTCATAACTTTATTATATTACACTTATTCCCATTAAATCGCAAATAACAGCCTGACGAACAAACATACCATTTTTGGCCTGTTGAAAGTAATACGCTTTCGGATTATCATCCACATCCTGATTGATCTCTTTCACACGTGGAAGCGGGTGCAGCACCTTTAAATTATCTTTTGAATCCTTCAGCATCTCGTTATGTAAAACATAAACATTCTTAACCCTTTCATATTCCATCAGATCCGTAAATCTTTCTCGCTGAACCCTCGTCATATATAAAATATCTGCCGAATTAATAGATTCAGGTGAAAACTCCGAAAATTCATTGTACGTAATACCCAGGTTGTCACAATACAATTTGTACTTATCAGGAATACGCAACTCTTTCGGAGCCACAAAATTAAATGACGGTTTAAAATGAGACAGACCTTGAATCAAAGAATGCACAGCCCGTCCATATTTGAGATCACCCACCACAGTTATTTTCAGATTCTCCAATGTACCCTGCGTTTCGTATATTGTGAACAAATCAAGTAAAGTTTGAGTAGGATGCTGATTAGATCCGTCACCAGCGTTGATAAAAGGCACAGGAGATATTTCCGATGCATATCGAGCTGAACCCTCCAGATGATGCCGCATGATAATCAAATCCGCATAATTACTCACCATCATAATGGTATCTTTTAACGATTCTCCTTTTGTCGAACTACTCGTACTGGCATCAGAAAAGCCAATGATTCGACCTTGCAATCTGTTGACAGCAGTTTCAAAACTCAAACGCGTTCTTGTTGACGGTTCGAAAAATAAAGTAGCACATACTTTCCCATTCAACAAATCACGATTAGGATTCTTTTTGAATTCTGCTGCTAATTTCAGCGTATGCAAAATATCATCCCTATCATAATCATTGATATTTACTAAACTTTTGGGTATCATATAATTATTTTTTATAGTTCCAGATCAATATCAAACAATTCATGCCAAGGCAAACCTTGTTTATTCAATTGATCCATAAACGGATCCGGATTAAATTCCTCCACATTGAATACTCCCGGTCTTTTCCAAATTCCCTGCATGAACATCATTGCACCAATTGTTGCCGGTACTCCGGTAGTGTAGCTAACGCCCTGAGCGCCAGTTTCTTTATAAGCTTCTTCGTGGCTACAATTATTGTAAACGTAATACGTACGTTCTTTTCCGTCTTTAACACCACGGATTCTGCAACCTATAGATGTTTCCCCTTCATAATTTTCGCCTAGTTCCTGCGGATTTGGCAGTACAGCTTTCAAGAATTGCAGCGGTACAATCTGTTGACCATTATAGTCAATAGGTTTAATACTTGCCATTCCAATATTTTGAATTACGCGTAAGTGTGTAAGATATTCCTGTCCAAAAGTCATCCAGAATCTCGCACGTTTCAGCGTAGGATAGTTTTTAACAAGACTTTCCAGTTCCTCGTGATGAAGCAAATAACTTTCAAATTTTCCAACACGCGGGTAGGTCAATGTTTTATGGATTTCAAGCGGTTCAGTATCAATCCATTGGCCATTTTCGTAATACAACCCTTTTTGCGTAATCTCACGAATATTTATTTCCGGATTGAAGTTGGTCGCAAAAGCTTTATGGTGATTCCCTGCATTACAATCCACTATATCCAGATATTGAATCTCATCAAAATGATGTTTTGCCGCATAAGCAGTGTAAACGCTAGTCACCCCCGGATCAAAACCACATCCCAGGATTGCTGTTAGTCCCGCTTTTTCAAAACGATCTTTATATGCCCATTGCCAGCTATATTCAAAATGTGCCTCATCAATTGGCTCATAATTAGCCGTATCCAAATAACTAACGCCACATTCAAGACAAGCATCCATAATAGTAAGGTCCTGATAAGGCAAAGCCACATTAATCACCAGTTCCGGTTTAAAATCATTGAACAATTTTACCAGTTCCGGAACACTGTCGGCATCCACTTTAGCAGTTTTAACAGTCACCCCCGTACGTTTTTTCACATCATCAGCGATAGCATCACATTTGCTTTTCGTACGACTTGCCAGCATAATATCGGTAAATACGTCATGGTTTTGTGCAACCTTATTCACAACAACGGTTCCAACACCACCTGCGCCTATAATCAATACTTTTCCCATATTTATATAGATTAAATCGTTATTTGATAAATACAAATGTACAACGAAAAAATGATTTATCCATTCAATTTAAGTCTCAACCTAACAAGCTTACAAAAAAATATCAACATTTTTAAAACGATTGTCAATTCCCATTTTTTACTCCGCATTTTTCGGAATTCCACTGTTATTTAGAATGGCAGACAAATATATATTTGTATATTTGTAACTCCAAATTGAACAAAAATGAATGATGATAATATAAAACAAGTTGAAGAACACACCGGTATTATAAGTAACTGGTCGCAGAACTTATTAAAAAACATAGGTTTTGACGAAGAGTGGATCAATTATTTAAACATGATTTTCCTCCTAATACTAACCGTTTTAGTAGTAGCCGGAGTACAATGGATTGTCAAATGGATATTGACAAAGGTCATGAAAAAAACCTCAAGTTTTAAGCGATTAAAGATCTTTGGTTTTCTCACCAACCGGAACTTTCCCACATTTTTAGCAATGTTGGTATCATATGCTATCATCAAAGGAACGGTCCCCATAATATTCGAAGCATTTCCAAAAGCCCTAAAAATATTCGATAAGTTTGCCGACATCTATCTGGTTTACACTGTTGTAAGATTGTTCGCAACCATCGTGAACTCATTTGGCGACTTATACAAAACAAAACCTAAATTTCAAGACAAGCCCGTCGACAGTTACACCCAGGTAATTAATGTCATCAATTACATATTTGGTATTATCATTGCAGTCTCCATACTCCTTTCACAGAAGTTTGGCAATGTAGTAACCGGTTTAGGAGCCATGTCCGCAATTCTAATGTTAGTCTTTCGCGATACAATCCTCGGATTTGTAGCAAGTATTCAAGTATCAACCAACGATATATTGCGAATTGGCGACTGGGTAACAATGCCGGGTAGGGGTGTTGATGGCGATGTTGAACAGATCTCACTTACAACCGTAAAAGTTCGTAATTTCGACAACACAATATCAACCGTTCCACCATACGCCTTTGTATCAGAGACATTTCAGAATTGGAGAGGCATGCAAGAGTCCGGTGCACGCAGGTTCAAACGTACCATTTATATCAAACAATCCTCAATCCGATACATCCAAAATGATGAGCTACCCCGTTTCAAGAAAATACAAGGATTAACAAAATATATTGAAACCCGTAAGGATGAGATAGATACTTACAATCAAAATATGAAAGTCGATACCAGTATTCCAGTTAATGGACGTCATTTAACCAATGTCGGTATTTACAGGAAATATCTGGAGATATACCTTCAAAACAATCCAAATATTGATCATCAAAAAACAGTTATGGTTCGTCAACTTGAATCATCAACTAAAGGGTTATCCCTTGAACTTTACGCATTTACTGCAACAACCACTTGGTCAATTTACGAAAATATAATCAGTGATACTGTCGATCATGCCCTGGCTGTACTTCCGTTTTTCGATCTCGAAAGCTTTGAAGAAGCGTCCGGTCCCTTAGCAAAAGATAAAAGCAATATAGAAACCACAAAAGAAGAAAATACAGCAATATTATGAAATATCAACAAACATATTATGTAAATAAATCCCGTTTCTTTTTATTCTTTGTCCTTTTTATGGCAATAGTATTCATTACAATATACGTTGTAAGAAATGAATCAGTAGATTGGACAATAGCAATCATGGAAGGGGTCATCTTTGCCTGTTTTTTCCAGCTGTTTGTTCAGTGGAAATATGAGATTACCGATGATAACCGTTTAATAGCTAAGAATATAATAGGCATAAAGTTGAATAACATAGATATCGAAGACATAAGCATGATGCAAGTAGCCGGCGAGCGTGAAGTTCAGCTATATCATTCAAGGGGGATGTTCACACCCAATGTTGCAACCAGTGCAGACATGAAAAGCCTTATGGAAGCGATAGAAGCGCGAAATCCAAATGTCAAAACTTATATACAAGGAAAAGATGAACAAAACTAATTGAACAATTTTCCAGGTAGTTAGTAATATTAATTTTAATTTATATCTTTGCGATGATAAATTAAACAATGAGATAGATTGATCAATAACGAAATTACAAGAGATTAACATCAACGTTTATTTTAAGAAAATATTTATAGTCATATGAGAAGAATATACAGTGTCATTACCGGTACCGGCAGTTATGTCCCCACTAAAAGAATGAGAAACGAAGACTTTCTCTCTAGTGTATTCATGGAACCGGATGGAGTAATTATCGACAAATCGAATGAGGAAATAGTATCCAAGTTCGAAGAGATAACAACCATTGTCGAACGTCGTTATGCCGAAGACGATCAAAGCACATCCGATTTGGCACTCATAGCCGCACAGCAAGCCATCCAATCAGCAGGTATTGACAAAGAAGAGCTTGATTATATCATATTTGCCCATAATTTTGGAGAGACTCATGTAGATAATAATCGCATAGACATCCTTCCAACATTATCTTCTCGTGTAAAACAAAAACTTGGCATCAAGAATCCCAATACCATAGCATACGATCTTTTGTTTGGTTGTCCCGGTTGGGTCCAAGCTGTTATTCAAGCCGATTACTATTTAAGGTCCGGTGAGATGAGCAAGATCTTGGTCATTGGAGCCGATGTCCTTTCCCGTATTTCTGATCCTCACGACAGAGACAGTATGATATATGCTGACGGTGCCGGAGCCGCGGTTATCGAAGGAATTGAAAGTACCACTCCCTTTGGAATACTTGCACATGCAAGCAGGAACGATGCATTAGAATTCGCTCAAATGTTGCATATGGGATATTCTTATAATCCGGAATTAGCAGAAAAGAAAGAACTCTATCTGAAGATGAACGGCAGGAAGCTCTACCAATATGCACTTACTTATGTTCCCGAAGCTATTAAAAGTTCGCTCGACAAACTAAATATGCCTATCACGGATGTTAAGAAAGTGCTCATTCACCAGGCCAATGGAAAGATGGATGATGCAATTCTTAAAAGGTTATACAAATTATACAATATGAATGTTCCCGAGGATATAATGCCTATGACCATTTCATGGTTGGGAAATTCCTCCGTTGCCACTGTACCCACATTATTAGATTTGGTGAATAAAGGAGAGTTTCTACCTCACGAATTAAACTCAGGCGACATTATCGTTTTAGCATCGGTAGGAGCAGGAATGAACATCAACAGTATTGTATATAAAATCCCATAAGGTCATACACAAAACAAAGAATATCACAACAGACACCGGACTTGCAAAAGTCCGGTTTTTTTATTGTTTATCCAATATAAACAGAAGTCATCGATAATGAACCACCTAAAAACCCCTCATTAAACAACGATATTTTATCGTTCTCATCTTTCAGCGCAACGGCATATAAAAGAGGCAGATAATGCTCTTTTGTTGGGATAGCAAAACTAAAATCACCACCCCGATCAGGAAACGAGATCAAAGCTTTATGATTATCCGTTAAGATTGCCCTTTCCATATCCTGCGCCACATCTTTTGTCCAACTATAAGCATAATCATCATTTATATGATTCCAATCCAGAATACGTAGATTATGAATCATATTGCCACTTCCGATAACCATAACTTCCTTTTCTCTGAATGGTGCTAGCTGTTTAGCCACATCATAATGTTGATGAGGTGTCAAAAAATGATCCAGGCTCAGTTGAACCACCGGTACATCCGCTTCAGGGAACAGATATTTCAAGACCGTCCACGTGCCATGATCCAATCCCCATTCATGTTCATCCTTCACAACAGCGAACATCTTAATCGTTTTAACAATCTCTTCCGCCAATTCCGGAGATCCCGGTGCCGGGTACTTTTGCTCATATAACGCTTTTGGGAACCCCCCAAAGTCATGAATCGTCTTAGGATGCTCCATAGCCGTAACCGCCAATTCACTTGTTTCCCAATGTGCCGAGATACAGATTACTGCTTTCGGTTTAGGAAGTGTCTCCGCAATCTTTTTAAAACCGTCCGTAAAACGATCCTCATTTATTGCAATCATTGGGCTGCCGTGCCCAACAAATAATACTGGCATTTTTGTATTCATATAGTTTTTAAGATGATTTTATATATAATTAAACGGATAAATTAGCAGATTGTTTACTGTTCTCCGGAATCCTCATTTTATAATAAGTGCGCCATACAAAATACAAAGCGACTGTCAAAAAACCAATCCCGATCCATGCGCTATAATTAGTTCCGACTCCTTTAGAAGCATTGATTTGGATGTTTAGCGCAATTTCCGTTGCCAGCAGTCCAAACAAAGTGGAAAACTTGATGATTGGATTCAGCGAAACAGAAGTAGTATCCTTAAACGGATCACCTACCGTATCACCTACAATCGTGGCCTCATGCAGTGGTGTATTACTCTCCTTCAAATCCACTTCCACAACCTTTTTCGCATTATCCCATGCTCCACCTGCATCCGCCATATAAATAGCCTGAAACAGACCAAACACAGCAATAGAAATAAGGTAAGCTACAAAGAAGTTGCTATCAAAGAAAGCAAACCCCAATGTAAAGCACATCAGCGCGATAAAAATGTTCAGCATCCCCTTTTGCGCATAATGTGTACATATTTTCACCACCTGAACCGAATCCTCTTCATCTGCCTTTTTCTTATCCAACTTAAACGTTTTCTTTATAAATTCAACAGTTCTGTAGGCACCCGTAGTAACTGCCTGCATCGACGCTCCGCTAAACCAATAAATCACAGCTCCTCCAAGAATCAGTCCTAGTAATATTGGAGCCGAAGTAAGCGAGACATTCAGCCTTCCCACACTTTCCAACAAAAGAATGATGGAGAAAATCATGGTTGTCGCGCCAACAACAGCTGTACCAATCAATACTGGTTTAGCCGTAGCCTTAAATGTATTCCCTGCAGAGTCATTCGACTCAAGATAGTATTTGCCCGTTTCAAAATCAGGAGTAAAGCCAAAATCCCTTTCAATCTCTTCGCTGATGCCGTCAATCTGCTCAATCTGCGACAATTCAAAAATGGATTGTGCGTTATCTGTCACGGGTCCATAGCTGTCTACTGCAATCGTCACAGGTCCCATGCACAAGAATCCGAATGCTACCAATCCAAACGCGAAAATGCTCGCATGGGGACCGATAGTCGCCTCCAGACCTGTCGTGCTGATGAAGAAAGCGACAACCATTAGCGCCACAATGAGCAGTCCTGTCCAGAAAGCCCCGAAATTTCCCGATACGATACCCGAAAGAATATTCAGCGACGGCCCCCCCTCACGCGTAGCCTTCACAATTTCCTTCACATGCAGTTTTCTTGAGCTGGTAAACTGTTTTGTGAATTCAGGGATAAGCACTGCCGCAATTGTTCCACAACTGATGATAGCAGCCAGCTTCCACCATAGATGAGGATCAGTCATGTCACCCAGAAGAATATCACTCATAAAGAACGATGTGGAAATACTCAGGATAGCTGCGATCCATATCAATCGCATTAACGGCGACTCAAATTCAAAGAATTTCTTCCCTTTATATTTAACTTTAGAGATAGCTTGATTAATAAAATACGAAATTCCAGAGCACAAATCCATTAAAAATCTCATTCCAAATATCCATACAATCAGTTTAGCTTGAATAGCAGGGTCGGGGATAGCCAACGTGATAAAAGTGATCAAAGCAACCCCTGTAACTCCATAAGTTTCAAAAGCATCCGCCGTAGGTCCCACGCTGTCACCCGCGTTATCTCCAGTGCAATCTGCAATAACTCCCGGATTCCTGGGGTCATCTTCTTTGACTTTGAAAATTACCTTCATCAAGTCCGATCCAATATCGGCAATCTTTGTGAAGATACCCCCTGCTATGCGAAGAACACTTGCTCCAAGCGATTCACCAATGGCAAATCCTAGAAAACACATGCCTACAATGTGGCGCGGGACAAAAAGCAATATCGACACCATTAAAATTAGTTCAAGCGATATCAAAAACAATCCCACACTCATTCCTGCACGTAGTGGTATTTCCACAACTTTCCATGGATTACCTTTCAGCGACACAAAAGCTGTGCGTGCATTAGCATATGTATTTATTCTTATTCCAAACCAAGCTACAGAAAATGATCCTAAGATGCCTATTATTGTAAACATCAGCACAAACAACAGTGAACCTATTGTATGATTCGCTATCGAAAGAAAGTAATATGTCATGATCAGCGCAACAAATACGAACAAAATCAGCAAGAATTTACCTTGTTGTTTCAAGTAAGTGCGACAGTTTTTATAGATGATTTTCGAAACATCCAGCATCGATTTATGAGCACGAATTTTCTTGATATTGAAAAAGAAATACAAGCTAATTCCAAGGGTAATTGAGATGATTAGCGCACCCCAAAACAGAAAATTCCAGGCAGAAATTGTGTTCCCAAAAATATGAAACGTCCCTTTGTGCAAATCTGGTATTAAAATATCAGCCTCACTCGCAAATACATTGCTAAATGAGAATAATAAGAATAATAGAATGGTTAAATATCTTTTCATGTTATAAATAATTATTTTTCCGATTTAAGTTATATCAACAAACTAAGTTACAAAAAATATCAATAGGTTGTACTTTTATTAAGTTAAAAAAAGTACAACCTATTCACTAACTAATTAACACTACTTTTTATTTTTTCGTCAATGGAGTTAATTAATTCCAAATTGATGATGTTTTAGTCTGAGAATAAATCATCTATTAATTTATCATTGACATCAAATGCCTTTTATACGTTCTGCCTCCATACCAGGCCACCACAACAAAACAAATGAATGGCAGTATAAATGATGCATTTACAGCCGGGAACGAACTTCCTATAGTGCCCAAATCTATGATCGAGGCTTGTAACGGTGGCAATATTGATCCTCCCAGAATGGCCATAATCAGTCCTGCTGCGCCAAACTTGGCATCGTCCCCCATACCTTTTAATGCAATTCCATATATTGTTGGAAACATCAGCGACATACATGCTGAAACAGCTACCAGGCAATATAATCCCCAAATGTTCTGGAAAAAGATCACTCCCAACGTAAATATTGCAGCTGCTATGGCAAGTATCCGTAACAGTTTTCCCGGATTAAGAAATTTCAACAGGAAAGTACATACAAAACGACTCATACAAAAAATGATCATGGCCACGATATTATATTTCTGCGAAAGTACTTCTGCAACTTGTTCTTCCATTCCTTGTGCCATAAATATTCGTGTACCGTATTGAATGATAAATGTCCAACACATAATCTGTGCACCCACATAAAAAAACTGCGCAATTACACCCTGACGGTAGTTGGGAATAGAAAAGATCCGCTTCAGGGTAGGAAAGAAGTTGATTTGCTTGTTCTTATCTCCATTTGTAGGCATACGAGAAACCCAAATGATTATAAACATCACCATCACCACAAGCCCGATGGACAAATAAGGTGCGATAAGGATGGATAAATCGGCCTGTTTCAAAGTCTCAAAATCGGTGTCCGCAATGAGTGCGCGCTCAGAGGTACTCATAGGATTCAACCTTGACTGAATAAAGTTCATTGCTACAAACATACCCGCCAGAGAACCTATCGGATTGAATGATTGGGCCAGATTGAGCCTTCGAGTGGCCGTATCTTCAGGTCCCATCGTCAGAATATAGGGATTGGCACTTGTTTCCAGAAAAGATAATCCACAGGTTAGAATAAAATAAGCGATTAAAAATGGATAAAAACTTCCGGATTGTTTAGCAGGAAAAAAGAGAAAAGCACCCACGGCATATAGAAACAGTCCCAACATGATTCCTTTTTTATAGGAAAACTTTCTAATAAAAATTGCTGCCGGAAATGCCATGGCAAAATATCCCCCATAGAACGCCAACTGCACCAAAGCCCCCTCTGTGACGCTCATTCGGAATATCTTTGAAAAAGCTTTTACCATTGGATTAGTAATATCGTTGGCAAAACCCCACAAAGAAAAACATGCGGTGACAAGGATAAACGGCAGTAAATAATTGAATCCGTTGTGTTTTAGTAATGATGATTTTGATATGTTCATGATTTTTTAATTCTTCAATTTACCACCTTTGTTATATCTATAATTCATGTTCTAATCTCAAATTTATTTATATAATGGTCCAAAGTTTTTGCAAGCCCTGAAATCAGCTCCTTCCTTTTCCATGCCAAAAGCGTTCCATGCTGAAGGACGGAATATCTCTTCTTCATCAATATTGTGCATGCAGACGGGAATACGTAGCATTGCTGCTAATGTAATCAGATCCTGTCCGATATGTCCGTAACTGATAGCACCGTGATTGGCTCCCCAATTATTCATCACCGAATAAACATTCTTGAAAGGACCCTTGCCTGTTAAGCGTGGAGCAAACCAAGTGGTAGGCCAAGTCTTGTCGGTACGTTGATTGATGACATCGTGTATATCTGGTGCTATTTCCACAGTCCATCCTTCAGCTAACTGAAGCACAGGTCCCATTCCATCTACCGTATTTAATCTGCACATTGTCACAGGCATACCTCCTTCTGAAAGGAAAGTGGAAGAGTAACCGCCGCCACGGAAATAATCCCTGTTGGCAGGAGACCATGTGGTAGCATTGAGACATGCTTTCATCTCTTCATTACTGATATTCCAGGGCTCTTTCATTACTGGCTCACCATTTGTTTTCTGCTTCCCGGTGGCATCCAGAGTAGTCGCTCCCGAATTAAGCAAGTGAATGATACCATGCGCTGCTTGTCCGGTAAGCTCTTTTCCTGTCACTCGCTTTACCGATTCCGGACTCCAATATGTTCGTACGTCTGAAAAAAGCTGCGCTTTGTTGGAGAGCAGGTGACCAAACAACATGGAAACCCCGTTTAGTGCATCGTTTTCTGTAGCCAAAACAAACGCTTCGCGGATTCCGTTCCAGTCGAACGAACTGTTCAATATCGTTTCGCTGAAATCACCGTTAGGTAAAAAATCAGTCCACTGACGCTGTCCCTGGAAACCTCCCAGTAGCGCATTATGTCCAATGGCCTCTTCCTTAAACCCTAACTCTTTTAGTTTCGGATTCCCTTTCATCAAGTCTCGGATGATAATGGTCATCTTGACCACATACTCCCAATCTTTGTCTTTGCTTACACGGTCTTTCTGCTTCTCCGGACGATTGTCGTCTATACCTTCATTTACCTTGCAATAAGTTGAAGTCCAAGCCATCGCTTTTGTAAACTCTTCCTCATCATAGATACCCTCTTGTATCCTGCGGATGATCTCGGTGGAATCAACAGATTCGTTCCGCATACCTAAATATTTCTGGAAAAAATCGGGATTAACAATCGAACCGGCAATACCCATGGCAGTGCTTCCTATGGATAGATACGATTGTCCCCGCATCGTTGCCACAGCCTGCGCAGAACGGGCAAATCGAAGCAGCTTTTCTGCTACGTCTTCAGGAATTGTGTTATCAGTAGCATCTTGGATTTCGTGACCATAAATGCCAAAAGCAGGTAAACCTTTCTGTGAATGCGCTGCTAAAACAGCCGCAAGATAAACGGCTCCGGGACGCTCTGTTCCGTTAAATCCCCAAACAGCTTTCGGATAGTGCGGATTCATATCCATCGTTTCCGATCCGTAACACCAACTCGATGTGACTGTGATACTGGAACCGACTCCCTCGCGTTCAAATTTTGTGGCACAGGCAGCACTTTCACCTACACGGCCTATAGTACCGTCGGCAATGACACATTCAACGGGACTGCCATCACCGTTTTTTAGATTAGATTCAATTAATCGGGCAACAGATTTTGCCAAATTCATAGTCTTCTCTTCCAGACTTTCTCTTACTCCTCCTTGACGACCGTCAATCACGGGACGGATACCGATTTTTGGATATTGATGCATGGTTATAATTATTAATTTAAACTTTTTATTAAATTGTATATTGTGTAAATTTATGTTTCGGTATAGTTGAATTTAAAAATAGATTTTTTGTAATTAATAAAATTGCTTTTATATGTTACACAACATGTTTCTATAACTGATATCGCGACTTAACATCTTATTTGTCGGAATTGACAAATTCTGATGGATAAGAAACCTTGTAAGTTATGGTTCCGTCAAGCAGATGAAGCCAACTGTCAAATTCTCGCTTCCCTTCTTTTAAAAGAACAACTCTAACTCCATTGGTCTCTGGGGTGTAGGTGGTTTTCCAACCGCTGAATTTCCCGTAAGCAAGTGCAATATCATGGTAATTCACAATATAATTGTTAACATGGTCATGTCCTACAAAAACACCCATTACATCTCTCATCTCTTTCATCGATAAAAATAACCCTGAATTGAGCTCAGATGAACATTCTTCTTCTTTTTTCAATCCATATCGTTTGTTTTTTTCATCGTTGAAAGCA
>Ga0172377_10003069_pt1 | contig 17124 bp, 17 predicted proteins | sample Pumphouse3metaG_FD_119749 | JGI IMG/M metagenome (GOLD analysis project Ga0172377, IMG submission 119749) | Leachate microbial communities from a municipal landfill in Southern Ontario, Canada - Pumphouse #3 metaG | ecosystem: Engineered > Solid waste > Landfill > Unclassified | place: Canada...
AGCCAGAAACATTACCACTTAGAGACATGATTCGTCATTATTTCAATCACCAGGTGGAAGTGTTGGTCCGCAAAACACAGTTTGATTTAAATAAAGCATTACAAAGAGAGCACTTGTTAAAAGGATTTATCATTGCTTTAGATAATATTGATGATGTAATTCATTTGATTCGTGATTCATATGATGACACAGAAACAAGATTAATCGAAACGTATTCTTTATCAGAAGTACAAGCAAAAGCAATTCTTGCGATGCAACTTAGAAGATTATCAGGATTAGAACGCGAAAAGATTAACGCTGAATTAGATGAAATCGAGAAAGCAATCACTTATTATAACCATGTTCTTTCAAATCAAACTTTGCAACATCAAATTTTAATTGAAGAAGCTCTAGAAATCAAAGAAAAATATGGTGATGAAAGACGTACCGAAATTGATCCATTTGGTGACTATGATATCGAAGACGAAGACTTAATTCCTGTCGAAGAAGTTATTATCGCTGTTACTACCAATGGATATGTAAAACGAATGAATATTGATGTATATAAATCACAAAATCGTGGCGGACGTGGTAAAACTGGAATGAAAATGAATGAGGATGATGTTATTGACTCCATTATTTCTACATCAACCCATGATTATTTACTATTCTTTACGTCACTTGGGCGAGTATACAAAATCAAAGGGTATAAAGTGCCTAATTATGGCAGAAATTCTAAGGGATTACCAATTGTTAACTTATTGAATTTAGATGAAAACGAATCCTTAGCCGCAATGATGAGTGTGAAGAATTTTGAAGAAGGATATTTATTCTTTACGACAGCCAAAGGTGTGGTAAAAAGAACAAAAGTTTCTGACTTCCAAAATATTCGTGTAAACGGAATTCGTGCAATCTCGTTAAGAGATGAGGATACTCTTCATACAGTAAAATTAACCGATGGAAAAAGAGATATTATCATTGGTGCCTCCAATGGTAAAGCGATTCGTTTTAACGAAGAAGACGTTCGCGATATGGGAAGAAACGCAGCTGGCGTTAGAGGTATATTCCTAGAAGGCAAAGAAGAAGTAATTGGTGTAACAACAGTTTCAGAAGATCGCAATGAGGTTTTAGCAATTACTGAATTTGGATATGGTAAACGAACAATCGTTGATGAATATCGTCTTCAAACACGTGGCGGAAAAGGTGTTAAAACAATTAATGTTACTGAGAAAAATGGTAACCTTAAAAAATTAATTAGCGTTGTAGGCGATGAAGATTTACTAGTTGTAACAGATAAGGGAATGATTATACGTGTTCCAATTGACCAAATTGCTCAAACTAAACGTTCTACACAAGGTGTAAGAATTATCAATTTACTGGACTCGCATACAGTTGCGACCATAGCAATTGTGCCAAAAGATGACACGAGCGATGAGTTTTATGAAACCCCAGATGATGGCGCAACTGTTCAAAGTGAAGTTCTTACTGAAAAAGCAAGTCAAGAAAACATTGATGAAGGAATTAAAGAATACAAACAATTTTCGAATCTTTCTTTAGAAGATGAATTGTCAAGTGAAGAGGAAGATGATACAATAGATGATATTTTAAGCGAAAGCTATTAGGAGTGGATCATCATGCTAGATCTGAAATTAATCAGAGATGAAACGGCAAAAGTCATTGAATTATTAAACAGAAGAGGTGGAGATTTTTCTTACCTTCATGATTTAGTTCAAAAAGACGAATCAAGAAGAAATGCGATTCAAAGAGTAGAAACATTGAAAGCTAAAAAAAATGAAGTGTCAAGGATGATTGGTGCTTATAAACGTGAAGGAAAAGACGTTTCATCAGTTTTAGTTGATATGGATTCATACGCAAATGAAATCAAATCACTTGATGAGTTTGTCTCAAGTACAGAAGAAGAAATCAAACAAACCTTATTGTTGACACCAAATATGCCAAACGAATCTATTAAAGTTGGCCCAGATGATACCTTTAATTTGGAAGTCAAAAAAGTTGGAGTTCCGAGAATATTTAGTTTTCCAATTAAAAGTCATTATGACTTGGGAGAATCTCTAGACATTCTTGATTTCAACCGTGCAAGCAAAATCAGTGGTGCAAGATTTGTTGTCTATAAAGGAATGGGCGCAAGATTAGAACGTTCTTTAATTCAATGGATGATGGATTTACACTCAAAAGAGCATGGATACACTGAAATTATTCCGCCTTATATCATTAATGAGGCTTCAATGTATGCAACTGGTCAGTTTCCAAAGTTTAAAGATGATGCATTTAAATTATATGATGACAGAAATCTATATCTAAATCCAACAGCTGAAGTGCCAACAATTAATCTTCATCGTGATGAAGTTTTAGATGTGGCAAACCTCCCAATTAAATATGTTTCCTATACAACCGCTTTTCGTCAAGAAGCCGGTTCTGCAGGAAGGGACACAAGAGGAATTCTTCGTCAGCATCAATTTAACAAAGTTGAACTGATTAAATTCACTAAACCAGAAGAATCATATGATGAGCTTGATAAGATGTTAAGTAATTCTGAAAAAGTATTACAATTACTTGAACTTCCTTACAGAGTTGTTGAACTATGTACTGGTGACTTAGGATTTTCAATGAGAAAAACATTTGATATCGAAGTATGGTTACCTTCTGAAAATAAATACAGAGAAATTGGTTCAATTTCTAACGCAGAGGATTACCAAGCTAGAAGAGCTAACATTAAGTTTAGAAGAGATAGCGATTCTAAATTAGAATATGTCCATACATTAAACGGTTCAGGGCTTGCGGTTGGTAGAACAGTTATCGCTATTATGGAAAATTACCAACAAGAAGATGGATCCATCGTTATTCCAAAAATATTACAGAAATATATGGATGCTACAGTTATTAAATAAATACAAAACATAAAAACACTGCGTTTGGCAGTGTTTTTTTTGCTATATAAGCAACAATTAATTATGAACGTTGTGTGAGGTTTTAACCAATTTCCAATAACCCCTTGAATTAAACCGTTTATTTAGTGAAATCAAAATTCAAGGAGGAATAACTAATGAAAAAGTTAATCATTAAAGGTTTTATCGTTTTAGCATTTGTTTTTATTGGAGGATTTACCCTATTGTCACTAACAAGCGTGAGCGCAGATGCATTATATGAAGATGCAAGCGAAAGTTATGGAAGTGTCAGTGCATTAGCAGATGATTCATATACTTTAGAAGAGATGCTTACATATGCATTACAGGATGAGTATATGGCAAGAGCAGAGTATCAAACTATTATTGATACTTATGGAGATGTACGTCCTTTCACAAATATCATCGTTGCAGAAGAAACTCATATTTCGATGTTATTACCGTTATTTGCAACATACAGTGTTACTGTTCCTGAAAACACAGCCGAAGAAAACGCAATTGTTCCAGATTCATTAACTTCAAGTTATGCAACAGGAATACAAGCTGAAGAAATGAATATTGCAATGTATGAAGCATTTTTAGCACAAACAGATTTGCCAGATGATGTTCGTAATGTATTTACCTATTTAAAAAATGCATCTGTAAATCATTTAAATGCATTTTCGAAAGATCGTTACTCAGGTTTTGGAACAGATTTAATGAATCAATTTAAATATCAATTCAAAAACACTTTTACAAATAAAAATGCTAACCAAACAAATACATCAGAATCAAATGTATACAAAAACAATCAAACTTGTCCAAATCTATAAAAAAATTAGCCTCGAAAGAGGCTTTTTCTTTATAAAAAAACCATTCACAAAAATGTAAATGGTTAAAAAATCATATCTTTAAATGTTCTTTGATTTTTGACAAAGTATCTAAGTAAGTTTCCTTTGTAATATTACCAGCATTATTCACAAAATCAATATCGACACCATCCATATGATATCTTGGAATTAAATGGATATGAAAATGGAAGACAGTCTGTAATGGTTTTTCAGTATTCACAAGCACATTCAGACCAATTGGGTGGAATGCTTCTTTAATGGCATTCGCAATCTTTGGAACTTTTCTAAAAATATTACCTGCTAATTCTTCATCAATGTCGTAAAGATTCTTATAATGTTCTTTGGCAATGATTAAAGTATGCCCTTTTGTGGCTTGAGAAATATCGAGAATAGCAATCACATTTTCATCCTCATACACTTTGTACGTTGGTATTTCTCCGTTAATAATTCTACAAAATACACAATCCATTTGTTTATTCCTCCTTATTATATTTTTGAACGAGTTCAATTAAGTCTATAAAGTCTTTGATCCAAAAATCTGGATTTGTTTCCCTTAACTCCACTTTTTTTATTGACCACTCTACACCACAAGTTAATGTATTTGCATTTCTGCCTGACAATAAATCTGTAGAATTATCGCCTATCATTAATACTTCTTGATGAGGGAAATATGACAATGCTTTTAGTACAGGTTCAGGATGAGGCTTGTGATGGGTTACATCATCAAGACCAATCAATACATCAATATATTTGTCAATGCCAAAAGCTTTGATAGAAGGAATAGCAGATTCCTGAAATTTTGTTGTGACAATGCCAATATGAAAACCGTTATTCTTAAAATACTTTAATACATCGATTACATTTGGATAGATATGAATATAATCAAATTCAAGCTCAACGTAAATTTTCCTGTAATATTGTATCATATCTTGAATCGTTTGTTCCTCTGTAGAAACGATTTGAAAGGTTTCATATAAAGGCGGTCCCATCATTGCGATTAATTCTGTTTTTGAAAACACGCGGGTAGGAAGATACTTGAGAAATGTCCTTCTAAAAGTCTCAAGAATACATTCATTTGAATCCACTAATGTTCCATCTAAATCAAATAATAACGTATCTAATTTTTTCAAATAAATCACCGCTTATATTATAACAGAAAGCAGGGTACTTTTGTAATGTATTTATGTGAGAAAGAATAGTTTATGGTAGATTTATTATTGGTGTGGTATAATATTACTCGGTGATTTAGTGATAAAAACATATTTGATTTATAATCCCAAAAGTGGGAAACAAAATTTTACAAGTCATTTAGATTACGTCATGAAAAGGTTGAAAGAAACCGGGCATGACGTTATTCCTTATGAGACAAAATATATGGGACACGCTACAAAACTTGCTAAGCAAGCGTGTGAAAACTTAGCTGAAATGATCGTTATTGTTGGTGGCGATGGAACTTTTAATGAGTGCGTTAATGGATTAATGGATTTCGATAAAAAACCCATTATTGGCTATATACCTGCTGGAACCTGCTGTGATATAGGCCATACACTTGGCCTTTCAAAAACAGTAAGTAAAGCAGTTGAAAATATCATTAACAACAAACCTGTGTATATGGACATTGTTAAGTCCAATGACAGATATTTCTGTTATGTTTCTGGAAATGGTGCTTTTATTGATATTAGTTATGTTACAGATTCTAGATTAAAAAGAAAAATCGGTTATCTTGCTTATGTCATCAAAGGTGTGGAGGAATTATTAACCATCCCAAAGATGAGAATGAAAGTTATTCATGACAATGGCGAGTTCCGCGGTAAATTCTCTCTAGTCTTAATTATTAATTCAAAACGTGTTGCGGGTATCAATATGATTTATAAACCAAGACTTGATGATGGTCTAGTTGATATTGTTCTATATCGTAATATTTATCCTTTAAACTGGCTTTTATATTTCACCTCATTCTTACTCCCGTTCTGGTCTACACCACTTGTGAAACGGTTTAAAACGTCTTCCATAAAGATTGTAACAAATACGAGATCAAGATGGAATATTGATGGTGAATCCGGCGGAATTGGAAACCAAGATATTAAAGTGTTTAAACAAGCAATTTCGATTATTATCCCTGCAAAATCCAAACTGAAGTATTTTAAAAACCAAGAGGATGAGGCATCTCATGTTTAAAGAAGTTATTGTTGTGGAAGGGATTCATGACCATCAAAAACTTCAGTCTATATATCCTGATATCGAAACAATCATTACAGGGGGAAGCTCAGTCTCTAATGAAACCCTAACTTTTATCAAAGATGCAGCAAAGAAAAGAGGCGTTATTCTCTTTTTAGACCCAGATTTTCCCGGAAGACAAATTACACAAAAAATCTTAGAATTTTGTAAAAATGAAACAATTAAAATCGCCACAATTGAGCGTAATATGGCTTATAGTAAAAATCACAAGAAGATTGGAGTTGAACACGTAAGTGTTGAAAACATCGTATCTTCGCTCGAAAAAGTAGTTGTGCTTGATTTATCAAAGAAGTCAAATCAAATTCAACTTTCAGACTTAATAAAAAGACAACTAGTTCAGCACTCACAGTCAAAACAAAGACGGAAAGAAGTATCTAGAAAATTAAATTTACCGCCATCGAATGGAAAAACATTTTTAAAGTTTCTAAATATGATGAGTATATCTTTAGCGGAACTAGATAAAGTGATAAAATGAAAAAAATTGGAACAATAAATGAAATCAAAGATTCAATTCATCGTAATGAATTTAGAATCAAAAAATATTTTGGTCAAAACTTTTTAGTCGATCAAAACATTCTTGAACAAATTGTGTTAAAAGCAGGTATTACAAAAGCAACAAATGTCATTGAAATTGGGCCAGGATTAGGATCGCTTACTCAAAAACTACTGGATGCATCAAAGCATGTTTTAGCTTATGAAATTGACAAGGATTTAATCCCAATTCTGAATAAGGAGTTTTCTCAGTACAAAAACTTTACTTTAATTCAAAATGATATTTTAAAGGTGAATATTGACGAAGAAATCGACAGGGTTTTTAGTGATCAATCTGATATTATTGTTGTAAGTAATTTGCCATATTATATCACTACACCGATTTTAATGAAGTTTTTAGAAACATCAAAAAAAGTTAAAAAAATGGTTTTTATGGTTCAGTATGAAGTAGCGAAACGAATCACTTCAAAACCAAATACCAAAGATTATAACGCTTTAAGTATTGTTATTCAGTACCGAGCTAGTGCGAGTATTTTATTTAATGTCCCTAAAAATGTATTTATTCCAGAACCAAGTGTAGACTCCGCCGTAATTGCCGTTGAAGTTAAAAATGAGATTGCCCATCTTGCGGATAACGAAGAATTCTTTTTTGGGTTTGTTCATAACAGTTTCACGCAAAGACGAAAAACGTTGGCAAATAATCTTCTCTTTACTTACCCTTCTTTGAACCGAGATAAGATTGAACAATTATTAAATGCTGAACATATCAACGTTCAAATTAGATCTGAAGCACTATCTGTAGATCAAATGATAGATTTATCGAATAGGCTAATTCATTTATTATAATTTAAGAAGAAAAAATAGGAATCTTGCTAGGCTATTTTTCTTTTTTTTTGTGCATATATATGATATCATTATGTGTGTAACAGTTTACATATAGAAAGAGGTTTCGTTTATGATAAAAAAATTACTTTCATTATCTTTAGTTTTTGTATTTGCATTCGTGTTTATTGGGTGCGATATTATTACAACTACAACCATGACAGAAACAACAACTACAACAACACAAACGACTACAACGACTCAAATTACAAATACAGAAACGCCACTTACAGACTTAATTCCTGAGGAATGTTCTGTTATAGACGTAGTCGATGGATGGGTTCCAGTTTGGTGTGACGAGTTTTCATATACCGGGACAGTTGACCCTACAAAATGGACAGTCAATGTAAAAAAAGCAGATACCAACGATGAAAAACAATATTATACAAACAGAACAGAAAATTTATATGTAGATGGCAATAATTTAATCATCACTGCTTTAAAAGAATCATATGGCGGATTAGCTTATACTTCTTCAAAAATATGGACAAAAGATACACAAAGTTTTAAATATGGAAAATTTGAAATGCGCGCAATGATTCCTTATGGAAGAGGAACTTGGCCAGCGTTTTGGATGATGCCTTCAACCAGTAAATATGGTGGATGGCCTGATAGTGGTGAAATTGATATTATCGAACATGTTGGATATGATCTAAACAATTTTGTTGGGACAATCCATACAGAACGTTTTTATGGTGGCAACGGTCGTGGCGGAAATACCTCGTTAATAGAATCCAAAGGACTAGTTCCTATCATCGATGTTGTGAATCAATATCATACTTATTCTGTTATTTGGGACGAAACGAGTATTACTTGGTATTTTGATGATGTTCAGTACGCAAAAGTATCCTATAGTTCTTCCATTGGAGGAACAGCAAATTATGATACGACTGTAGACTGGCCATTTGATCAAAACTTTTATTTAATTTTAAACTTAGCAATTGGTGGAACTTGGGGTGGAGCAATGGGAATTGATGACACAATTTTCCCGACCGCTTTAACTGTTGACTATGTTAGAGTTTACCAACAAGATTATGTCAGCGGGGATACTCAGGCGCCAAGCGCACCGACAAACCCTCATATTGTGAAACAATCTGGGACTTCGGTATATCTCACTTGGACTGAAGCAGAAGATGATATGAATATTGCAAAATATTATATATATGTGAATAACGCATTGGTAAAAAAATCAGCTGTTCCCGGAGTATTAATTACGAATTTAAAACTTGATTATGATAATTATATTGTCATTATGGCAGAAGATTACGCGGGTAATCTGTCAATGCCACTAGAAACAATTATAACGACCTAACAATAAATATAGTTATTTAAGATGTAGAAAACACTACATCTTTTCTTTTTTATAAAATATAGGTTGACTTCTTAAAAACCATATGATAATATCTAAACAGAATTTTCCTTTAAAATAGTCCAGAGAGGCTAAAAAGAAAAAAATAATTTCATCTTCTTAAATTATTTTGATCTTATTCCTAAGTCTCTTTGACTTGGGACTTTTTTTTGGAAAAAATAAAGAAAAGGAGAAATGAAATGCAAAAATTGTTACTGGATTATAACCAAAAACCAAAGGCGAACAAATGGTTTTTACTATCTTTTCAACACGTGTTTGCAATGTTTGGCGCAACTATTTTAGTACCTCGATTAACTGGATTACCGGTGAGTGTCGCATTATTTACTTCAGGAATTGGAACACTAATTTATATTTTCTTTACGAAGAAAAAAGTACCAATGTACTTAGGAAGTTCATTTGCATATATTGCGGCGATTATTACTGTATATGCGACAACTTCAAATTGGGGTGCTGTTTTGACAGGATTGTTCGTGGCGGGGCTTATCTACATTATTATTGCCATCATCATCAAATTTGTTGGTAGTGGTTGGCTTCAAAAACTATTGCCATCTATCATCGTGGGACCAATGATCATCATTATTGGACTCAGTCTTGCTGGAACCGCAGTTTCAAGCGCTGGATTAGTTAGCGGTGGAAGTATCAAAGTCATTTTAACCGCAGTAGTTTCTTTTTCTACAGTAATATTAATAGCATTAAAGGCCAAAGGGTTTCCTAGAATTATCCCTTTTTTAATTGGAATTTCTACAGGATTTGCTTTTGCGATGTTGCTTGAAATCATTTTCCCTGGAACAGTAACAATGAATGGATCCACTGTTGTTTCTGATACAAGATTGATTCAATTTGATGTCATTTGGCAAACATTAAAAACGCCATCTTTATGGTTTAAAGTGCCTGAATTTATGGTCTTATGGTTTGGAAACGGAAGTATAAATGTACTTGGAAGTACAATTTCATTTTATCAAGTTAATTTAGCTGGTGTATTAACAATTGCACCTTTAGCTTTTGTAACAGCATGTGAACATATTGGTGATCACCAAGTATTAGGTAGAATCACAAATAACAACTACTTAAAAGACCCGGGATTACATAGAACATTAATGGGCGACGGTGTGGCAACTGCTGTTGCGGCATTACTTGGTGGTCCAGCCAATACAAGTTATGGTGAAAATACATCCGTCGTTGGTATTACAAGAGTAGGTAGCGTTTATGTTACAGGGTTAGCAGCAACAATCGCGGTATTATTATCATTCTTTAATGTATTTATGGTTATTATTGCGCAAATACCTTGGGCTGTACTAGGTGGAATTAGCATTATTCTATATGGATTTATTGCTGGAAACGGATTAAAGGTATTAATTGAAGATAGAGTGGACTTAACAAAAACAAGGAATTTAATTATTGTGTCTACGATGTTAGTCTTAGGCCTTGGAGGAGCAATTATCAATGTTGGGGTTGCAATTTCAGGTATGGCGCTTGCCGCGTTTATTGGAATAATTTTAAATCAAATATTGCCTCAAGAAACACCAATCGATTCGATTGAATAATGAAGTTTAGCCCACAAAAAACTGTGGGCTTTTCTTTTATGTTCATGATATAATTGTTTTAGGTGATACATATGGGACTATTAATTGAAAAAGATACGATTATCAAAACCTTAAGAAGAATGACTCATGAAATAATTGAAAGAAATGAAAATCTAGATGATGTCATCTTAATTGGCATTCTTCAAAAAGGGTATCCACTGGCTAAAATTATCCAAGAAAACATTAAAATGGTTGAAGGTATTGACGTTAAAACTTATTCCCTTGATATATCTGAATACAGAGATGACGAATATAAAAAAGAAAGTCATAATGAACATTTTAATGTTACTAACAAAGTTTGTATTATTGTGGATGACGTTCTTTTTACGGGAAGAACAGTAAGAGCGGCGATGGATGCTTTAGTCGATTTTGGAAGACCAAAAAAAGTGCAATTAGCAGTATTAGTAGATAGAGGACATAGGGAGTTTCCGATTCGTTCGGACTATGTAGGAAAGAACATCCCTACGGGAAGCGATGAATTGGTGATTGTTAAATTATCAGGAGATTATCCTGGAGTATTTATAGAGAAGAAGGGGAATAAGGAATGAAAAATTTAGCTCTCGTTGATTTAGAAATGGCAGAAATCATTCAAAAAGAAAAGAATCGTCAAGAAAGTCATTTAGAATTAATCGCTTCTGAAAATTTTGTTTCACTAGCTGTACTTGAGGCAGATGGATCGGTTTTAACAAACAAATATGCAGAAGGTTACCCTGGTAAAAGATACTATGGTGGTTGTGAATTTGTGGATGAAGCAGAAACTCTAGCAAAAGAAAGAGTTAAAGCGTTGTTTAATGTTAAATTTGCGAATGTTCAACCACATTCAGGATCAACCGCAAATATGGGAGCTTATCGAGCTATCATTCAACCAAAAGATAAAGTTATGGGGATGGCACTTGATCAAGGTGGACATCTAACCCATGGACATCCACTTAATTTTAGTGGTGTAGATTATGATTTTTATCCATATTTTGTTTCAAAAGAAACAGAAATGATTGATTATGATGATTTAGCAAAAAAAGCTCTAGAAATCAAGCCAACACTAATCGTTGCCGGTGCTTCAGCTTATCCAAGAATATTAGATTTTAAACGTTTCCGTGAAATTGCGGACAGTGTTGGCCCGATGCTTATGGTGGATATGGCACATATTGCAGGATTAGTAGCAGCTGGACTTCATCCAAATCCTTGTGATTATGCGGATATTGTCACATCGACAACTCACAAAACACTTCGCGGACCACGCGGTGGAATTATTCTAACAAACAATGAAGAAATCGCTAAAAAAGTTGATAAAATAGTCTTTCCTGGTATTCAAGGCGGACCATTAATGCACATTATTGCCGCAAAAGGAGTTGCTTTTAAAGAGGCTTTATCACCTCAATTTAATGAGTATCAATATCAGGTTGTATGGAATGCAAAGGCGTTCGCTGATGAGTTTATAAAACTTGGATATCATGTCATATCTGGTGGCACTGATAATCATTTATTGTTACTAGATGTATTATCCAAAACTGGACTTACCGGCAAAAAAGCTGAAAACTTATTAGACTCAGTAAATATCACTTGTAATAAAAATACCATTCCATATGATACACAAAAACCGTTTATTACCAGCGGAATTCGTTTAGGCACACCAGCAATGACTACAAGAGGTTTGAATGAATCGGATTTTCGACTAGTAGCAAGGTTGATTGACAAAGTGTTATCAAACCCAGATAATGAAGAAGTAAAGTTAACTGTTAAAAACGAAGTCATCAAGTTGACACAAAAATATCCATTACCATATTAAGATGACAAAAGTATTAGTTTGTATTGAAGACGGAATGTTAAGAATCAGAATTAATCGAATTCTTACTGATAAGAGAATTCCTTTTGATATTGTAAAAACACCAATTAGAAAGGATGATTTAACCCGTTATCAATTCTTAATAATTCACTCTTCATATAAAATAAGCGGTCTTTATCAATTTATCGAAAGTCTTTTAGTTAATCAAACGATTCCAATTATCTTTATCTCAATGAATAGTATGTCTAGTATTCTTCATCGTTTTCAAAACAATCCATTTTTTGTCCAAATTGATGAAGTAAAGATGGATGGCGAATTGCCTTTAGCAATTACTCTATTTCAGAAACAGACTTTAAAATTAGAATCATTAATCGAAGAAAATAAAGCGTTAAAAACAAAATTAAATACCGAACAAGCAATGAGTAAATGCAAAAAATTATTGATGAGTGAAGGGCTTTCTGAAGAAGAAGCCCATCAATTGATTTTAAAGACAGCGATGGACTTTAAAATTTCTAAATTTGATGCTTGTATAAAAATAATTAATGAATTTAAATAAAAAGCATTGATAATTTATATTCTGATATGTATAATGACTTTCATATAAAGACAATGGCGTCTTTTAAATAAAAAGAAGGGTTATAATTTGTTTTTGAGTGCATCGCATTGTCAAAGACGATTATAAGAATGAATGTATGGCTAAATATACAAAAGAAGAGATTTTAAGAATTGCAAAAGAAGAGAATGTTCGTTATATTCGGTTAATGTTTACCGACATTAACGGGACCATCAAAAGTGTAGAAATTCCACTTGGAAGACTAGAAACCGCTTTGGATGGCAAAGTAATGTTTGATGGTTCTTCAATTGAAGGATTTGTCCGAATTATGGAAGCAGACATGTACTTAAGACCTGATTATAATACTTGGTTGATTTTAAACTGGGAAGAAACATCATATGGAAAAGTCGCAAGACTAATTTGTGATGTGTATACTCCTGATGGAAAAGCAAGCGACGCTGATCCAAGATCCAACTTAAAAAGAGTTGCGGCAAAAATGGAAAAACTTGGTTTTTCTACCTTGAATATTGGTTTTGAGCCGGAATTCTTCCTTTTCAAGATTAATGAAAAAGGTGAAATTACCATGGATGTGACAGATAACGGAGGATATTTCGATTTATCACCAATTGATGGTGCTAGCGATTGTCGCCGCGATATCGTCTTAGAACTTGAAAACATTGGATTCACAATGGAAGCAAGTCACCATGAAGTAGCTCCTGGTCAAAATGAAATCAATTTCCAATTTTCAAATATTGTAGAAGCATGTGATAATGTTCAGACTTTTAAATTAGTTGTTAAAAACATCGCACGAAGACATGGGCTTCATGCAACATTTATGCCAAAACCAATAGCTAAAATTAATGGTTCTGGAATGCACACTAATTGTTCTTTAGCGGATGCCAAAGGAAATAATTCTTTTTATGATCCGCTCGATCCAATGGGGCTTAGCCACATTTGTCGTCAATGGTTAACTGGCATTTTAACGCATAGTAGAGGATTTTGTGCTGTTACTAATCCAACCGTTAATTCTTATAAACGATTAGTTCCAGGATATGAAGCACCTTGTTATGTTTCTTGGTCTGAGCACAACCGTTCGGTTATGGTAAGAATTCCCGCAACAAGAGGAAAAACGACAAGAACCGAAATTAGAAGTGTTGATACAGCAGCAAATCCATATTTGGCGATGGCAGTTATTCTAGCTGCTGGACTAGATGGAATTGAAAGAAATTTACCACTAATTGCGCCAATTAATGAAAACTTATTTGAAAAAACAGCAGCTGAAAGAGCGGCTTTAGGTGTATATAATTTACCAGAAGACTTAAAAGAAGCAGTTGATGAACTTAAAAAAGATGAATTAATAGTGGAAGCATTAGGAAAACACATTTTTGAAAAATTCGTCGAATTAAAAATCAAAGAGTGGGATGACTTTAGAACTACTGTTACTGAATGGGAAATCAAAAAATACATGAAATTAATCTAATTTAGAAAGATGCCAAGCATCTTTCTTTTTTCTCTTGTTTTACAATTTAATAATTCATGATATAATGAGTTTAAGAGGTGGTCATATGTCCTATCAATCTAGGTTTGCCAGTGAAGATATTGAACTATTATTTGAAGCGATTTTGAAACTTGATAACAAGGATGAATGTTATCGATTTTTTGAAGACTTGTGTACAATTAAAGAGATTCAAGACATGGGACAACGAGTTAGAGTCGTAAAAATGCTTGATGCTAAAATTCCATACCAATTAATTTCAAATGAAACTCACGCTTCAACTGCCACTATCAGCAGAGTTAATAAATCCCTACATTACGGTGCAGACGGGTATAAATTAGTATTAGAAAAATTAAAGAAATAAAAAAAAGCGGTTGACGAAACAACCGTTTTCATTTACAAAATGCGCTTTAATGCTTTACAATGATAAAGCAATAAAGTATAATGTTGCTCACGAGGTGAATTCACATGAAAAAAATAATTGTATTACTAGTAGCATTTGCACTTAGTTTTGGACTTATTAGTTGCAGCTCAACTAAAGATTTAACGACATGGGAAAAAATACAGGAACAAGGTTATTTTGTAGTTGGTTTAGATGATACATTTGCGCCAATGGGATTTAGGGATGATGCGGGAAATGTTGTGGGGTTTGATGTTGACTTAGCAAAAGAAGTAGCGAAAAGACTTGGCGTTAATGTTATATTTCAACCAATTGATTGGGATTCGAAGGCATTCGAACTAAACTCAGGAACAATTGATATGATTTGGAATGGTTTAACGATTACAGATTCAAGGCTGCTTGAAATGTCATTTTCAAATCCATATTTAGCAAATCGTCAGATTGTGATCACAAATAATGATTCTACAATTGACACCATAAGTGATCTATCTGGATTAAAAGTGGGAGTTCAAATTAGTAGTGCATCTGAAGAAGCAGTAAATGCGAATGACATCGTTTCATCTATTGGGGAACTGGTTAAATATGATACGTATACTCAAGCTCTATTTGACCTTAAAAATGGTACTATTGATGCAGTTGTTATTGATGAAATCATGGGACGTTATATGTTGACACAAATAGAGGATACATATAAAATCGCTACAGAAGATTTTGGAACAGAGGAATATGGAATTGGTTTTAGGCTTGAAGACACTGAGTTAAGAGATTTATTTAATCAAACATTACAGGCTATGGTTGATGATGGTACAGCTGCACAGATATCGATGACTTGGTTTGGCGAGAACATATTTCTAAACTAATGTATGGATTACATATTACAGACAATTGAGTATCTTGCGACAGGTGCCTGGGTATCGACGAAGATATTTTTTGTTACACTGATTTTTTCTTTTCCACTAGGTATTTTAATTGCTGTGTTAAGAAAATCAAACAGTAAGATTGTTTCAAAATCGATTTCTTTTTATACTTGGCTATTTAGAGGGACGCCGCTGATGCTTCAGTTATTTCTATTTATGTATGGACTCCCTTCAATTGGGATAAGTGTCGATAGAATGATGGTCGCATATATTGGCTTTATATTAAATTATGCTGCTTATTTCACTGAAATAATCCGTGCGGGAATTGAGTCTATACCAAAAGACCAGTACGAAGCTTCTGCAGTTGAAGGTGCACATATTGGTTCTATCTACCGGTTCATCGTTCTTCCTCAAGCGATTCGAAAAGAACTTCCTACTATAACCAATGAAGTGATTACTTTGATTAAAGATACAGCACTTGTCACAGTGATTGCTATTTCGGATATCTTACGAAATGTAAAAGAAATTGTTTCAAGAGACTTTACATTATCTCCTTTTGTCTTAGCAGCTATCTTTTACTTATTGTTTAGTTTTATCATTGTAAAAATATTTAGGAAGCTTGAAGTTAAGTATGATTTTCTTGACTAATACTATCTCAATATAGGGATAGTATTTATGTTTTTGATATATACAAATTCATATAGGAGTATTATAATGTAATTGGTATCAATTCATTTTCTAATAATAAGATATGTTTACTTTTTTGGGAGAAACAGATGAAAACAATTATAGCCAAAAAGATGAAAGGTTTTTCTGAAACGATTCTTTTGCAAAATCTTGTTTTTGTTATTTTTTTAGTGCTAGTTTATTTAATTACTTCAATCGCTTTTTTGAAAATACTTGCGACTGCATTTTGTGTTTTAGGAATTCTTTTTAATTTTTATCGTCTAATTTTTTTATACAATAAAACGCCAAAGAATATTCTTGTCTTAGAAAAAAATATATTAACTATTCATTTGATCAAAGAAGCGGTTGCCATTGATGTTTCTGAAATAGAAAGTGTAACCTATAAAGATAATATATGCTTATATTGTATCGCAATTAAAACGAGTAAAAGAAAAATTAAAGTACCATTCTTAGAAGATAAGTTTCAAGCGACTGAAGAAATTAAAGAGTTGATTTCAAAGCATAAGAATGTATCATCTCACGAATTTCAAAATAAAAAAACGAACCAATAAATGTTGGTTCGTTTTTGATTCTAATTAACTTTTACTGTGTTTTCTTTTAACAATTTTAATTCTTCAATACTAAAGTAGTATTGTTTACCGCAGAAATGGCAAGTGGTTTCAATCTCTTTATCCTCTTCAATCATTTCTTGAAGTTCAGTTTCTCCTAGAGAAAGTAGTCCTTTTGCAAAACGGTCTTTATTGCAGTCACAAGAATATTTTAAATCCATTTGTTCAATCAAAACATGATCTCCCTTTGTAATTTCATTAACAATATCTTCTGGCGAATACCCTTTTTGAATTAGTTCACTTACAGGCTTAATTGCTTTGATATTTGTTTCTATTGTTTCAAGAGTTTTTTCTTTGCATCCAGGCATTATTTGTAAAATAAATCCACCACTTGCAAGAACAGAATTATCATCATTGACTAGAACACCAAGGCCTACAGAAGAAGGAATCTGTTCGCTCTTCGCAAAATAATAAGTAAAGTCCTCGGCTATTTCTCCTGTTTGC